>Ga0065711_1032573_pt1 | contig 27086 bp, 14 predicted proteins | sample Hoacrofraction12_FD_59098 | JGI IMG/M metagenome (GOLD analysis project Ga0065711, IMG submission 59098) | Hoatzin crop microbial communities from Cojedes, Venezuela - Epithelial fraction 12 v2 (version 2) | ecosystem: Host-associated > Birds > Digestive system > Esophagus > Crop | place... | reverse complement strand
CCCGCCTGGACGGGGTCCTGTGCGGCCTGCTGTAGGTGACCCTGCTTCGGCAGGGGGGTTGGACTAGATGACCCACAGAGGTCCCTTCCAACCCCTACTATTCTGTGATTCTGTGATTCTGTGATCACATTGCGTCTTAAGAGCAGTGTGTACATGCATCCAACGAGGTGCAAGCACTTTGCCAGTGAGGTGAGACGCAGCAACTCAACTAATATCCTGCTTTGAGGGAATTCAGTGGAGTATGAAACAAAGCCAGCTTTCCTAGCAAAACTCAAGTAATCGGGGTTTGAACTCACTTCTCCAACAGGATACTTCTCTGTTGCAGACAGAGCCATGTATTATGACTGCACGGTGACAGGCACAGTTGCTCAAGCAGATCAAGCTATAAAAATTTATCATTTGCCAATGATTATTGAATTAATTCTGCTGTAATCATCCTTCATCTTCAATGATAACCCTTTGATACTTGGCAAACCCCTCTTGCCTGCTGTGCCTCCGCAAATAAGATGACAGTTGTCATGCTTATGCTTCTCTGCATAAAACTGTGGTGTTGCAACAGGTACAAATAACACTTAAACAACCGACGTGCAGGCAGAGGCCGTAACGGTTGAGCTGTACGATGTCATGGAAGTAAATGATGTCAGAGGAATATACAAAAGTATATTTATTGCATCAGTCAGAATTCTTGGAAAATGCAAGAGATCATTCAAGAAAAATGTGAAGCAAAACAACCTTAATCATCACCTCTGCAGTTAACAGGCTAAAGTGATAAAGAATTTTGCAGTCCATATCTCCTCTGTGTAAAAATAGTAACATAGAAAAACTTTCTAGCAGAGCATTGATGGCCTTTCCCGTGAACAGGATAGAAGTCATGCAGGAAAGATAGGTGGCCCTTGACCATTTATCTCAGCTATGGTAAGTCACAGACAGAGTGAAGTATGAAGTTTTAGCCAAGGAACAAAGGGGAATAGTTTATTCAGGAAGAGATTAGGTCATTTCTTTAAGCAATTTGCCCTCCAAGCAGATCCTCAAAATTCCAGGCACAGCACCAAAGGCATCATGGTTTGCGGGGTTACCCGTTACTGTGTTGTCTTGCTGATGTGGAATTTCCTGATGAATAAAGACTGTAGAGGATAAATCTTTAACTATGACACAAATAAAGATGCTTAATACTTATATGATAGTGGCAGTGATCCTAAATCCTCATTTCAGCTACTTTTATCTACATATGAATGCCCAATTTTGAAAGGTTGTAGCAGTCTTCGTGGAGTCCTTTGGTGTTTGAGGAGACTTCAGAGAACCAGGCAGTAAATGAAGTGTTTCTGTGAGACTTCAGAAATGTCAAGTCATTTCTATACAGGTTTCTCATAGAAAATATTAGGTTTTTAGAAGAACTAGTGATCTGATAGTGATAGTGAGAATTATCTGAAGACCCTTTTTCTTGCATCTTTCTAGAGACACAAACGCATGACTCAGAAGAGAGGCATATAAATGACCCTATTATTCACCCTCACTGTTACCCACACTCTGAGCCGATGAGAGAGTTTTAAGAAAGAGATTTATTTAATACATTTCTCTTTCTTATAAAAGACTTCTGCATGAGAACTAAAATTCTCAGAAGATAATTATTGCTATAGCTATTCAAAGCTGAACATACGAAAATGAAAATCAGCACATTTAAATAGGGCCATAGGTGATTTAATCCAAATTGAAAATTCATTCAATACCATGCTTAGGAAAAAAAATTTAAAAATTATAAGTTAACAACTTTATTATTTTTCCTAAATCTCCACTGTGCAAGACCATATTTGCTGACAAGAGATTCAGAAACAAAAATAGAATTTTATAAGCATAGGCTGACAACTTTAAAACATTCATAAATAATATGATCCAAAGGGCAGGCAAGTCTACCACAACCCTGAAGATAAACGTAAAAGCATCTCTAGAGATTGTAATAGGACTGTTCCTTTGATTTTTGTGGGTATTTAAAAAGCGTTCTGCAGATTTGGATTGTATTAAGGGTCAAATAATAAAATACATCTCAAAATATTAAATTCACACATTAAGAATCAGATTTTTTTCACTTACAGTTGGGAAGTAAGAACCTCACTTCGAAGGCTGAAGAGTCTTTGATAATGACTGAAAGCTTGTTGTAATATTTAAAATAGTGGGCAGGAGCACTGGAATGACACTAGTGCTTTTTTCTTTGAAAGCTTGCAAGTTCCATCTGCAGGTTTAGGCTGATGTGGATCATGGATGAAGAAACTAAAATCCTGGCCTGCTAAACAATGTTCTCCCTGAGACAGAAGTTTCATAACATAGAGAGTATCTTTCAAGAAAATCCTCTTGCACATAGAAAGCCTTTAAAGGAAGTTTAGATGTGAAAGAAGGCAGGATCAGCCTATAAATGGCATATCAGCCTGCAGCAGAAATAGTTTTTAGATTAAAAATTGATTAGCACCATTCTGATCATCTATGCTCTAGTGTGAAAGAAGCCAATCTGTCAAAACCATACAAATTACATTCTAAGGTTGTCTGCTTATACTCCTTCCAGTTTTCTGTCACATTTCTCTAGTCTTTCCTTAATTTCCTGGCAGGGATGCTCAGAGTTTATCCTATCTGTGGGGTAATCTCTCAAGCCTGTTTGCCTGCTTTGTACAGAGGGAGAAGAAAGAATGCCAGGACCCTAATCCTTGGGCAGAACAGAGTCAGAAGGCAATTCTGCTAACTGAAACAAATGGATTTTGGTTGTTCCCACACATTCCTATTGCAGAAGGAACACTTGGTGCATTATTTGCAACAAGACAACTAGACTAAATATGAAAATTTGCAAGAATTTACTCCAACAAATAAAAATTCCCTGGAGACCTGATGAAAAAGTAGAACTATATAGTTATGCCAAGTCCTATTAAAGAAGCAGATGCCATGCATGCACAAAGAACAACCAGGTTTACCTTGCAACCTGTGCACATGTAAGGGCAGAAACGTGTATGGGATGGGGAGTACAAAGGTCCAATGTTTTTCCAGAATACATGAAAATCCTTGCTTCATATACATTCTGGAAAGGACAAAATAAAGGCACACTTATAATTTACAGGCAGCACAGTATAGGGACTCATACATGCAGGATTAATGCATGTACAAAACACAGTTTCATCTTGCTAGCAACTCCTCTAGTTCTTTTGAGCCAATAGGACAGATTGACTGCAGGTAAGTAGGTATAAAACATAGGAATGGATTTAAGACACAACACAAAGAAACATATTTCCATGTACCTTAACACCAAACATTCCAAAAATCTATGTGCATATGTGCATGTGTTTGTGTGCACACCCTCACAGACCAGGGCAAGGTGTCCAAGGGAAAGGAATTCTGCAGACTTCTTACAGAATTTTTGATTAGCCACTTTTTACTCATGGAGCTTCAACCCAGATTTTCCACACGGAAGATCATATCTGCACTTTCAGCCTACTTCTCTCTTTTAAGACAGGAATAGTAACACAGATCATATGGCTGACCATATAACATGCCATCAAAGTACCTTTGCTAAAGACACACCCATTCCACCGTAAAACTATTAGCCTTTTCTTGCTGGATTTTTTTTCTTTCTTTCATTTCTGCTCCTAGAAGCTAGACAAGGGAGTATAAGAAACTTCTTTCCATCATGTGGCTCCATGGCCTACAATACTGATTCCTCTGAGGGTTTATAAAATTGTCTTAATACATTTTTTTTGCTGATTGGTTTGTTTTGTTTTAATTCTGAAAGCAAACTATTTTTAGAAATGTAGAGTATTGCAAGCTGAGTACCTTTCCAGCTGATCCCATACCTGTCTTGCTTTGACTCCCTGTATGCATATGTTTGTTCGTTGTTGAGCACAACCCTGCTGTTAGGTCTTATTTAGGTTGGCTTGCATTAGTTTTGAACAGGGATAATTAAACAGATGCAAGTCCCTGGGCAAACTTTTTATCCCAGTTTAGGAGTGACTTACACTGTTTTTGATGAATCAGATTCCTAACTAAAGTAATGAGAAGTGGAGCTTGATCATTATGCAGGAACATTAATGAGAATGCAGTGCAAATGTGAAACAACTAATGGCACATCTAAGCTACCCTTCCAGCTGAATATTTACCACTCTGATATTTCATAACACTGTCTAAAATATGCACATGTGATTACACAAGAATAACCTTGTGTTAAATTACGGCTTGTTTCATAAGAAGGAAAACCCTTCCTATGAAACATGAAACTATTTCAATTTCCTTTTCCTGATCAAACTTCAACCCTTTAACAAGAGAGGAAATCATTATGCTACTGGGAAGACTTTCACACCAGAGCTGTTTATTTAGACACTTGAGCTGCGGCTGCTGAAGATGAGGTTCGCAGCCCAGCTAAAACTATGATACTGCTTCTAGGAGGTCCTCATTTCCTAGCCCTTCCTTGTTTGCATCTTACTGAAAGTATAGATGACTGAACTAAGCTGAACTGTAAATTGAGATGAGTACAGGCAGGTTGTTACATATCTTCACCTTTCAGGATATACTTGCAATAAATAATATGAATGAGCCCAGTTTTGATAAAGTACAAGTTTATTCAGAGTTTCTGGTAACAACAGCTCTGAAAAACTAGCCATCCCTCACTATTTTCCTGTGAAGCTGTACGAGAGTAAGCTACAGTCCTATCCATCTTAGATGAATACGGGTTGAAGCTGCAGCTGCTTGACGGGTTTTAAGAACACTGCAAGAATGAGGACCTTTCTCACTCTTAGCAGGATATATATAATCCGTTTACTCAATTGCAATCTGCAAAATGTACTTAGCTTTACAGATTCTTATCCATTGTATATATCTGCTTAGTGTTTATTTTAGTTACTCCTTTTAAAAATACTTTCCTTCCAAAAGATTTTTTGATTTCACATCATTTTCTGTGAACATTGAAAATATTATCATATATAAATTATTAATAGCACAAAATGCCTTCCACCAGAAAGACACCAAAAGCAACAGAAGGAAATAACATATTAAGCCTCCCGACAGCCTTGTGAAACAGAGTAGTAGTACTGTATCTGTGTTACAAAAGGGAAACAGGAATACTTAAAGTTTACAATTTCCTTGCAGTCACAAGGGAAGTCTATGCTACAGCCATGGACAGAAGTAAAGCTTAAATCCATCCCACTTAACAGAGGCATTAAAATCAGGAAGTGAGATGCTCAGGATTTCCCTGGAGTCAGTGAAGAGAAGCAGGGACTTCCACAGTTCAGTTCAGATGGCTGAGTCTTCCTCTGGGCTTGCTACTGAGAAAAATTTATCTTGGGTATCTATGGGTTTTGGCCAGAAGGCTGCGTGGAATGATGCAGGCCTAAAATACCCAGCTCTGTACTTTTCCCACATGAGCTCTTTTTTTTTTCCCCCAAAGCACGAGCACTGTGTAGTAGAGACTGCTTCCAAACCACAGGAGGGAGTGGGAACAATGAGTTCTCAGCACCCTCTAAATGACACGCCATTTACTTTGTAACAGTTTCATTTAGAAAAGCTCTCAGTGCTCCAGATGAGATCTCCCACTGGGCACGTTGGTTGGGCAGTTCTGGTGACTAATAAATGTAATATTTTGTTGTTACCAGAAAGTTCCTAATTACAGCTGTCACCACTGAAAATAAGCACATTCAGGTTCCACTGCACATTATGATAAAGCTTTCTGTCCAAGCATGGGAAATACTTTTTCAAGTAATTTGCTACCAAATGTGGCAAATGTGAGACTGGTCATCAGTCCACTTCTCTGATTCTTCTGCTTCTTAAAAAAAACATTGCCAAATAGATTATCTCCCAATAGCATGAAAATTTCAGGCATTCCATATCTGAAGTCCTGCCTCTTTCTTGTGGCTGCCTCAGAATATCCCAAGGACTTCAGCAATTTGATTAATTATGAATTTGAAGTGCAGGCATATTACTGGCCAAAAGAATTTTTGGAGGTAAATAAATAATTTTGATTTTACAATCAAACATTAATTTTCTTACAACCAGTTTGCTTCCACGAACAAATTTTTACTCCTTAAATTTGGGTTTTATGTATCCTTATCCATTGAGTAGTACACACTATATAAGTAATCTCATTAATTAGAATCCCGCCATTTGTTTTACAGCTTGTTTATGCAAATTGACACTTGAAATCTCACTAAGATGAGGCTCTGCTTTTGGTCTAAGAATTCATTGACTCCAAAGCAAAAAGGAACACCTCGAATAATAAACAGCCTCTGAGTCTAGACAAGAAATCCAGGTTCAAGCTGGATGCCAAGCAGGACACTAGTAGCCAGTTTTGGATGAAGGTTTCTCACTTTTTCCTTTTATCCCTGGTCCATTTTGGAAAACACACAATTTACTGGAAAGCCACTTCTTACACAGCCTTGTTAGTAATGCTCTTACAAGCAGAACGGCAGATTCCAAATCTAATGACCTTCTTACCTGCTTTTATTTGTGAAAATTAACAGGAGTTCATCATCCATCTCCTGGTTGCACTTAACCAAATGTTACATGGACTTTAAGGTCACATGTTACATTACAAAAAACCCAGTGAGACATAACCACAAATAAAATCAATTTTTTACTATATCTTGTCATAGTTCAACTCGGGGATATTGGTTTCTTTATGTGACAAAATTTTACACACACTATGGCCGTCTCCATCTTTATACTAATATAAATTTGCCTTATAAGACGTTATGACAGCTCTTTAGATCTGTCCTCTTCGAGGCAGGCTCTGTCACACTTTGACACAGCTTCACAGCAAGAGTGACATGTAAGGAATTATCTCATCTTCAGCAAACCGTATAAAATCCAAGGCAAAACCTAGCCACTCCACAGACATAAGCATATTATTACTATTTTACTGCAGTGCTAGGCCCTGCTGGTAAAGACAGAGAGGTGCAGACTTTTAATGAAGCCACAGCACACACTGAGTGTACAACAGCCTTTCCAAAACCCAGTTTCTTCTATAGAGCGGCTGGTCCTCCTCAAAACTTAGTTTCCTTACGCATTTAAAACCCAAGAGAGCACTTGCAATGTTACTTCTGCAAAATAAGGAAGTCAAATGCAAGCACAGAGAATGCCATAGACAAATAATTTATCAAAACCATGATGAGAATTAACATTAAAGTAGAATATCAAATGGCTAGATACTCCAGAGAAGTTGCTCATAATTTGTTTCTTTAATGACTGAATCCAACTCATCATTTTATACTGCTACTGTTATAGCTGGTGACAGCACAGGTACTTTGAAGGGAAAGGGAAATGAGATGAAGCTTCTTTATTTGATTTAAGTGTAGTGGTGCCATCAATATTTGCAGAGGAAAGGAAAAAATTCTAAATTTTGGTATTAGCTGACCAGAATTATTGTGGTTCACTTTCATCTCAAACTTGTACATCTGTGTCAGCTTCTTATAATACACTATTATTAAGCATTCATTTTAAACTTTTATGGTCTTCTGCTTAGGTAATGATCAGAAAAAAAGAAAGAGTTATTATGAGTTTTACATGATCCACTATCCACTACAATCACAATTACTATTGCTGTTTGGACTGAGGGATAAGTATATGCAACACTCATCTATGTAGCTATCCTGAAAGTTTACTGAGTCCATCGATGCCATAAGTTCAGCAAGCTGACTAACAGAAAGTTCCTAAGTAAGACGTGATGATAAGATTTCATGTAACTCCTCTTTGGGAATACTTAGACACTGCAATTAAATACCAAACAGTATCACGCGTGCCAGTCAGTTACTGCACGAAAGAAAATGTGATGAACTGTTTGTTTTGAACTGTTAGTATAAACATATTGCAGAAATGAAACCCAAGCTTAAACAATGGGGAAAGTTATCCGGTATTAAAATAAACAGTTCTAGGAAAACCTCTAAAAATGTTTAGCAAGCCATCTTCTTCTGAGTAGTTTCTGTGCAGAGCATTTTGCTGGGTCCCTGGTTTGCCAACCAATCCCAGTTATGCTGACTATAGATGTGCAAATGATAATGGACAACGCTGGGACTTAATTACCTGTAATTGGCTCCCCAAGCAAGCGCATTTTTATCTCCAGTCAAGCTTGTAGGTCATTGAAGAACTTTTGGTGTTAAGCATTATAAAATTGCCTTTTGTTTAAAAAAAGAATACATGTTTTGCTTCTAGAAATTTGTTAGTTTAGATATTAAGGAAAAACTTTTTTTACTTCAAAGACTACAGAGTTAAGCAAATCGTGATTCTTACAAACTTTCTTAATAAATACTCTTTCAATATTGCAGGCTAATATTTGTGCTGAGAAAATAATTCATCCTGCCAAACATTGCCTATGTACAATTTTCAGGAGTTACATATATTACCGAAAGTAATAAATATACCTCCTTTACATAAGTCAGAATAAATCTCAAATTCTTAAACATTATTTCTTATTATAACTATTCACTTCCAGTCATAGAATTATAACCATTAATTATTCTTTACTTTTTTCACAGCACGTGCATTTTAAAATGTTGTTTATTGTAGCACTAGTTATAGCTGATGCTAAAAGTTTAGGGTGAAAAATAATGCAGAGTACAAAAATGAGATGTAAGATGTCTACATAATGCATTAATTACACTTAAGCATGATGCTTGTTTTGAAAGAGTGAGTTATGGCTGAGCTGGTTTGTAACGGCAACAGCAACAAAGCAAATTCAGTATTCAGAAATGCTATAATGGCACTGCATCAGCCTCATTTGTTCAGAGTGAGCCGTACTCCATCACAGAGAGAAACGGGTCCTTTCATTCCAGGGAAAACTGACACATGGGGATACGTGCACAATCCCAGTTTTATGTAAACCCCTGGGAGCAGAGGGTTGGGGGCAGGGAAGGAAAGGAGGAGGGGGGTGGTTCCACCCAGAGCCAGTTGTACAATCACTGTAGAAGAAAACTGTCCTCAAATACAAACTCCTTTCATTGGGCTTCCTACCTGTTTAATCACTTCCCTCCAAAGTGTGAGAGGACTAACCCTAACACAGATATTCACACTCCAGAGACTCATATTTCTTCATGTTCGGTTCACAGTGAAACAGTGATCTTAGTTCAGTCTCTAGTGGACAAACACAGAATAAGTGAAGTCTTAAAAGCATGATTCAGCAGGCAATTTTCTCAAGTAAAATCATGCGTGCATAAACATAGATAACCACTTTCCTGGTTTCAGTGCTTGTCTCAGCCTCCCAAGGTACAGTAAAATAATTTATTAAGAAGTGATTTCCTCTACAAAAGACATCCCCTCATTTTCAACCTTATATTCCCCAAAGCAGACCAAGATATTTAAAAAATGAGGAAAGTAGTCTAAAAAAGAAGTGCTTGGTTATAATTTGTTTTGTAGTCACATGCTTACTGGATAGAATCTTCTCGCTCTTGCTAGAGCCATATATGCAAAGAGTGCAATTAGTTTCCCAAGAAATTAGGAAAACCTCTCTAAAGGTCTTAATACGGTTAGGGGGATGGGGACGGTTGTATAGGTTTTTGAACATATTTCTGTCTTCTATATTGTCTGGATGAAACAAAACTTATAAACGAGATAGGTAACAATAAATATGGTAATAGGAAGTTTTAGCCCAGCTAGTAGAGTCTTCACTAGCTTTTCATTGATGTTCATTCTTAATATGAACGTGTGTTAGAGTTAAATCATGTATCTTTCAAATGGGTAATTGCAGCAGTTTTCTTGTGCCATCTTACATGAGTAGTTGCATCACTCAGTTGCTCAGTTTTCTAACTTTGCCAGGTCAAAATGCCAGTGTGAGAGTGGGAATATTATAGATAACTATATACAAAGAATGTTTATTTATTTTTACTTGTCAGCTATCCCAAGGCAGTTTCAATATCAAGGCATGGACAAGATCCTACAAAGTATGTAATTTTATACAAGTGAGTAATCCTGTTAAGGTCAATGGGACTGCTCATATGGGTGAAATTATTCACAGATTATTCACATATTTAAGTCTTTTCAGGCCCAAGCTTCAGCTCATACATAAAAACCTGAAAAATTAATTAGAAGTTTGGAGCTATAGCACAGATTCTTAAAATTAATTACTTCTAAGTTACTGCAACACCTTCCAACCCATTTTTCCCTTTCTATGAAAGAATGCACATATACACACACAAATTAGAGCAGGCTGTTTCAAGTCCAGCGTAATCTACACTGTTTAACAGTTTTACTGCAATGTTTTAGGAGTGTGAATGCCTATATATGTTCTTCTTTCTCTCCAGCAATTAACTGGCTAGAATAGTATTACAGGATCTATTTATGCAGGAACAGTGATATTCTTAACCCAGTGCCTCTAAATGGTGATATTTTTAAATGCTCCTTTTTGCTGTCAGATGCTTTTGATGCAGGTATCCTGCATGACATCTGATCTGAAGCTGTGAGCTAGAAGTAGTTTGTAGGGATACTTAGTAAGTTCTGTCATTAGAGTGTCTCGAGGATTTTTGTGTTCCCTGGCTCACAAACATCGATGGTCTTTTGAGGTAAAGCTTTAAGAAGCTACACCTTTCAGTAACATGAAGAAAATTCTGCTCCCAAGAGCAATGTCACTGAGAAGGGAACACTCTGGCTGAAACATTTCTCTTCTACACAGCTGCTACACAGAAACTAATAAAAATTTGAACAGCATAAGCATCACCAAAAAAAATCTGTTTAGTGAGAAATAAAAAAAAGAAACACTTACTTTTTGCAGCCACTGAGTGTAATTTTCCATCACATGTTCCAGATGTTGCAGTTTCTGGGAAGAGAAATCCTGTTCCACGTGAGGAGCATCTCTCTGAAGAGCATTTGTGTTGTACTGGTCTGTCGTGCTTTCACGACAGTTCCCGTCCTGTTCTGGCAGAATGAAAGTATAGGTGCACTGCCCGTGCTGAATCCGGTTAAATCTTCTCCCACTGGCTTCTGGACCCCGACGCTGGCTATTACAGCCTATATGAGCAAGAATCGCTGCCAGGAAAGCAAACGAAAGGAAAACTGACATGTTATTTTTACTTTCCTTTCCTACTTTAAGAAAAACTTTTTCTTCCTCTTTCTTTAAATTTGTTCTTAATTTCCCTTAAGGTCTTTGGAAAAAAGGACTGGGAAAGCGCACTTTAGTAATCAAGTTTGGATAAACTGTTATTTTTTTAATCTCACTGTGAGGATAGCTTCCTTAGTAAAAATTGGGAATATTTATTGCATAGTAGTTAAGATTTATTGTTTCCTCTCTGTTACAGTCCAGCATGTAGTCTGCTTTAGTCAGCTGCATATGCATATCCCAGTCTCTTTCCCCTACACTATCTGCTGCAGAACTGCTATTTTCTCTCAGACTTCAGTGAGTTTTATTAAGGTTGCACTTTCAAGCCAAGCTGGAAGCAAGCAGCCTTTCACAAGATGACTTGACAGGAATGCGTGTATGAGTGCGCCCCTGTGCTGAGGATGGCTGATGGCTCGGTACAGAGGGATCATCTTACAAACTGGCTGGATGCACCACCTCAATCACGCATGGCTTGCCAGCCCCTATTGCAGACGGCTTCTCAGGGCTTTTGACGAATTCACGTAAGTTTAATAAGTAAGGCAGTCCACCTTAATACACTTCATATGTTCACACTGACCTATTAAAATGTAGATAAAGTGTAGAAGTTTGTTGTAATCCCTCTGTAAATATACAAAGTACTGAAATTAAAAATACTTTCAGTTCTGCACTGCTCAGTATCTATGGAAGAATTCTAAGTTGGGCGAATGACACTTATGGGAAAAAAGTTACGTTTAACCCTCACATGCTTTAGCTACTTTTCTAAGACAATTGTGTTTCTTTAGCAGAGTTTGCAGAGAATTTTGTTACAGAATATAATGACATTAAGGCTGCCAAATAGTAATGGGAAATGGCAGTTTAGAAGGATAATAATTTTCTGTGTTTTTTGTCCACACAAAGGTAACTAATTATAAAACAGTGAATGATGGTGGCTGAACTATTCCAGATTACCTTCTGTACTACTGTGTAGTTCTCGCATGTAAAACATTTCTTCCAATTTGCAAGCCTGGATGGGCTACACAGGCACCTCTCATTATATGTAGAAACTTTCTCAGCAACAACTTCCTCCAAAAAATATTGTGGTAACTATTTAAGAAAACCTCTTCTACTTAAATAACGTCTTTGGTATATGCTAGAGACAGATCAAAAATGCACAGATTAGAAACAGGATTGGCATATTCCTGCAATTCAGAGGGATTTGGATCTGAGTTCCTTGCTGTAGTATTTGTTATTGTTTCATAAATACCAGCCAACACCTATTCAGACCACTTTGCACCATTTTTCCCATGAAACTAAGTAATCTTCTAAACAGCAATAGCACATCCCCCAAAAAACAACCTACGAGGTTTTTACCCACAAGGAAAGCTACCTGCAAGAATACTGAGTGCAAGCGCCTTCAGTGCTCATGCAATTGCCACCACAGTATCACAACTACAATTTCACTCTGAAAGAACTGCCTGGAATATTTAGCCAGGCATCTGACCAGCTCCTGAGGAAGCTATTCTTACTCAGAACTGGGGGTGGAGGATTTTCATCTTGTGTCTGGAAAGAAATCTCTGTATTTGAACCAAGAAGAAATATCCCCTACAATAACAGAGAGGAACGAGAAAGTCTTATCTTGCTTTAAAATGTCTGTATGTCCAATATAGAGAGAGGAAAAAAAAGCAAAGAATACAAAGCAAAAGGCAAAGCATCAATGCTACCGTTGCTTTTAGCAAAATCAGAACACCCTTCCACCTCTGAACTGTTCAGCCCACCTTTGCCCTCTGTTTTTTATTTTTCTGCCTCTGAAAATCAACTTCTTATAGCTTGCTTTCTTGCTTTCATATAGCATTCCTCATAATTCTCCACCATCAACAGAACTACTTCTGCTGTGGTTTATTACACTGTCTTTGCAATTATTGTGAAATGCAATTGCAAGATATTTGCTCATGTAAGATCAGAGAGCTTCAGTCAGGAAGAGGGCTGTACGATCGGACACTGAGCTGATGGGTTAGCATAAAACCAGCTATTCCCTCTGAGGCGAAGTAAAAATACCAGAGCACAAACATGGTAACAATACATGCTTTTTTTTTAAAGTAAAAAGAGAACTTTATGAAAGGGCCTCAGAGCAACTAAAAGGGGGATAGCAAAGGTGGGTGTACAAAGGCTTCCTAAATTTTTAATTCATATTTTAAAATGCTGTTGTTCTTACAAATGCCTCATTCACTTTCTGCAGAGTATTTAATAGACTTCTTCTCATGCAAGCATGGAAAAGTCAGATTGTAAATGTATGGTTGACGGTTTTCAGATGAGAAAAGGCTTCACAGAAGAGCAGGTTCTCTCAGTTGCTCTTTCATGTCTCCTTCCCACCGGCTTTAGGTGGCTCCTCCTTCCCCTTCTGTCCCCCTCTTCCTGAGGGCTAAGAGCCATAAGGACTTTCAAGAAGAAGTATACAGAATTATCAGGCATCTTCAGCATTTGCTCATTTGTCTCCAGCTTAGTTCTCAGCTCAAAGCCAGATTCATCCCTGACTCCAGGTCCCAAACTGATGGGTCACGGGCAGCACATGATGGTCAGGAGCCACAGTGGGGAGATGTGGCAGAGCCGTGCAGCAGCCAGAGCAGCTCCTTCCAGCACACTGCACTGTAGGCTTCCTTACTAGAGAGAACCAAGTCCCCTCACTCATGCGGTGACCACATACTGCCACATCTGTGTTGTGGGAGTAGTATGTCTGAGACATCTTCTGTGCCCGATCAAGTAGGGTCTCGTGAAGAGGTGAGGAAAAGATGGCAGTAGCCTGGGGGAGGCCCTGGAGACATTTTGTCACTCCCAGTTTGCAGCCTTTCTAACCCAAGGGGAGGCAGAGAAAGGGACTAATGAATTGTGCTGAGATGCAATTAAAACTCTGCAACACAGAGTGACTGCTGATATAGCTGCAGTTCTGTCAGCTACACTGAAACTCAGCAAGCTTTGGGGCTGCGCTTGGTGCCACCAGAGCCGGAGCTAACCACCAAGGTCCCTAACCAGAAGCACAGACACTCCCAATCCTGTGATACAGGGATCCCCAAGGTCAGATTGCTGTTCCCCCAAACACGTAGTAAAGTCGTTTTGACAAGGACATTGAAACAGCCAGGCCAGGTTTAGTTTATACTCTTCCCTGGCACACTCATGGTCCCATGCATACACAGGCAGAAAGGCTACAACGAATACAGGGAAAATCTTGTTTCCAGATCTACAGCCACTTAATTCCAAAGTACAATTGTCTAAGGAATTCCATTTTATCTAAGGAAAACAGGATCAGAAATAAGAAGAGGTTTTATTTTCTAAAATTCCCTATTCCTATTAAGATATTTGCTTTATTGTTTCCAACACCAAACCAACCAACCAATCAACCAAAATATCTTGCTCGAAAAGTTTCAGTGGTTTGGTGTCTTCTACGCAATCTGATGAATGTACAATTTATTATCCCAGTAAGACATGACCTATGAGATCTGTCCCAGCTTTTTAAGGCCTGAAAATTTCAGTAAGATGAGAAAAAAAAAATTTCTCAAAGTTCAGTCAAAATCGCTGTGGGTATTTCTGCAGGATCTTACATTTTATACTATACATACAAACTAAATGATTTGTCCAAGATTGCACAGAAAACCAGCGGCTCAGCCAGAAACTCAGTAGAGGCATGGATGTGTTCAAGACTCTGTATTTTCCTAAGACCACTTCCTCCAACACAATGACTAGTTTCATATTCCCTGAACTCTTCCTTCTGTGTAACAGGGAAGGGATGGATCCAGAGGCCCCCCTCCCAGACCATGCAAGATTTCATATACATTGTTTATTTACTAGCTATACGAAATTCTGTAGCTCGTTATGTAATCAGGCAAAATAAATGCAATTCAATATCCAGATAAAAGTTACATTCACATGATATTAGTTCCCCCATACCTAGCATTAAAATAATTTGATAGCTTTTGTCACAGTATGCATGCTCAGAGTTCAAATACAAATTCTAGGAAGCCAGAATCTATTTCTGTTTCTTTAGATTTCTACTGCAATATGTGTTATTGCTGCAGAGGAGTTGCAAAAAGGTTGCATCACACAGTAACAGAAGTTACTCCAACTCAACTTCCTCAGTGTAGAAGGACAGTCATGGCAGAACAGCCCTGAAGTATAGGTATAAGAAGCAGGGTTTTATATCTAGGTAAACCAATGTTATACTGTAGCATACACAATAGTTATTCTTAATATAGCACTCTCCAAAGAACCTTATCCTAAGTATATAAATTTGAATTAATTAAATGGGACTTGATGTCCCAGAAGTCTGAATGGTTATGTGCTAATGATTCTCCGGTGACTTCAGTGGAGGTGGTCCCAACTTACTGTAGTGCTGAGACCAGAATGGGGTGCAGATTTGCCTGACCACACAGAATCCAGATGGTATGGAAAGCAGATGAAGGGGAAGGCTGACTTAACGTGCAATAACACTTTCTCCTACTACCTGCATGCTTTCTTTTTCTTTTCTCCTGGGAACAAGCAAGTAGTCATCTCAGATAAACTACTCCTCAGGACTGAAGTATGTTTACATGTGCATAATTTAAGGTATGATCCCATGTAGTGCTGCTTGCCAGATCCTTCCTTCAAAGGAATATAGCAATGGGCTCTGAGTCACGCTGCAGCCCAGCTCAGCTCTCCCAGCGTTTGATTTCACACCTGGGAACAAGTAAACAGATAGGAACATTAACAGAGTGGCAAAGAGCAGCAGCTCTTAGAAGAACATGGTGGTTTACCACAGAAACATCTGAGCTACTGCTTGTGCCCTACGACCTGTCTGAGTTGTGTCTCACACGCAGGCTGTGAGGATTCTCAGGGCAAAGGCTGTATCGGACTCTTTCCAAACATATCGGCAGACAGCCAAGAGAGTTAGGTGGTTTCTGAAAACTTATTGCCATGCTGTCAGGAACATGTGAGAACCAAGTTGTTCCTATATTCATAACAAATGTTTGAGCTTACCCATGTAGACAAAAAGCATACAGATTAATTCAGTCAAATTTCTGTGGGAAGGAGGGAATGCCGCCAGCACCCTCTTGTTATCTGTCTAGGGTAAGTTTTGTCCTTAACTTTCACACTTTCAGGATATTCAAGGCATTTTCAAAGACCAGCTTCCAACCCTCTGAAACGGGATTGATGTACAGAAACTGAACAAGGTGGGTATGACATTTCTGTTTGAAAATAATAAAAAGAGACCCTGATCTAAAATCGATGACGACAGGACCAACAACAGTGACCTTACACTGTAAAACCTAGCCAAAACAAAACAATTGCCTGGTTTTAAAAGAAAGATATTTCATATAGCCTTTTAGTCTTGTCATGTGAACGTGCCTCTGTTGTAAATTACACTGAAAGTGCAATTATGTGGAAATTATTTATCAGCAATGTTACTTGGTTGAAGAGTTCACTTGTTCTATGGACTATCCCTGGGTCTTGTTCCTCACCAGGGAAAGTTACAGGAGAGAAACAACAACCCATTGGTGCATTACCTTTAGTTTCTGAAACAATTTAACACGTAGCCCCAAGTACTGTGCAATATGTGCATCTATTCTTGAGGTCACGAAGGCGGAAAGCATGGTAGTATGATTCTCCTGGGAAAGGAAAGACTGTAGACCCTCTGTCAAGTGTAAATAAAAAAGGTTATCCTAAATACAGATTAAAGTTGATTATCTACCAACAAAATCACAGAATCACAGAATCACAGAATGTTAGGGGTTGGAAGGGACCTCTGTGGGTCATCTAGTCCAACCCCCCTGTCGAAGCAGGATCACCTACAGCAGGCCGCACAGGACATTGTCCAGGTGGGTCTTTAATATCTCCAGAGAAGGAGACTCCACAACCTCCCTGGGCAGCCTGTTCCAGTGCTCTGTCACCCTCAGAGGGAAGAAGTTCTTCCTCATTTTCAGATGGAACTTCCCATGCTTCAGTTTGTGCCTGTTGCCCCTTGTCCTGTCACTGGGCACCACTGAAAAGAGTCTGGCCCCATCCTCCTGACATCCACCCTTAAGATATTTGTAGGCATTTATAAGGTCCCCTCGCAGCCTTCTCTTCTTTAGGCTAAACAAGTCCAGCTCCCTCAGCCTTTCCTTGTAGGAGAGATGCTCCAGTCCCCTCATCATCTTTGTAGCCCTAAAATACCAAAGTTTCTTCAGACTTTATGGGTTAGCAACGTAAGATCTCTCCTTTGGAGTCTTACTTGAGTGCTTCAAGGCTACAGCCTTCCTACCTAGTGGAAACAAAATCCTGAATCATGTGCTTAAAATCCCTATTCATGAGGAGCATTAGATACATAACAGTTAGAGACACAAAAGCCAACATGTTCATGACAGAATCCCTTATGCTATCCATAGAAGGAATGTGACATCTACAGATGATCTTGAGCACCCTGTTCCAGTAAGCTGAATCTTTCTGTCCCCATCAGAAAGCCTTTTCTCCATAGGCCTCTTTGTAACTCTGGCCTTTTCAACTCTGGTGCAATGCAGAGGGAAGTGATGTCACTGCCAAGGATGGTCAGAGCATTTAAAGATGAGTCCCAGGTTTAAATCCTTCCACTGACTGATTTGGAGAGAGATAGGAATCAGACTTTCTTCTTTTTGAGCATATATGTTCAAAGCAAGGCATGAATGAGGGGGGGCCTGTGCAAACCTCATGAACTTCAAAAAGGCCAAGTGCAAGGTCCTGTATACAGGTCGGGCTCATCCCAAGCACAAATACATGCCAGTCAGAGAACAGACTGAGGGCAGCCCTGAGGATAAGGACTTAGGGGTGTTGGTTGAAAAGACACTCAGCATGACTTAACAATGTGTTCTCACAGCCGAGCAGGCCAAATGTATCGTGGGCTGCATCCAAAGCAGCGTGGCCAGCAGGTCAAGGGAGGTGATTCTGCCCCTCTGCTCCACTCTGGTGAGAACCCACGTGGAGTCCTGTGTCCAGCTCTGGAGCCCTCAGCACAGGAAAGACATGGACCTGTTGGAGCAGGTCCAGAGGAGGGCCACAAAAATGATCAGAGGGATGGAACACCTCTGCTATGAAGACAGGCTGAGAGAGTTGGGGCTGTTCAGCCTGGGGAAGAGAAGGCTCCAGAGAGACCTTATAGCAGCCTTCCAGTGCCTGAAGGGGCCTACGAGAAAGCTGGAGAGGGCCTTTATAGAAGGGCATGTAATAAAAGAACAAGGGGTAATGGCTTTAAACTAGAAGAGCGTAGATTTAGATTAGATGTAAGAAATTCTTCACTCTGGGAATGGTGAGGCACTGGCCTGGAGAAGCTGTGGATTCCGCTCCCTGGAAGTGTTCAAGGCCAGGCTGGATGGGGCTTTGAGCAATCTGGTCTAGTGGAAGGTGTCCGGGTCCATTGCAGGGGAGGTGGAAAGAGATGATCTATAAGGTCCCTTCCAATGCAAACAATTCTATGATTCTATGATTATTCTAACTACAATGGATCTTCCTAACTTAATGTTTTCATGGCGCAGTCTTAGTTAAAATAATCCACAGGAAATAAATTTTATTGGATATAATGCTGTGGTAAAAGCTAAGGACATTCACTTGAGTTCCTGTGATGCTCTAATCAACTTCTATCTACCTTTTGAAAAATACCTGCAACCCAAAAGGTCTGGGAAAAATGGCCTGGAAAAAGTGTAATCTAATCTATACAGTAATGGACAAAGAGGAAAAAGCTACGTACACTGCACTAATCCTCCCTTTTACAAGATTCTGTAAAGAATCTGGCATTATCACTTTTCTAGAACAATGACAACACATCTTCTTTCAGTCAGAAGAGCAACGAAACATTTCCTTCAACTGTACAAGCTAATAGATAATAATGTGGGTGAAATACCTAGCTTTTGATGTAGCTTTAAATTGGCAAAGCATGGGATTAAGGGCTTGAATGGCTAATCTTGTTTGAGTTCACCTTCAAAAACACAGCTTAATTGCTTTAGGTGTCTGGTTAAAAGGGGAATGTGGTAAAGGCAATGATGTTTCTGAAATGTATTTAATTCCAAATCAGAAATTAATTAGAATCCCAAGAGCAAGTAGTCTCAATACTGAAGCTTTTTGAATTCTCACCCTTGATGTATTTTTCATGAATGGGCACACTCAACTCAATGAGTACTCTCAGCGTTCATCCAATTTAGCTCAACTTTTCGGCCGGAGTTTGACTAGAGCAGGAGCGGGAGCAGCCAACAGTAATGATATTACACAACACAAGCAGTCCAGTCTTCCAGCATTCACAATCATTATCCTGGTACTTGTTCTGGAGAGGGTAAATAATAAGAAAGGAAGCACGATGTAACTATTTTTGATGTTGACCAATACCAAGAGTTACAGCATAGTCAACCTAGCTTGAAAATTAGAGAATCCCCCACTGAATGGAGATAGTTTAATGAAGTGTAATAAATGGAGCAAAACAAACAAACAAAAAACCTGGCACATTCTTCTAGAACCTGGGGAAAAACAACACAAAAATTGCATTTCAATTCAAAATACAGGAAATACAATCTCACCATGACTATGTGAATATATGATAGGTCTGATGAAGCCTGGCTTTTGCTAAAAAAATCATTAAAATCTTACTTGTTTTCTCTGTGTTTTTTGAGTTTTAATTATACTGAGTCAGAATTTGAAGTGCTTACTCCAGCAGTGCTAAATAGATTATATATCTGTATAACTACGTGTATTTTCAGGAATGAAGTCAATTACTAATTGAATGCTATGATAGCAAGACTAACATGCTGGACTTCAGTCTACCTAAAACCTTGCAGTCTTTAGGACAGTGGCAGCCTCCTTACACTCAGTCTATTTATTAATTCATTCCTAGCAGCTAACAGTTAAGTTGTGGGTGACAGCTAAAGCAGGCGAAAAGGCAGGAATCAGCCACCAGGACTTTGAAGTATCAGAGGTAAGTAAAGATTAGTGTAGCCATTGAAAGGGAGAGGCACAGAGAGACAGTCTGGAATTCAGAATTACAAGTATTTCTTATTTAAGAAGACAGTTTATAAATAAAATATCTCTTTTATTTTTATAGTGTAGCTTTCTTCCCACACCTGCTATTTATTTTTGCAAACAGTTTCCGTTTTCACATTCCATATACGGGTATAACGCAGAGGCCTCGCTTTCTGTGCTCCTTTCTAGCAGCATCCCCATAATACTAAAATTCATAGTTAACTAATTAGAAACCTCAATCAACTGGACAAAACGATTTTAAGAGGCCAGCCAACTTCTTCCCAACTGTATGTTTTGCTTTTAATTAGGAAATAAAAAGTCAGACAACACCAATAAATAGCAGTGAGGCAAGAGGCTAGATATGGTTTGCAAGCAGTGTCCCGTGGCATTGCAGCAGCAAGGCACGCCATCTGTGCTCTGCTAAATAGCCTCACTACATCCACATGTCACACTTCTTGGGTGAAGTATAGGATGCACTCATCCTATACTTAGCAAGCTGTCATAACTGTATACGGGGGAAACATTTATCACAAGTTGGCCTTGATTAATTGGCTTGCTAGAAGCAAGTCATTAATAGCAGTCAGAGACAGTATTTTCCAACAGAGCTGGAAAACAGAGATAGGAATCCATGTCCTGGGGACTAGAGTAAGCCTGGCACTGAAGCTAAGGCCCTGTGCTGCACAGCTATAACTAGCCCCGTAGCTCAGATGTCTCCACATCGCACTGCAATCACAGTGGAGGCATACCATCTTCCCTTCAGAAATCCCCTCTAGCGCATTTGCACAACCTGCTCTGGCACAGATGCCCAAAGAGGCATGTAAAACTCACTTCAGTGCAGTTATGAACACTGCCAGGTTGTGGTTCCCTGTGGACAGTGGGCATAGCCACACTGTTTGAGATAGGCACCTATATCAGGCAGCCAGAATATAGGTCTCAGGCTTTTGATATCACTGAAGATCTCAGTAGAACCAGAGATAATTAACAGGATTACAAATATCTTTGGTTTCCTCTAATTCCAGTGGTCATATGTATACCATATTGACTATATTGAATCCAAACGACAGAAGGGTAATGAGTTTTGACACTGATTCTTCAGCCACTTCTGTGAACACAATACAGCGTAGGACCTGTGACACCCTGGCAATACTTCTTCCAGGCGTAGTGCTGTATCCCATGGAACATAAGTGCTGAAATATGAGCACCAAAGCCTGGACTGTGTCCTCGAGAGTATGTGTGCTCAGGCGCTGGGTCACTGGAGCACCAGTAGCCTGAGAGCTTCATTTCCGATTGTAAATAGAATAGCGAATGGTCTGAAGTACAAAATTTAAAAATGAACATTTTATTCTCTGTGTACGCTAGTTACTGTACATGTCACATACATTGACCCAAGGTACTCAAATGACTCAGTGCCTCTAATAGCGTGTAACTCAAAGACAAACTCCTAATTCACTTTAATCATCATATACCCATCAGCACACTGGTAGGCATTTAAATACTCTATGCCAATAAAAATGTTGTTTAAACTGCTAGCTGCCCATTTAAAGCGGCAATTAATCCCCAAGATCAACACCTTCAAAATTACTGCCATGGGGCATAGATAAATGTTAGCCTTGGCTCTTTGGGAAAGTGTTGGGCTCATGACCTGGGAAGGCATTACTCTTGGTGGTTTAGGGTTTTATCCCCTGATCTGCCGCTGAAATGTTGTATAATTCTTAGGAAAAAAAATGGCAAAACCACTACTCTGTTTTTAGAATCCTTCATATAATCTTCTAATTCAAAATTTGAAGATAAAGTATTTTCTAACTGCAACTTCCTCCTCATTTTCCTACACAACAGTTAAACCTCATCCTTTATATCAGGTTAGGGTAATCTTGGTATAACGATGAAGATTGCGAGGGATATGACTTGTGAAAATGCACATTCTTCCTTCTAAATGGATCAGAGTCCCTCTCCTGCCTGGGGACTGTGCGCAGCAGATGCCCACTGAACAGCTGTCAGCCATGCTTGCCCAGGTAGGTCCCAGAGAAGGAGCCAAGCTTATGGTACTAAGTTCATTTCAGCTATAAGTGCTGGAACAGGAGAGCAGGAGACAAATTAAAAACACAGAAAGAGGGAGACTAGACAGTCTGTATCCAAGTATTACTGTCAGTAAAGTACTTTACATCTCTTGTATAAAAGGTATAAAATTCACATGTTTATATAATGTTATGTATTCAGTCAGTGGTTTGCAGTCATTTATAAAACACTGTAATTGTAATTTGCAAAAAGTACCATCTGGCCAATAATATTTTTTATATAGAAAAACATTATTTTAAAACAAGTGGCAAAATGAACAGAACTTTAACTATCAAAATTCTAAGTACAGCTTTTAAGATGTAATCCAGATCCAGGCAAGCAAAGCTCTCAGGAGTTTTATTGCATGATATGATCTTGTTCCTTAGATTCGGAAGTGTATAAAAGAAGTATCCTGCACTCAGCTTTTTTATGTCCCCTAGCTGCACACTCATCCATGTTCAAAGCGCTATGAACTCAGGTTCCCTTTATTATCCACCTGACATGACACTATAGAAGTGGGTGGGACAACACCATGTGGCTGGAAATACTGGGGGTTTGTGCAGTGACACAAGTTCTCTCAACTACGTGTTCATGTCAGAATTGGGAACCATTAAAAACCAGTAATAAATGAGAAGTCCAATCACAGTGGTGAGTCTTTGGTAGATGACCCTGAAGGGACAAAGTGCAGAGCACAGTGGCATCTGATGTGGCTCTGCTTTCTCTACCCTTAGTCAGTCTGTTTCTGCAAGTTCTCTGTTGCTCATTTGGTATTTTTAAGTAAATGTTTTGATAAGTTACCATAAATTCACAGTTCCTAAAATACACGTGAAGGTGGTTGGGAGTACAAAGCAAGGCTGTGCATCTGAAGGCACTCTCTGTTGCAGGAAGCAGGGAAGGTGACAGGCTTTGTCCACTACAGCAGAAGCAGAAAGAAAGGTCTTCAGGGACTGAGCAACGCTGGGGAAGTTGTAACATCGTTAGTATGTTGCCATCGTATTGCTGTTCTGCCTTTTTGAAATAAATTGCACATACTATTTCTGTTTCATTGGGGCCTGTCAGTGTGCGAGGTATCAGCATTAGGAGGTGACAGGTGCCACTTGTTCCACTCTGTTCTGTGCATGAGAGAAAAAAAACCATACCACCTTTCCACAATTTCACCAGTACTAAATCAAAACAAGAGGGTGAACCAAGATTTCTGTAGTAAGCACTATCAACAATTAATGTTTTGAGAACTGCTTTGTGCCATGCTCTTTTCACCCTACCTATGACATGTGAGCTTTTGTTTTCAAAGGCAAACTCCTGAATATTTGAATGGGAGCATGAGCAAATGTAACACAGAGCAAATGTAACACAGAGCAGAAGTGATGTTAAATGCTCTAAATCAAGGCAATCATTATATAAACAAAATATGAAGGAAATAGAACATCAGCATAATTACCATTTTCCATTAAATGATCACTTAAGATTATTCCATTCTCTCTGCTTCCACCACATTTCCAATGTTTAAACTTTTTTTCTTCAGTCTTTTCCAATGTATCCTGTTACCCTATCACTCACCCTTCACTCCAACAGAATCAGGTCCGACAAAACATATCAATGTTAAAAGTGCAGGACCTTGGAAGACAGGTGGAATTTGAAATGTGAATAAGCACAGTGATATGTTCTCACCTGGGTTGTGTCATGGAGACAGGGTGTTGAGTTTAGGAGGCACTGATGGAAATCAAATTTTTAGTTTGAGAAGTCCCTGCTCTCAAGACTTATTTTATGCTCAATCTACTATGGGATTTTTGGGGGGACTTTGAAAATGCTTTGTGTTGGAGGAGAGCAGAATAGGAACAACGATGAGTAGCAGCGCTAGAAGAGTAGGGAAAGGTGGTTTCATTGCTCTTTTTGAAGTGTGACACACTCTTGTGGAAAGCTAGGCAATCCACACTGCTAACACAGAGCCTTAATGGAAACCATGGACTGAACATTGTCATCTGTCCACCTGTACTCCCAATGTCAGCACATGCACTCAAGTTCTCAACATCCTAACAACACCTTCACCCATTCCCTGTTAGATTACACAGATTCTTGCTGTTCCGTGAGCGACAAACAGCAGCTACCATGGTATTACCAGTATAGGCAGTGAGTCATTCAGATAGGGCATCTCCCTCTCCCTCCCTTAAACACAGCTGTTTAACTGACATGGTCAAGATTAGCCCTGGCTACATCATTCCTCAACACCCATTATCATACCTCTTATCCTCAGTAGACCCTTAGAGAATCCGGGCAAACGGAAACCACCTAGCAGAGAGGTGACCTGTCAGTATCAAAACTGAGACTGGTTGGGAAGACTTGAGGTTGGTTGATAAGATTACCCCAAAGAGGAAAGTTGCCATCATTATCATCAGTCATTGGAAATAATGTAATCAGCCTTTGTTATCCTCCTGGACTTCTCCTTAGCACTGAACACTGATGACCACACATTACTAATGTCTCACTTGAGAAGTAGCAGAAGTCCCTAACCGCTGAACGAGCAGCTAACCTAAGGTGAGTTGCTTTTGAGAAGAATGCATCCCATCAGAAGAAATAAGAAACAACACCTCCACAGCTAGGTCTGTTTACTTACAGACTCTTAAAAAGAAACAATTCTTCCTCTAATGCTTTTTATAGTCTGTTTTCAATTACTACGTTATTGATCCATTCAGCTGGCAAAATCACGAAAAGATATCAGGCAGCATCACTGTTGCATCAGAGATTAGACAAAACAAAGAATAGTTGAATCCAGTAAGAAGACACATCAGTACTGATGGGAAGAGTTCAGCTGTGCAGTACATTCTCCTGTGTTGACATGTAAAAGACTCTATTCAGACTGTAATCCACATAATTTACAGAAAGACAACCATATGGCATCCAGACAGCTAGTGATCTGCTCTTAGTCACTTCTCAGCCAAACCATAGTGATGCAAGGTACTTGAGCAGGAAGTTTGAAGCTCAGTCTACTCTAAATGCTGTAGAATGCCTTGGCAACACAGGCTGCTGCAAGTAATCTGATCTTGCTCTGCACACTAACAAAATTTCATGCCAAATTCAGGGTCTTGGTCCATTTGACTAATGCGTCGTAAGAATTTTGCCCAATACATCTAACTGATCTGCTAAATCTCGTGACTGATAAATGTCTTCCAGTGCAAGAGAGCTCAAAAGAATAAACGCCACCTTTTCAGAGAAAGATGTTGGTTCATTGCTTGGTTTTTAGTTCAGTCAAAGTCTCTGGATGTAAACTGCCTTCACAAGTGTATCATTCCAGATGGAAGGCACATTCCTTTGCAAAGTACTTAGGCAAGGTAAATGCATGCATGTGCCTTTTTTGGTTTTGGCTATGCCTTTTAATCTACCCTTTTTGTCAAAAGCCCGGTAGAAGTGCCACTTACATTTGCCTAATAGAGGAGATAAGTATTATGTTTCCCCAATCTAGACAACACTCTGATGGCATCGTAATGAGCATCCCACAAGAAAGGAGAAAGAAACAAATAAGAGAAAGGAAATATAACCAGGCCATAGATTTGCAAAAGGTTCAGTTATAATCAACTAATATGTTTCCTTATACATAACACCAGCTCAAATGAGTTGTATCACTTTAAAAATACTCCCTCAAATGAGTTAAAAAAGAAGTGTTAGAGAGGTGAAACTGGAGGTCAGGAAGCTTCTGGGAAGTTGGAGTGAGATCCATGTCTAAATCTCCCACTGGTCGGGGATTTGTAAGTGGAGAAGAGGGTAACTGGAAGTATGCTGCCTGTGTACTACCAGCACACCTGTGTGCAGATGAATCTCAAAGTAAAGCAGTTCTAATTAACATTAAATCACTCACCTCCTTTTTTTTCAAAAAGAGAAGAAGGAAACTGAAGTGAGAATATGATGTTCGTGGATATCTGGGCTGAGAAACAAAGCATATGCACCCTCTGTAGTATATGGGTCTACCTTAATGCTTGTCTAAGGGATAAATGCAGAATAATTAGCTAAATTGATTATGATGAGAAAAACATTATCCAAATCTACACAAAAAGAGAAATCCAATAACAGAACACTATGGTCCATTGTATAGCACTTCAGCTCCATCCCACTTCTCTACATTTAGGCACTGGTCTGTTTTAGGAGGAAAGATTTTGCTGTGGTAGTAACAAAAGAAAGGGACAAGGATCACCTATGACTGTTTTCACGTACTGTACAGATCCTGCTACTAGTTTAAAAAAATCATTGGTTATGCTGCAAAAAAGGTAAAGGTAGGTAAATTGCATTTAAGTAGATATAAAACTGAACAATTTACTCATGCGATATCTTTCATGGTCACGTAAGATTTAGCAGATGCAATGGAGGCACATTTATACCTTTCTCTTGAAGAAATAACTCAAAATTAAGTCCCTTCTAGAATATTTAGGCTAGTGGGAGGGAGTACTTAAAAAAAAAATAGTGGAGAGAGCTTCAGCTCTCATGCGCTCATCAGTACAGGCCTTCTGAACACGACTCAAAACAAAGGAGGTCCAAATCACTGCAGTGTAGCAAAGATCAGAGCACCAGAAGTAAGCTTGGTCTCGACAGTGCTGAAGTCGGGATTATCGTTATTGTTTTGCTGTATATGTGAAATAGGCGTTTTAAACGCAGGAAAAGGATTTTTTTCTGTCTATGTTTTGATCCAGAAAGGCTGTTGGGTTTTTGCCTGTTTATTTTAGAGCGGTTAGAAGGACGAAGCGGCTCAGCGGTTCTTTCCCAGCTGCCGGTCAGCTGCCGGGGACGGTTTTCGCTCGGCTCCCGTCGCCCCGGTCCCGGCCCACTCCCTCGGCCATCCCCCCACCCTCGCGGCCGCCGGGCTCGCGGCGCGGAGCGCGGCGTGTGACCGCCCCCTGCTGGCCGCTCCCGGCCCCGGCACGGCAGAAACGGCGGAAACGCGTGTGAACAGGCGGCTCGGTACACGACAGTGAAACAGGGGAAAATCTACATCACTGGGGTGGACACTTCACACACACACCCCACACCCCACACCCCCCCC
>Ga0065711_1032572_pt1 | contig 27086 bp, 20 predicted proteins | sample Hoacrofraction12_FD_59098 | JGI IMG/M metagenome (GOLD analysis project Ga0065711, IMG submission 59098) | Hoatzin crop microbial communities from Cojedes, Venezuela - Epithelial fraction 12 v2 (version 2) | ecosystem: Host-associated > Birds > Digestive system > Esophagus > Crop | place... | reverse complement strand
TTTGGGTTGAAAGGGACCTTAAAGATCATCTGGTTCCAACCCCCCTGCCATGAGCAGGGACATCTTCCACCAGACCAGGTTGCTCAGAGCTCCATCCAACCTGGCCTTGAACCCTGACAGGGAGGGGGCAGCCACAGCTTCTCCGGGCAACCTGTTCCAGTGTTTCACCACCCTCAATATCTCTAAATATAATGGCAGATTCAGTACATGTTTGTCTTCTACCATGAAAATTACTCTATGTATGTTAGAAGGAAGTTCTGCAACCTTTTTTTCCGAATTCATAATTAAATCACTGCACTTTCCACTTACTTCATTTGTATGTTGCAGTGCTATAGCATCAGAAAAGAGAGAAAACATTAAATACAGTTTCTGTTACAGTAGTTAATAAAAGGAGAAATATTGAAAAACCTTTGTGAGAGGTTTAGTAAGTGACTAAATGACCAAAACCAAACAAAGTAGTTACCACTGGGAAGTCAAACTGTGCCAAAGCCCCAGTTGCAAATGTTGAGGGATTAATGACATAACCGTTTAATTCTTTGTCTTTTCTCAGACTTTTCTCTTTCAAACTCTATTAAAATGTACAGACAATGCAGCTGAAGATAAAGCTGCCTCCGTGCAAGCCAGGCAAGTCAACCCTCTGAAACCAGTGAGAGTATTTCTGCCATAATGCAGTTTCAGACATTAGGATGTAAAAATTGTATTTTTTATAGCAAATCTTATGACCTTCCTGGACCCCAATTCAGCCCAAAACACATTCTTTCCTCTGATAGTTTATCAATAGTTAAAAAGGTAATTAGTATATTCAAAACTACTAATCTGTCAGAAAAAGTGTAGGTTCAGAAATCATAGTGTCTTAAAGAGCGAGAGGACGTGCAGGTTTTCCTGAGTCTCTGAATCTCTCAGAGAAAAGCAGCACTTGTGTGGGCAGCAGCTAAATCCATGTTCACAGGTCGTGTATGGCAGAAACAGAAAAGCAGTCGAGTGAAATGCGAAGAAATAAGAAGACATTCAAGAACAAAATGCTTTTCTGAGGTTTGCTCCATGTGGGGCCATCCTACGTTCATCGTGCACTTGGACGAGGGGTCGAGCGTCTCCTCCTGCAAGGAGGGGAGGACAAACTGTGCACTGCTCCTTGCCTGGCAGCAGCGCCGGGCATTTTTGCCTTCTGGCTGTTGCTGCCACTGCTGCTCTGCCTTTTCAGGCTTCATTCTGGAAAGCACGGTAACTGAAGTGATGAATAAAGCTGAGAGGAGCAGCACTGAAGGTTGTCAAACTACAGTCTCAGGGTTTGGTTTCACATTCGTTCTTCACGGAAGAAACACAAGAAATGAGCAGGACATTCAACGCCACCAGGCAAAATGGAACAGTAAAATATGAATTAAAACTAAAATAAACCAAAACTGCACTATTGCCTAGAGCATCAAACCACTATTCCTCTTCAGGAAGAAAACAATTCAATGGAGCGTGCAATATTGTCAGTTGTTGCTCTCTTTTAGGAACAAACCCAGCTCTGTTAGGAACAATTCAAGCTATAGTCTCCCCATGCACCCACTGGTCCAATGCAGCCATTCCCATACAGAAGTTGTATCCCCACCTAATTTATTCTAAAATCCTGCTGAAATCCATAGGAATTTGGCACAAGAAAACATTGCTACATATTACATTATAATCACCAGGTTGCAGCATGTCAGACTAACATGACAATAAATGGCTGAGTGGAAGGAAACAGCGGTTTAAACTGGTATCAATATATAACACTTAGCACCACAAAGCAGTTTTACTAACTCCCGCAACGCTAATTGATTAACAGCAACATGTTAAAAAACACGTAAATAGATGCATTAGCTAATTACGAAAGAATCACTTTCTTGTCTAGTTGCATGAAGAGCACAGGAATGATTTCCCAGCTCATTAAGTTGGTAAATGAAAGAATAAAAAAGTCAAGCTGCACGTGGCAACAGGCAGCGAGCAGAGACAGACCTGTGCTGCGGAGGTAGAGACTTCCCTGCCAGTACAAAGCTACGGCCAAAGCCCAGACAAAGCGAGGCAAAGCCTGGAGGCTTTTCGCACGCAGTGCATTACCAGACATGCGCATGAACAGAAGCAGAGGTTTTTTCTCTACTGCTTGTCCCCGACACTGTGTGCCCCTCAGCCTTTCAGGCATTAAGTCTTCACTGAGCTGGGTGCTTTATACCTTAACTCACACGAAGCCTAGAGTCGGGCAGCTGAACAGCCGGGTAAAGCGGGGGTGCCCGTGTTGCCCACCCAGTGCCAGGCCATTGGGCTCTGCAGGGGCAATGGCAAAGCCCAGCTGGTTGGGAGGCGAGCGGGGAAGGGGCTGCGCAGCCGCGGGAGCTCTTCCCAAGGCCGAGACGAGTGCCGCAGCCCGGGGCTTTGCTGGAAGCCTCAGAGATGAGCAACACCTCCTGGCGTTATTGGCCCATGAAGCCAACATCCCATAATGAATTGAGAGACAGCCGAGTGAGGAGAGGTCACGGAAATGAGAACAAGCAGCTTATGTTTGCTGCGACAGAAAGCGGAGCTAATGGCGGAGCACTGCCAGGGGGATGAAGTACTCAGATTAGAGAGCCAAATATTCATTACTGAAATATATTGAACGTATGAGAGTGGAACACAACGGGATTTGTCAAGGCCAGGGAAGAGGATGGTGTGTCCTTTCTCCCCTCTCTCCCAGGCAGAAGCACCTCTGAAAATCTGAAATACTTCATTGGGGTTTTTTTTCCCACTGTAACAGAACCTGCTGCATCGATCAGGGGTTACTGGGAGCTTCTGTTTACACAGCAACACCATGGCAGGACACATACAGAACTAGGGTAAATGGGCAGTTATAATAAATATTTTGATTACAGCTAATTTTCTATCTACAGCATACAAACAGAAGACTAATTAAATGGGCGAAGACGCAGCTCACATAAGCAAAGTCAAGATACCAGGTGCTAGAAAGCAAACTGGGAAAGAATCGCCAGGTTTTATATTTTCCACAACTTGGAGAAGTAAAACTGCTGATCATCTGATACGTTTCACAAAACTTGCTGTGAACAGCATGGCACAGAGGTTCAGGCAAACATGCTGTAATGAGAAGATGTAGAATGTAAAAATAATTAGTCAAGGTTTATGAAGCCTACCAGCTAAACACAGGACACCGAAATTATCAAAGCCACCGTACAGGAGTGTAATAATATGAAAGTGCCGTACAGCAGATTCAGAGAGCAGATCTGCAGGCCTTCATAGCACAACCAATATAACTTCATTGCCAGTTAGTCTTGTGATTAGTCACTCCACGTACAGCTAAACATGGATAAAATAGCTTACTTGCACTGTATCATCCACTTCCCTACTTGTCTTAAAAATGACTTTCCCCATTTCCGCTCTTCACACAGTTTGAAAGAAGAACTTCTTGAAAGCCGTCTATGGGACTCAGATGCTGATTTCTGTTCAAACAAGTGGGCTCTGAATACCAAAATCACAGAAGCAGCTTGAAAGAGTCCGCCTTCATCTTTCCCTTCTCTCATCAGGAAAAATATTCTTTCCACATGGTCAGTAATTTTCATCAGCCACGATCAGAGAATTCTGCATGCTGAGGGGAAACATGGACAGTCTCCTAAACAACCAACCACCACCAGCAGCTCCTGGCGAGGCAGTTTTATTACCATACAGGTAATGCAGTGAGTCACAGAGCGCAAAACGCGCACCTGCAGAAAGCTTTACAGCAAACAGCCATCCCAGGGGAAGGTGAAGACTAATTAAAACCAGCGCTACAAAAAGATGTTACTGTGCTAACATGTGTTAGCATGAGCTAGTGCACGAGAGAGCAACAAAAGAAAGGTCAAAGGAAGTGAGCAATCGTGGAAGAGCCTGAGCTAGGGGATGCAAAGACAGGTGTCAGGGGAAGCAGCGCAGAAGCTCTGTTTATGGCAGAGTTCTCTAAAATATTAAATGATGGGGGAAAGAATGTGCAGGTGAGTCTCTCTGCCACAGGGACAAGGCATGATCCATGCTTTCAGAGACAGATGCTCATATCTGAATGGATGATGCTGCCAAATGAAACCATTTGATTTGCATATAAACATTGCCCAGGACATGGACTCACCTATGTGTATCCACAGTCCAAGATACTACTTGTCCGAGATAGTTGAAACTGTGCTGGAATAGGAAAGAGCAGACACAGATTTCCAGCTCCTGACCCAAGGCTCGGTCTGCCATCCACAAATCACTCCCCAGTGCTGCTGGTCAGCCATACAGCTCACACCGTGCCAACCCTCGTTTTACAGACGTGCCTTAAAACACCCTACCAGCCCCCCTGACGAGTGTGCAAGGCAGGGCTTGTCTCCTTGGTTCTGCCCCTTCTGGCTCTGAGATCACCAAGGCAGTGGGAAGACGCTTGCCTGGAAGACATAAATTCTCTAGTAAATATACCTTGATACATGAAGGTCTGAATTCATTCCTAGTCCACATCCTTTATGATACAGAGCATAACTGGAGCTTTCACAAGAGACCATTTTAGGTGGCAAAGTCATCTGGGTTGCAACCAGTGCGCTGCAAACTGAGGCCTAATGAGAACCTAACCCTACTCACAAAGGAACAAAGAATTGGGAGTCCACTTTCCACTCCTGCCTTCTGCCTCCTGGAAAAGAGTGAAAAAGAAAAAATTGCCAAGTGCCTGAAACTGGGCAACATACCCTTTCCCATCTGCTTGGTCTTCAACTCATTAACTGACATGGTTGAAAACGAGCACCAGCTAATTGGAGCACTCTGTTCTCACTTTCCCTGGCAGGAATGAAATGGATTCCAGATGATCAGTGGTTCAACATTTTCCAAGTAATCCCAATTCAATGCCACCGGTCCTGGGCCAGCCTCCCAGCAACTTGCACACATCCTCACCTCGGACTACGAATCCAAAGAGCAGCGCTGGAAAGGGAAACTTGCTAACTATCCTGAAACGCCTGGCAGAAGTGTGTAGTCTCCAGTTCGCTTGAGGTACTGGAAAACATGCCACCTGCAAATAAGAAGCCAGCCAAGCTACAGGCCTGCCTTTGCTCTGAAGCCAAGTGTGGAATTATTAGTAAAATTAAAGTTTTACATCTGAAAACTAAGGTTTATATGAAAAATGTAGCAGTGTTCACCCATTGAGGAAAAGCAAGAAATCAAAAGGAGCTCTGAGGATGGGACACAGCTGCAGCAGGCATGCGAGGAACCTACTCACACAGCAACTCCCTGCAATGTACCATAGAGGACGGAACAGAATGGGGACTCCGTGGCCCTGCTCCGTGATGATAAAGCGGGAAGAAATGGTCCTCTAGAACTGATAAGCAGCCCATCTGGCCCCCTGAGCCAACAGGTTTTCAAAACCTCGCCAAGGTGCTACCCTCTCATGAACTTTGCTTGTTTTAATATCATTTTAATACCAAAACACCCCTCCATCCCGAAGGCTACCCGCCTCCGAGGTGCGACCACCCCTCTTCGAGTCTGCTCTCTCCATTTTTCATAAACTATACTTTTAAACGTAAAGTGAGAAAATTTTACAACAATCATGATAAAAGGTATGTATGACTACAGTCACTCAAACTCTACCTTAAAGGCAGAGAAAATATAAAAATAGCCAGGGAAATGGGAGATTTTCGGAGAAGATGATAACACCGTAGATCTTCGGAGGAAAAGAAGATAATACTGTGAGCAAGTCAAGGGAAACTCCACCTCAGACGGCCTGCGACAGCCGGGATCGGCCGACGGGCTGAGCCTTGCTTCTCCCCCCCTTGGGACGCCTCGGGTGAGACTTAAACTAAGCGCTTTTCTCGGGAATAGTTACGCCCTAATGTTTAAAGCCAGGCTGTATTATTTATAACCTCTTCACGCGTTTTGTATTTGCACATGCTTTCTTGCAGACAGCCACTATCACCGGCAATTCAAAAAACCTCTCTACCTGTTGCACAAATAAGTTTTAGTAGCCAGTTGTCACAGTTTCTCACTGAACGTGACCAAATGCGGCCGTGCCAGTTCATGAGCACGACTGGACTGAAGGTGCAGACCTGCTATGAGTGTATCCAGAATGGTGGTAGTTTAATATACATATTAAACGCGACTGGACTGGTAGTGGCAAATTGGACATCACTCAGAATTTAAACCTGGCCGCACCCAGCCTGTCACTTCGGTGAAGAGCGTTACAAGGCAAGGGGGTTTATTTTCTGCCAAATTAATGCGACACCAAGGAAATCCTCCAAGCTAGCCCGGGCACCCTAAAGGTGCAAAGACCATCAGCAGTGCTCCTTGAAAGAGAACTGCAACGTCAAACAGACGGTTCTGTGAATACCCTGCAGGTGACGGGTGCCAGACCTCTGAATCTGGGGTCCTAAGGAGTAGAAAAAGCATCTGCGCGCCGCTGCTGAGGCAAAGATGTTAAAGCATAAAACGCCCTTGCATTACCTTAAGGACTTGCAGAGGCCACCGGGACCGAGCAGTGCCCTGGCCCACAAGCCAGGCAAAGCAGCAGAAGGCACCTGTGGGCTTTTGGGACCAGTGACCGGGCAGAGTCCCCACGGAGCAGCCTGCCAGCCAGCCCCACTCTCCCCAGACCACCGTGGCTGCTACACAGTCGGAGTGGGACTCTCACCCCAAGCAAGCGATCTGTGAACCCCAGCTGCCACATCTCGTTCCCCAAGGAAACCCCTTCCCTCACATGTGCTACCATCTGAGGGTTTTATCTCTCCATCCTTTCCTGCTCCAGTTCCTGCTAGCACTCCTCTCCTGGGCTCCCAGTCCCTTTTCCAGTGAGTTTCTCAGCAACGTTATCCACTCCCAAACACAAGCAATAGCTTTCAATGATAGCAAGAAATCGCTTAAATGCTCTCCACATCTCCCAATGCACAGAATCAGTAGCACAGGCTGAGCTGTGGCCACTACCAGCAACGAGCCAGTGATGTCCCAGCCCTGCTGTGGTCATCTGCCCACAGGTGGTTTCAACACCCGCATCTCACAAAACATGAGCAAGCAAACACAAATCACCTCCCCAAACACGCAGGCGAGCAAAACCGTTTGTAAAAAGACTTGTGGCAACACCAGCACCAGAATGCTGTGAAGATCAGGCCAGACGGGCTGGATTTTGTTCTCAATTGCAATGCTGTAAAGGAGGGTTAAACCCACCGAGGTCATTAGATGGGCTGCAACGAAACCGAGGTGTATGAGAAGAGACTCACATCTAATGGAGGTTTTCTTTATTTCTCTGCAATATGAAAATTTTAAAATCTCCTGGCATGTCTTGTTTTCTGCTTTTTAGGGGGTGTTTAAAAAAATGCATATTTTCAGTCCCAAACTATGATAATTTCAAGGATTTTTTTCCTATTTTCATCTTATATAATTAAATTACAGCAAAATTAGATTAAAAGCTTAATTAACTAAGAGGTGTTCTACATGTCTGCATTTTATTTCTGTGTTTATCAAGTTTGGAAATAAGAAAGTATAAATAAAATATCTCCGTGGGATGCTAATTCACTTCTCTTTCTTTAATACATGAAATACAGCTGTGGAATACAGATCATCTTCTAGCTAGAAACATCATTTAATATTTATTACTACACCTTTCCGCTCTGCAGCTGTAAGCAAGGTATCACCCCGCTTCTTGATCTGTGATCTTTTAGGGTCCTGACCTCAGGACGTACCATCACTAGATGGTGGTGGACCGATATTTATTTTATCCCAGCAAGCAAAGTTCATTTCAAACTACTTAAGTTTGGATGTTTCCCAGTCTCCGACTTCTAGAAGCACCAACACCAAATTCACCTTTCTTCACTGTAACACGAGCAAACAGCTTTGTGAAACCAGTTTAAGAACTTTCTTTCACTGTGGAAACGGGAGCCTTATCAAACTGGAAGAAATCCTGCGATCCTGCAAGGCCGGAGTCACGCTGAAATTGCCTCTGCAACAGCTTCTGTTTCCCAAAGGGCCGCGTTCGTCAGGCTTTACAGGGCTTTCCATCAGCTGCCAGGAGAAAGCAAATTTCACATTGTGAGAAAAAAAGTAAACTATGCCTTTTCAGGAAAATGTAAATGTGCTCCATTCTTAATAAGTACTGATATTTTCTGTGGATTTTATGCATGCTGATCTATTTGGGTAGGTGGGTGATGTCCTGTATTCTTCACGGATGTTCACCTGTCCTGGCTTAAAGGGTTCAGCTCTGCCACATGAATGTCTATAAATACACACATACATATATGAATCATATCACATTAATGTAACTTAATACAGCATGATGTACCTATATGTTAACACTGATAACACGTAATAATTTTAAGTACCGATCACCTCTCTCCTTACTTCGTACACTTCAAAAAGTGACAGTATGGAAGAGGTAGAAGCTAATTTGCTGGCAGTAGTCACCCTGGAGTTGCTGTGTGCTCTGCATCTCTCATGCATTTGGAGTTATGGTAACAAACTGAATACCGTGAATGGCCTGCTCCCTCTCCCAGATGGATACGACACAAAGCCCAAGCACGTCAAAGGAAAAAACACTGTTGATTTCAACAGCTTTTCAAAGGAGTGGTTTAGAAAACAGTGGGAGCTCTTGGGCACTGAACGCTTCTGAAGATCCAGCCCCTTTGAAGAGGAGGCAGAAACGTCTTAAATACCTCTGCCTTTACGCTCACCCTCGGGTGGTAACACGTCTTCCTTCCAGCAGGAGAAACAGGTGCTAACAGGAGAATATTTTTAAAAAGGCAGTCACCCCAAAGCTTGACTACGTTTCTCACAAAGATCTGCGGTTCAACAGCCACTTTGGGTTGTAGTTCAATAGCCACTTTGCCTGCCTTCTTATTTATAAAACTAAGCAAAATGCGGCAAGAATTACAAGATTCCAGATGAGGGCCAGTACTACAAAACACCTTCACCTTCTCATTCCCACCAACACCGGGCAGAAACACATACTACGCTTTCACTCACACACACAGAGGATTTGTGGCACGTAGCCCTTCAATTTCTTACCACCTGAAGAACGCAGCGTACAGCACATCCAGTCCAGGGCTCTTGCAGACCCCGCGGGGCAGCAGGACCAGCAGATCCAGCCCAGCACCAAGCCGGCGGTCCTCCTGGGACACCCGGAGACTGCTCCGTACTGCCGCAGCACCCTCCGTACAGACCCCAGGACTTGGGTGTCTTCTGACACAGGGAGCTCTTCAAACTGGGGAAGAGTTTGCTGCGTGATCCTGACTTTGGTCTTCTGGAACGTGTTAGCACCCAACCTTTAAAATACAAATAATAGGATGAATCCCAATTTAATCAACAGCTACAAACTGTACGCTGTTGGCACAGCAAAGCTTGGGGCGGTACTTCTTGCGATAGTCCTGATCTTCTTGCGGGTGGCTGTGTGAACCGTAAACCAGATGTCAGTGCCATTTTTTCAGCCTCTAATTGCTCTGTCATTAAGCATAAAGGTACCTGAAAAGTACATTTCTATGACAAAAAGAGTTTAAATCGTCTTTGTGAATTTCCATCTCTCCATCTCAAAATGTTTATTTTTTTTAAATCAAAAGCTAATTTACATGCCTGACTGCTCATTGACAGACCGGGGAATTGAAGCAATCCTTTACCTCCTTCCCATGCGAAAAAAAATAAAAAAAAAAATAACTTTTTCCTCGTTATTAGGTATTGGCAAGGCAGACACCAGCCAATTACCCTATGAAAAATACATCAGCACCCTCCCCCCCGTCGAGGCAGCCGCGCGTTGCCAGGTGACAGAAACAACGCGCTACCAACGGTGCACAGCGTTCGCTGCAGCCGACGAGCTACCGGCTATTTCTGTCCCACGCAGGAACCGAGCATCCAGGATCGCCCCCCACTCCTTTTATTTGATTTTTAAATTCTTATCAAGCACCACGTGCTTTCGTCAGCAGAAGCAAGGACGGCAGGTCTGCAATCTGCAAGCAGATGGAGTAACTAGGACTGAAACAAACTGTCCTCCAGCTGTTGAAACAGCGGTTGATTCAGGTACTGTCTCCAGCCAGCGCTAACCCGGAGCCTGCAAAGGCTCCTGCTGACACCCAAGCAGGTCCAGTTGCTGAAATAGATAGACTTTCCAGAACAATATATATACTTAAAATACAGTCATTTCCAAGGCAGACCTGGTTAACCATAAAACACTAGGTGCTGCACAACAGAAAATATAGGAGGGGAATACCGAAGGTGAGGACACTACAGTAAACTTGACTTTTATGAAGGAGCAACATGGGAAGTTTATAGCCAACACGGGGAGGAGATCTTTTTCTAACAAACTGTTAGAAACTTCAAAGCGTTTTCCTTTCTCAGAGGCACACACATCCTTCTGTTGCCTGTACCAAAACCCAGCTCTTGGTTTCTGTTCACCTTAACTCTTGCTTACAGAAGTTACACACGCGCAAAGATTTTTTTACTGCTTCAACACAAATCATTTCATATTAGCAATCCCTTGGAGTGCTGATACTGTAGCTGGTGAGGTGCAAACCCTGAACAAGAAACGCAGAAAGCTAAGCAGAAAACAAAAGGCAGCAGAGGGATTCAAACAAGTAGAGAGAGGGTGGGCGACGGGGGAACCCTCCGCTCCCCTGACGACCTTCGTTACTGGGGTGTGATCTCCCCCCCGTCTGCCATCACTTCTGACCAGGAGGCACCCAGCTGCAGTGGGACCTTGTACAGAGAGGAAGGGGTTATTTTCTCTCTATGGTGAGATTCCTCTACGAGCACAAATTCACAGCAGTCTCCTTTGTAAGCAGGATTTCATTCCAAGCTGTATTTGGTTTGAAGTTTATTATAACTCCATAACCTTTTTTTATCATCATTTCTTCTCTCTTTTGGTATGTATTGTAGATTATTTTCCTATAGACATATAGACTTGTATGTTTTGCTCTATAATATTACTTTTTGTAGTCCTTGTCCAGCTGTTATCTCCCCCTTTTTATGCTCAAATTCAGCACAAATGGAATTCTTGGACAGGGCCGTGTGCTGAGCTCCTCCAAACCTCCGTTCTGATGTGAACTGTTTCTTCTGTGCTACTTGCTCCGAAACAGATTAGGATCAGTGGCAAATGCTTGACATCCTTCAGGATATCTAGCATTCATACTGTTCTATAATTAACTCTCGTTACCACCTGCATTTGTCTAATTCCAGCAAAAACAACTTTCTTGCCAGTGACCTCACTTTTGGAAGAGCGCAGAGCGCAGTGATTCAGCCTGGGGGTAGGTGAGAGCAGCTACTCCGCCACAGGATTGCTATGCTTTGTGTTGAGGATATTTATCAGTAATCAGATTGCCTCTGAAATGACTACAGCAGTGGATAATCTACCCCCTAGAAAAAACCTGGATATTGTTGGCTTGCTCCTTTATAGCAAATAGGAAGAAGGTGATTATTATACACGCCAAAAGCATCAGCCCTAACGAATGCATGTTCAAAGCACTCTGAGTGCCATTTATTCTTTCCTACGGTGGGTTGGAGAAGGAGTATCCTTTAGAGAGAAAGTCTGCAGAGGAGATACGAAACAAGTCCTCCTTATCTCACTCGCCCTAAAAAATCTCCACTGGTTTTAATTAAACTAAGCAGAGGGTGGCAGTCTGGGCAACATTTCGAGTAGCGGGAAGAAAGGCTTTGTTCAAAAGGTACAGTAGGAGACCAGCATCCCTCTTGGCATCAGCACAGCCCAGACGCCAGCCGAGGGCCACGTCTCCAGCGTGGGGGCGGAAAGAGTGAGCTGCAAGGGTTGAATTTGGCCCCGAACAAACACGGAATGTTGTTCCACATTTCAGAATGCATCGAGAAGCACTCTGCTTTGTGCTCATATCTTTTCCTTTTATGCTTATCTTTTGGCAGAGGTGCTGCAGAATACGTGGCACAGCTGAGGAGATTTTCCGCAAGGACATTTTAAGCTCTCAGGTATGAAAGTTGCTCAAAGTCTACTATTATTATTGCCCTTCAGGAAAAACATCTGTGAAAACTCTGATTGAATTCACTTTAAGGCTTGCTGTTATATTTATAAACAGAACTGCTGGTGATTTGGGTTTCTCAGAAGCCAATTTTGCTGTTTATCTGTAGGAAAAAAAAAAAACCAATATAGAAGAACAAGTACATTTCAGAGGGATGTCTTAAATAGTACAACTAGAAAAAGTTTCCCATCTGCTACAATTCCATTAAATGCTAAAATGTTGAATTTTCAAGCTTGTGATTGGGGTGGTAAAGGTTTAAGCAGTTCTGTCCACATTTATGGTTTGTACCCATCCAGGCATACGGGGATTGTTTATAGATGCCTGAAAGAAGCCTGAATTTGTACACACGGGCAAATTAATTTTTATTAATGAATCATATTGACACATAACCCCCTGCTTGTATGTCACAGATTTCCAAGTATGCAAACATCTTTTGATAGGGAAATAAGGCATTATTAAATGGAAATTCATTTTGAAAACAGTGTCATAAAAATAGCTACTACGTATCTCACTGGTATATATCACAGTACTTTCAGCCTATGCCTGTCTTTATAATAATATTAAATCAATACTTTTCTTCAAAAATGAGCTCAGTATAAAAACTGAAAATATCTTTAATAAATATGCTCTCATTTGGTTCCAGTTATATAACGGAATAGTCTGGAATGGTTAGCTGGTCTTTTCATTAATGGATGCACTGTGTTTTAAAGCTTACTCCTACTTAGCACATCTTCACCCAGCTTGTTTGTAGTACAAACAGCACAATATAGCCTGCATAGAGGATGATTATGCTCAAGTTTCATAATACTGTCAACAATTGCTTTCAACAAAAAAGATAAGCTATTTCGTATCTTCACTGTCGGTGGAGGACACGGCCTATCCTCATAGGACACTGTATGCATTAAAAGGGGACGTTTAGATTGGATATTTGGAACAATTTCTTTACTGAAGGAGTGTTCATACACTGGAACAGGCTGCCTGGGGAGGTGGTGGATTCCCCATCCCTGGAGGTGTTTAAAAAACATGTAGATGTGGCACTTCAGGATATGATTTAGTAGGAATGGTGGTGTTGGGGTGACAGGTGGACTAGATGATCTTAGAGGTCTTTTCCAATCTATGATTCTATGGAAGAATCCCCTAAACCCATACTGTTTGAACAAATCAACGATATTTGTGCCTAGAAACTGAACGTCCACATTAGCAGGTACTGATCTGCACACGGGCTGATGGTAACAACAGGGATTTATGCCTTTAAACAGAAAACTTGCAAAGTTAGCACGCGTTTTGCAGATGAATCTATCACTTGGTCAGCTCAAAAATTAGTACTGGGAGTTTAAAGAGATTAACCCAGTTAGGTATGCGTGTGGTAGATATGCTTGTGGTATTGCATTTTAAGTGCAACTTGCATTTGTCCTGATTTTCTGGCAATCTCCGCTCTGCTTCTAACTATTTTTAAGGAACAAAGAAAATACCATATTCTATATAACAGGGGAAAAAGTCCCAACCCGGAACAATCCTGCCTGAAGTTATGAAGGACAGTCATAGTTCAGTGGCTATAAGGACCTAAAGAACTGAGTGAACTTCTCATGGTCAGCTAGCAAAATGGGTTTCATGTTAGAATACAATCCTTCCAGGACTTCCTGGTAACCAAACGCAAAAATCAAATTCCCATCTTGATCCCTTTTATTTTTTTCATGTTCTTAAATTTTAGTAGTTTCTTTAAGTAAATTTTGGTAGTTTGACAGTCCTTCATTCTATTTTTAAATAAAATTAATTCAGAAACATGATTATGTATTATGAGATACAGTGCCGATATTCTGCGCCATACAGTATAATGCTAGATTTTCTGTTTCTACCCAGACCCCAAGTTACTGGAACAGAAATCAAGTGCATGGAAGGTTATGGAAACACATTTGTTTTCTTCCCTTCATGCTTCTGAAGAGCTGAGACAGCCTCGAAGCTCCTAAATCATCGGAATTACAGAAGGAAGGGAGATGCGGTCCCCTCGGGAGCTTTTGCGGCAAAAAGGCTGCGATGGCAAAAGCTGTCAGAGACGCGAGGTGAGCGCACGCCTGCTGGCACCGCTCCCCCCGCAGAGATGCTAATTGCAAAGCAGAGATGGGAGGCAAGCGAAGGGAGCATGTGCTTCAAGACAACAAAGAAATTATTAAAGAATTATACGATGAGGGGAGTTTTTCCTTCCTGAAAAACTACTAGAAGCCTCCAGGTGTGGACAGGCTTGTTCTGCAGCCAGTGAGCTGAGCTCTGCTCCCCCGGAGCAGGGGAACTGGGCTGGCAGTCAGCCATGACAGGGACCAATCTTGATGCAAGGATGGCTTTGAAGGACAAGACTGTGCTCTCGCATGGGTAAGGAGGAGAACTGGGCTACGTAACTGCAGATACCAACACGTTATGCCTTTCATCCACAGCCATTTCTATGCACCTTATTAAAAGCAAAATAGAGCAAGAGTCTTGACAGTCTGCTTTCCATCTCCTCCGTTTGATACTTCATGCATCATTTGTACAATTTTATGCTGGAGGCAAAAATGGAAGTCTATTTCTTATGGCTTCTTCCCAGTCTTTTGTTTAAAACAAGAAGTTATAAGTTCAGTTGTTTTGTTGAATATCACTCTTCAATGCCACAACCACCACTGGAAAACATTTCTGCCTCCCTGCACCCTGTATCTTTCCACCTGCCCTGGCAAATAGCTTTCCACACTCTGTTGTCCATCAGATATATTGGAGAATGTGCTAGAAAGCTGTGATACCCACGTACAGATTCACTAAGCCTTAGGAAGAAGAAGGTCTTCTGTTATCCAGTTATCCCAAATTACAATCCAAACCCAGCTGAAGTAAATTGTAGACAGACATATCTATTACATCAAAAATAGACCACATGGTAACAAACAGCATTGGTGAGTAAATAAAAGCTACTTTGTCTATCCTGAGGCCACATCAGAAAGTCATCTCCTGCAATTAACTTGCTGGTAAACAACTCTGCTTCAGTAAATCTCTTACTCCTCCTTCTTTTGGTACTGACATTTTTCTCTTCCGTAAACCATACACGATACCAACATGCGATACCAAAACACCAACGATGCCAAAATTTTTCTACTGCTGGTTCCTGGGAGAAAGCAGAGCCTGCCACATCCAGCCACTCTGCAACATTAACAGGTTTGGGGCAATGGATATTTCCTCTCTTACAGTGCGCGCTGGAACGCATCCAAATAGCCTTTTAAAATTATAATTGAAGTTTTATATATGTAATAACCTGACTACTGAAATGCAAATTAAAAATAATTACTATTGCTGTCATATATCTATCTTCTATAGGCATGAGTTGTCCTACAGCATAACAGCTGATATCTACTAGGGTCTGGGGGATCATTCCAGCTTCAATGCCGTATTTCTTCAGAAGAGCGGAACAGGGGGAAAGCAGGCTGGAGGAACATTTACCCCCTAGTTCTACTTAGCCATTCAAGCTTGAAATCCTATTCCTGGCCTTGCAGGAGTCTGCTCATGGAGCCCTTAAACACGTAACTGCAGATTCTCCCAGGACTGAGTGTAGCAGTGTTCTTGTTTCCTCTTAAAATGCGGTGCAATCAACTATTTCACTGTTTATGTTCCCCTGTCCATTTTATTATTCTGTTTCAGATACAATGAGCACAAGGAGGGATTTCCAAATTGTGTTACATCCCTCACCACTGGTGATGCAGAATTACTTAAAAGCATGATGAAAAGGCTAATTGAATAGCTAAATTTCTCCTCAGAAACGTGCATGCGCCTGTGCCCTACGTATGAAACCTGGCACTGCAGTAAACCAGGCACAATTAAATCTGGAAATCCATGAGTGTCAGTGATGCAGGCCGAAGATGACAAATTTGGGGTCTCTGCCACAACGATCCACATCTGAAAGAGGTAAAGCTCATTCAGCAGCAGCAGGGGAGACACACGTTTACCTAACCTGACACCATCTAGTTATCCAGAAACCTTTGCAGTGCTTGAGGAACAGAGACTGGGCTGTAGGTTTCAGCTGATCATTTAAAGCACTTTGCCTTTCTGAACAACATCACTTTCATCTTTCCTGAATTCAGCTGGTGCCAACTGCTCCTTGTCCACAAGCTCCTTTCCTCCAGGCTCCCTAAACCTGAAGGAGAGCGTGAGAAGTTTGTAGAGCTGACACATAAACTCTATCTTTCCAAGAAAACACCATCTGTATTCCATGCTAAAATTAACCAAGGCTAATTGGTTGCCACACACAGAGCATGATATGCTGTGCTTGATAAAGTTACAAATGTATTAGCAGATTTAAACTGTTCCATTACTCTCTATTACAGAGCGCATGCTCACCCTATTAAACCAGCGGCATTAGAGCTGCACTGCTGGCTGCACGACGGGGAACAAGGAGCCTGCTCTCACATGCTGAGTAAGGAGACCCAGGCCGGCGCCAAGCATCATGGCTTAGAATTAAACAAAAGGAATCGAAAATATAAATTCTGACCTCTCGCATCTTGGAAGTTATCTGCAAATAGAGCTTCAGTTCTCTAAGTCTCAGCGAAAGCCATGGCTATCGAATAGTACATCTTCTGTATTGATCTGTGCTTCCTATGACAACATTGTTATTTTTCTTCAGGTCCTTTCTGGAGAATGACCCTGGTCCCCACCAGAGCTTCACAGCTGGGGAATTAGGACACTGTAGTCAGTCCTTTCCCCTTCCCTGGATCCGACAAGTAGCGAACCAGAGGCAATGCAAAGAACACTTCCAAGAAGTGAGCACTTGGGGTGATTACCCCTTCTGCATCAGCACGAGAAGCTGCGAGCACGGGGAATGGAGCCTCTGGTTCATCCCTAATCCCTTCAGCAGCCCGTGAAGCAATCAAAGAAAACGACTACTTCTCCCAAAAAACACTTTATCACAGAATCACTTGCTAGCGCATCTGATATAAAATAAGAGCTGAGACATGCATCTGTTGCAGTAACAAAACACAACAGAACTTTTAAATATATTAGATGATGCTACATTGGATAAAATTCCATTTTAATTCGAAAGTCCTATGATACTAAAGGCAAGTTAAAAAAGTTATTATCTAAGGTTTAGTTGCATACATTATCTTTGTAGCCTGAGGTATTGCAGCAAGTTCTTTAATATTTCCTGCAATTTATTGAGAGCACGGAGCAATCATTTAATTCTGCTTGAACAATGGAATTTAGAAAATTCAAAAGCTTTGGCTATTGAGTGAAAGATATGCACGTGCTATTTTAAAGAGGCAAGACTCAGGTTATTGCAAAACCTTCACAACTTTTCCTCAAACAGCAATGGGTTTGGGCCCATTTACAGGGAACTTTCAAAGTTTTAGCTTTAGTATATCAAAAGCAATACGGAGTCATTAGTGCGTTACGGAGTCCACTCCTGGCAGTCAGATAGCACAATAAAAATAGAAGCCCTTTCAAGCTGCAATATGGGTGTTTGGAACAATATCAGATCTTTTCCTTCAAAGGTGTCAAATCTTAATGGGCCCAAACATTTACATGGGGCCGTGCCTTCCCTCTACCCCGTGCAGTGGAGGAGGTCTGTAGCTGATCTGCAGCTGTCCAGAACCTCTGTCCTTTGGCAAGTGAAGCTGAGGATCTGCAGACAAACTGCAAGCATAGGCTAGGAATAATCAGATTTCCAGTCAAAAGAGCTGGAGAGTTGGTGGGGAACGATGACTTCCCTTAGTTCCCTTGGCACCTGCCTTGCTACAAATATCAAGGTATCCAAAATTACACAGTTCCAAGAGACCAAAATCCACCAGTGTCTAAGGGGCTGTGTAAAGCTGGAACCGTCTTCCCCACAGTTCAGAAATCATATCTCGTTGCTCTGTTCCAGCTTGGGGACTGCAGTCCCCTTGGCCCTGCCTTGTAAACCCATTTTTTAAAGCCAGTGGACTGAAGTCTCACCCAAGCATGTGAACACCTTTGTACATCACCTATCCCTGCTGGCAGGGGACAAAAGGGGTGCGACAGCTGAAGTGAGAAAGATGAGCAGTCAAGAATACTGTTAGAAGACCTAACCCACTTCCCCCTCCCACTAACACACACACAATTTCTGCACATAGACAAGCTGGTGACATTTCTCCAGCCCAAATGCTTCTCACGCCAATTGTTATTGAAGTATTACACGAGTGATCTGGACCTTGCCAGAAATAATTTCACCTCTTCTATCTCACCACATTACCCAGTAGCAGGAGTGTTTGACTTTCCATGAGACTTCGCCTCCGACAAGCGAGTTTTCTGAAATTAGGATTTCATGATACAATTAATTTGCTAAACTGCTTAGGAACTTTTGAAAATACCAAATGGCTCCTACTGTCATTTCTTTTCTTTTTCCTGATGTGAATTCCTTTAAAAAAAATACAACCCAAAACACACTCTTTCAGGTATTTTTTTAAATTACTCAGAATTTCTACCCTGATTTGAACGTTACTAGCTATGGTTTTCTTTCAGCTTTAAGCAGGCAAATCCAGGAAGACGCACTCAAAGCACATTCCACATCTCACTTTGACACCCTCTTGTGCCGGGCTGACCCTGACTGGAGGGCAGGTGCCCACCAAAGCTGCTCTGTGACTCCCTTCCTCAGATGGATGGGGGAGAGAAAATATAACGAAAAGGCTCCTGGGTCGAGATAAGGGCAGGGAGAGATCACTCACCAATTACTGTTATGGGCAAAAGAGACTCGACTTAGGGAAATTAGATCCATTTATTACCAATCAAATCAGAGTAGGGTAATGAGAAATAAAAATCAAATCATAAAAACACATTCCCCCACCCCTCCCTTCTTCCCACCCTCAACTTCACTCCTGATTTTCTCCACTTCCTTCCCGCCAGCAGTGCAGGGGGACAGGGAATGGGCATTGGAGTCAGTTCATCACACGTTGTCTCTGCCACTCCTTCCTCCTCACACTCCTCCTCTGCTCCAGCATGTGGTCCCTTCCATGAGGTGCAGCCCTTCAGTAACTGCTCCAGCATGGGTCATTCCCACCAGGTCACAAGTCCCGCCAGCAAACCTGCCCCCACGTGGGCTCCTCTCTCCATAGGGCCACAGCTCCTGCCAGGAGCCTGCTCCAGCGCAGGCTCCCCACAGAGTCACAGCCACCTCCAAGCATCCCCCTGCTCCAGTGTGGGGTCATCCCCAGGCTGAGGGTGGGGATCTGCTCCCCCATGTTGCTCCATGGCTGCAGGGAGAGCCTGTCCCACCATGGTCTGCTCCATGGCTGCAGGAGAACCTCTGCTCCAGTGCCTGGAGCACCTCCTGTGCTCTTTCTGCATTGACCTTGGGGTCTGCAGGGTTGTTGCTCTCACATCGTCTCACTCCTCTATCCCACTGCAATTTTCCATCCCCCTCCTTCTTAAAGACTTGATTTCAGAGGTGCTACCACCATTGCTGATGGGCTTGGCCTTGGCCAGCACCAGGTCCTGCTTGGAGCCGCTGGCACTGGCTCCATTGGACATGGAGGAAGCTTCCAGCAGCTTCTCACAGAAGCCACCCCTGTAACCCCACTGCTACCAAAATCTGACCATGCAAACCCAATACACCTCTGTAGGACACAACTTGTGCAAACCCAAGGCTGATCAATACCAAAGCTGAATAGAAATGCAAGTAATGTACTAACAAGTCAAGTTCATAAAAACGTGTTCCAGAAAAGGATTAGATGGAACAATCATCTGATCCAGTGCAGGAAACACAGCTCCTTATCTCCTTCAATGCACAGGGAAGGACTTGTGATTTTGCTAAATAACCAGAGCTCATGACAGTGGCTAAAATTCAAGCCTGTGGAGAACCAGCACAGTATCTTTCGACTCCTTATTTTCTCTGATTATTTGATAGTACTGTGTTCACAAAATGTTTAACTTCGAATGTTTGCGTCTTTTAATGACATCTTTCAATGTTGTCTGCATATTTTATTGTGAATTGAGAAGATGGGACACAAAAAGCTAAGCTATCACAGAAATACTCTACAGTGAACAAACAAAAAGATACAGGGTTTTCATTTTTTGTTCAATCATTTTAAATGAACACAAACTTTTTTCCTCGTCATTTAATTTTAAATTAGTCTAATCAGACATCTGCTAGGATCTGTCTGAATTAACAAAACTGAACACAAATCTGATACGAGCACTCAAGTACTGCTTCCTTCAAATTGCATTAGCTCACACGGACACTGTGGAACTAATTGAACATCCCTTCCACAATACTCTAGACTTTCTGATTTAACTTCATTATAGTCAGAAGAAATAACAATATAGAAGGAAACATGTTGCTAAGGGCTCAGCAGCATACAGTTCTGAAGTGGTTCAATAAAAGCAGGCTGCTTATCCTACTTCATTATTTTTATTATTGCTACTTTAAGACAGAAACAGAATTTCCTCACAAGTCAGAAAAGCAGAGTTTGTCTCAAAGGTCTTTGTTTTCTTTTGAATAGCAAGGTTTTGTTGGGTTTTTTTTCCAGAATTCCGTGGGAATTTTATTCTTGCCAGTAAAGAGAATTTTAATATTGTGGCAAACTCCTCCTCCTGTGACACATTATGGTTGCATTCTTCATCATTTACTAAAGGTTTTGAAATTGCTCTATAATGCTGAGAAGTATTCCGCTGACCATGGACATATTCTGAGCCAAATATCAGTTGCCAACCTCCTGAAATTATAGAGGAGCTGTGTTCAGTAACACAAGGTGGCCATTTCAAGTCAGTGTTCCTGTCCCATCCAGTAGACAGGACGTTCAAAAACAAATTAACAAAATTGAGGGACATCTTTTGTGCGTGTTTGTGGGGTTGACATTCACACCAACATAATGATCATCTGAAAATCCTGCCAATTTCAGCAGTCAGACTGTCAGTTGAAATCTACATGAAGTGATACTTCAGTATTGGTTAAAAAAAAGTTCTGAATAAAACCACAAGTTTCCTTGCTTATTTTTAACCCAAACAATTTTTTTTAAGACTTACAAAGTTATCGAATATTTCAACTTGCAAATTCTACAGGTAGAATAACCTAAAAATTCTGTGCGACGTGGTACAAAAAGCATTTACCTAAGAGGTTTAAGCTCTGGCCATCTTTATCTACCACTGGGTGTTCATGGGCTTTAGAGGAAGAACTAAAAGAGAAGCTTTCTTTCTTGGAGCATTCCTGTTCCTCAAGGCTACCGTTAAAGTTGTACAAGGAACAACTATGAAGTTTTCATGAATTTTTCAGGTACTCATACCTCCATCATCTCTTAAAAAAAAAGAAAATATTAAAAAAATCAAGCCCAAATGTTCCTCTTTCTGTGAGTAGTGGAAAATGAGTAAGAATCAATCATTGCCAAAGTAAAAGATGCTTAATATTGATTGTTCTTCTGAAGGATGAGGAAGCATTCCTAATGGTCTTTGGGGGACATGGGGAGGGGATAGCTTATAGATTTGTTTTCCTTTCTGTATTCCCAAAGGAGTAAGGAAAAGATGAGGCTATGATAGATTATAATTCTGCAAGGAATGACTAATGAGTAACTGAACTACCTTTGTAGCAGTACTGAGGGAAGTAATAACCAGAGTAATTGGGTTTATCGGGTTTCTGCTTAGCACACATCCACTCCCCTCTTAAACATCCTGTCCCTTCAAATCACTTTTATGCTCTGTGTCTTTCCTTTTATTTTTATTATGCCTGACTTGAGTTATTTCATGAAATTTGACCTTGTACTCCTAATCTCATCTATTTGTTCCAAATAGTTCATCATCTTTATATTCCCTCAATAACTGTTCCGTCAAACAGTTCATGTAAACTTAACATCTCAGTCTGTAATGCCAGCCCCTGCCTGACTCAGAGTGGATATACATTAATATAGCCCCAGCAGCTCAATTTCTTCTTGGAGAAACTGGCTAAAGAAATAGAACACTCTACGATAAATTTTGTAGAAGTTCATGACCCTCTTGCGCAAATCACAATGGCAACTCTCTGTTAAAATTAATTACAACTTCAATTGTCAATTAAGTGTTTTGGGTTTTTTTGAAACCTGTAGGAAACAGCAAAAGTGACATGCAAGTTAGAAAAAAATAGTTATTGTTTGCTGTGAAGGTTTTTTCTGGAAGGCTTTTACACTCCTGCTGTGAAAATATCTCTCTGCAGAAATGTGCTCTTGCAGGGGAAAAAAAGTCGCACATTTCATATTTCCTGTCAGTGACATTCCACTTCCAATCCCCCAAGAGCAAGCTAGACCTTTCATTCAAGGCTAATGACACAGTAGCTGGTTGTTCCCTAAAGCTGGGTGGTTTGCATAGTGAATTTATTCCTCTTGCAATATTATGTCATACTGTTTCAACAGGATCTCCCTTTGGGGAGCTGTTTCCAGACCCCACTCATGCTCCCAGCATATCTGGTACTTGTATTCACAGATTTCCCAGTGGTGGCTCATTTCACAGTCACTGCAAAGGCATGGCTTATGGTTTCTTATTTCCATGACATATGCTCGAGTCCCAGTTGGCATCATTCCCTCTTGAGAGAAAACTGATCATCCAGAAGATGTTTGGTCTAACTCTTATTGTGTCCCCCCCAACAACAATTTCAATATCCTGTATACCAGACAGATTCTTTCAGGGGGAGCGAGACATCGCTGTAAAGCCAGTTTGTATCTTCTACCTATATAAAAGGGAAACTGTATTGCTCACCTCTTTTCTGAAAGGCTGCGCGATGAAAAATAGGGAGCTAAGCACCCTTTTGACACTCTGTTTGCTTCACAGATTTATTTCCCCTACATCTTTGCACAAAGGAAAATAAATAAATTAATATGAAATCCACCCAAGGCCTGACAATTGCCACTTGACCTTCTAGTTACAGACTGTGCAAGGCCACTTAAATAAGGCAACCCGCAATTCAGCAAAGGAAGAGAAAGGTGCCAAGAGGATATCAGAATGCTCGTACTGGTCACATTTGTTCTTCACCCTTTGAAGTGTGGACTCTTGGGATGAGCTCTACAAGGGAAATAGTACTATAGCTTCTGTGCAATGGTTGTGGAAATCTTTCTTGAGAAGTTCGGCACCTTCCCCAGCTCCACTATAAAGCGTGTTGTCTCCAGATAGCCATAAGAATTCACATTTGTGTTTTCCATGTAAAGACATTTAAGATAGTTTCAGTGGGGACAAACTAACAAACATATCACTGAGTCAGTCAACTATGGCAATTCAGAATTTTTTGAAGATTATCATTGCTCCGGCTATGCCTGCAGCTGTGATGACAACTGTACTAAGGCCGGGTCTGATGCATACCTCTGACAATTAGGCTATGTGTAGTTTCCCAGAAATTAAGAATAATAAAGAGTAGGTAACGTAGTAAAAGCTTCCAACATACAGGCACTAGTAGCAGGCTTAATGCATTCTAGAACCTCCCTCTGAAGTCAGTAGGTGCAAGGCAGGGCTCTGAACATGGGCTGGCGAAGCTCTGCTTCCCCAGGAGGTCCCAGAGGGATCCCACTAGCATCAATTTCCCTGTTACAGAGTCTTTGGCTGTGACATGGATTAACACTGGTTCTGTAGGTTTTCCAACATTTTATGTTACCTTTCAATTGTTACATGCACATCATTACACTTAGAGCAGGAAAGAAGTATTTCTATCAGAGAAAAATTATGTACAATAAAAGAGATTAATTAAGTCTCGTATAACACAGACATTATTCAAGTTTTTATACTCGCTAGATTCACTGCGGCTATTCAATGAGTACAGCCTTATAGTGGCCTTCCTCCTTCGTCCACTAAATCTTGAACTGCACACCCTTTGTTTTGTGCCGTAGCATCCTCCAGCTCTGTTAACAGAAAGATCGTGGCACTTCTCAAATCCACAGAATCTGGCTGCGTCAGAAAGAATACGTACCAGGGTGGGTGCCTTCAGTTACAGAGAATAACCAGCTGAAGGCTGGAAAAGAGACTGATGATAATAAGTATAATAGTAACTGTATTAGGCCAACAGGGTCAACAGCTAATCTTGCTGCAGTCTGAAAAAGGTTATTTTAATTCCAGTAATTGGCCCCAACCACCAGCAACAATTGATGCTCTGCCACTTCTATCTGGCTGCTGCTCGCCATGTTCATATGCAGCTGAACTGCAAGATGAACACAAATTACCTGCTCAAGTCAATGAAAGTGATTGCTTCTGCTCAGGTTATTGATCAGTTGTGCTGCTTATACAAAGCTCCAGTCATTGTACCATCGCTAGCTTATTGAAGATGAGTTGTCTGTAGGTACCACGGTATTCAGAAAGCCAGGGAACAGGTTAATTGTTATTATACTGGCAATCATTATTATGATTCTTTTTCTTAATGACTAACATTTATATGATGCTGATCATGCAGTTACCTCACGGCAGTCTGCAAGCGTCACAAAAGGTTTTACAAACTATATTTCTGAGCCTGAAAGCATTATTATTGCTTAGCAACTACTTGTACCGTGGCCTAGGGCCAAAAGAAAGATCAGGATTATCTTTAGTAAGCGTTGTACAGCTTCTCTTTGATCACAGGCAAAACGCTATGTCTATCTAATGTTAAATCCATTCAATGGGACCTGCAGCCATACTGGGTACGTGGGCGGTCACAGTCGGTGAGAGACATACCATAGGTTTCCAGTTAACCAGCACCGTAACTGAAAATCAAGAAAGTCACCAGAAAGGGCTGCCCCCGTTCACAGTTGTCCATGCGCGTGGGCCAGCCGCAGAAGAACCAGCCTGGTCACTGTCTCAGGAGGCTCCTTCTCACTTGCTACTTTTCAGGGAGTATAAAGCTCCCAACACACACATTCAGCAACTTCTTTAAGTGGAGTGGATGTAACACAGAATTGTACTTTTGTGCGAATACTTGAGTTCCATGTCAGAAATACTATTGTCATTGATATTGCACATTGGATTCCAACCCCTCAGCAGAAACAATTGCACAGACAACCATGTACACCACACTCCTTTTGGTGCTCAGGTGACCTCAGCCTGAACTAACTCGGTGTCTTTACAGACCCATACCTGTCATCACAGACACATTCTTAGGGACCTGCATCTTCTGCTGGTGTCTAGATTTTAGCTTATGAAACACAGAGTAACGAATAACCATATTATACATCTACTCTATTTAGATAAAGTTGCCAGAGCTATAATACCTCAGGGAGACAAACTTGGTATATAACAATACATCATAACAGAGTAAGAGCCAAAACCGGCTGTCTTGAAATTTAGGAAGCTCCACTGGACAGGGGTTTGTCTGCCTCCATTGAAGGAGTTTCCAGTTCAGAGTCGTGTGCCGGTTAGGTCCTGTCAATTTATAATTCCAGAATTTGAGTGCTTGACCATCCTTTGTCCCACAAATTTCAGCACAGGGAGTTAGCAGCAGCCTGCTTGAGAATCCTGCCTTTTCACAAAATCAGGACACCTCTAAATGTCTTTTCTTCCCAATTCTTTAACTTCACATTTGTGTGATGAGGTGGAAGCAATTAATCACAGATGTTTCAGCGGACCTGAGAGCTCTTCACTGTAAAGCACCTTACTATCAAGTATAAATAAAGCAACCCAAGAACCTTGGACCCACTCCAGGAGTAATGCTTGTCTTCTTCCTTTACGGATACTCAGAGAGAGCCACCTCCACTTCCCAAAAAATATTTCAGGAAATTATTTTTTTCCACCTGATTATTTGGCCAATTTCCCATAGCAGAGATAAGAACCACAGCACATGCATTTTGCAGATTACTGATCTCTCTTATCCTTGTACTTATAGAGAGGGACTCACTTTCCATAGCAGCATTTCACAATTTCTGAACAGCTGGAGTACTTTAACCCCATAAAAGATAAGCTTAATTAGCAAGTTCTGTTCAGCACGTAGAAATTTAGCTGTCTATTTTCAAGCCAAACACCAAACGACAGAACTTTTTAATTTTACTTGCTGAACCCCCCCTCACTGGCTTAGCCAGAAAAAAAAAAAAACAAACAAAAAACAGAAAGTGTTTTGTGGGGTTTTGTTTGTTGTTTGATTTTTTAATAGGATTTTTTAAAGAAAAAAACCTCACCCTAAAAAAAGTAGCAAGTGGCTTAGAACTCCGCCATGAACCCTACAATTTCACAGGCTTTGGAAGTAAGATAGAAGAACTGTGAGTGAAAAAGTTGGTTTCTGTTGCTTCTGTGCCATTTTCTAAGCTGCTTTGTTTGAAATATTAGGATAAGAGATACGATTTCTACCAAACAAAGTATTGATTTCTCTGTTTAGAAGATTAGACTAATCCGAGAGAAAACCTGACTAACTCCTCCATTGATACTGAAGAAGACTTAGGACCTGGTAACCACTCTTATGCAAAGAGAACAGAAGTTATTTCCAAGTTTTGGTCGTTAGCCAGCCCGTGCTGTTTTGGGGATTGGTGTCCAACAATTAATTTTGAAGCTGGTACCACCCTAGGTCTTCTGCCTGGAAAAAACCACGTTTACATTACTCGGTACCTAGCAGAGACGGTGCAAAGAGCAGAGCTGGGATGTACTGTACTGAAGTCCTGCAGCAAAGATGTCAACAAGAAGCTGCTGTTGGGATAACACGACCCATCAGCACTAAACTTCTTGAGCCTTGTGTTACCAGAACTTCTGTGTTGCTCCCTGCTGAGCGCAGCTGATTTTGTCTGGTTTCAGCATTCCTGATGGGCAGACGGGGGTTGTCCCAGGGGGCAAAGCAGCCACCCCCCCCCAGTGCAGCAACTGGATGTGGACGGGCACACTCTCTGCCTCCCCCTGCATGTCCTGCCGCTATTTGCTGGCAATTGTTATTAATTCAGATAAAATTGATTTACAGCGTTAAGTTCAACTTTACAATGACTTTCAGAATGATTTGGATAAATCTGGAACAAGCAAGTACAGGAAGGCATGTCTTTTTAGGAATTAATATCTACAGGAAAAAAACACAAACATGTTTACTAAAGCGGCTATTCAGAACTGATTCTGACTACACAGAATATCACAGAATGGTCGGGGTTGGAAGGGACCTCTGTGGGTCATCTAGTCCAACCCCCTGCCGAAGCTGGGTCACCTACAGTAGGCTGTAGAGGACCTTGTCCAGGCGGGTCTTGAATATCTCCAGAGAAGGAGACTCCACAGCCTCCCTGGGCAGCC
>Ga0065711_1032571_pt1 | contig 27087 bp, 14 predicted proteins | sample Hoacrofraction12_FD_59098 | JGI IMG/M metagenome (GOLD analysis project Ga0065711, IMG submission 59098) | Hoatzin crop microbial communities from Cojedes, Venezuela - Epithelial fraction 12 v2 (version 2) | ecosystem: Host-associated > Birds > Digestive system > Esophagus > Crop | place... | reverse complement strand
TTTTTTTTTTTTTTTTTTAACCTAGATCTTTTCACAGACCGATGTTAGAGAAAGGGCCAACACAGAAACTGCCACACCAAGAAGAACCAACATCCCTCTCCAGAGAAATGGAAAGAGGCAGCAGAAGAAATGGGAAAACAATGCCAGTTTAGATAGATCTGCTATTGACAGAAGAACAGTGTGGAGCCAAAGCATCCCTTGCCTTTCTGTACATATTTAGCTGATAGGAGTGAAGAAAGGATAAGGCACAGATGTATGGGAATGCTCCTGCATCCTTGTTTACATAGAAAAGGGTGCATCTCCTATAGCTCTTCAACAGCAATCACACACATAACAGCTTAGATTTTCCAGTAAGGGGTTTGCAACCTCAGTGCTGCCTAGTCCTTGCAGTAGCTCCTACTGGGTAACAAAAGTTAACTCTATAAACAGCTGAATGAATACCAGCTTATTCTATTAAGAGTGAAACAAAAAATCCTGATTAATTAATTCCACCTAAACACCTGCCTCACCTGCGAGCCCAGTCAGTACCTCGTCATCCCCACACTTCAGGAGATACACCTCCTTTCTTCCACACAACACATTCACCTTCATCAAGCACGACGACACAAACTGCACCTGTCCCAAGAAACACTTCAAACCCCAATCATGCACCACAACGCCAGAGAAGGGAGAGATGCAATTTCAGTCCGCTAAATTTTTAAACAGCTCTCAGTTTAGGTAAAAAGCACCGTATAAACTTCAAACAATTATCTAAAATGTTACAATTATACTGAGCCACCTCAGGCAAAGCTTTCAGAAGCAGTGGAGACAATTCTCCCATACTGGAGCCATCATGACAGCACTTTGTTACTGTTATTTAAAAGGACAGAGTCTAGACTAAAGACGCAGAATCAGCAACTCCAAACTCAAGTTCAATGAAGTCAGACAATTCAAATGCCTGCAAGTAAGTAAGCAATAAAGACAAGAGGGGAAAGAAAGTATTTGAAACAGTAAACATATACTCACAAAACTCACTGCCAATAACGATAGTATTTCAAAGAAAAAAATCTGCAAGACAATGGCTACTGATGGACAACAGCTTTAAATCACCATACATAGTCTGGTCAAGTAAGAGCTCTAGTGCATGAGAAGACAATATGCATACATAAGAGACCTCAATAAATGTAATCCATTTCCACTTCCAAAAAGTAAAGGCAAAACAGCATGAAGATCTAATTAAAATACAAGAGGTAAACAAGGATATTCTTCATAAAACTTTGACTGAATCTGATTTATTTATTTATTTTAAAGAAAAGCAGAACAAAATGCTCTAAATCCCAGCTGAAGTAAAGCCCGCTGACACAAACTGAAGCTCACCACGCTTAGGATCTGACAGACAACTGGTAGAAATTAATAACTTCCAGAACAGGCCCAGATCTTCCAGAGCTCCACAGAGGTGGGATTCTTGACTTGTACGAACCTTGAGTCTACCACTGGAACAAGGCACCTTCCAAAGCTCCCGAGTGCAAACACAGGTAACAGGGAAACGCCATTGCTATGCACCATCGCAGACACACAGAAACCCAGAAACCTAAAATGGGGTAATCTATAACTCTCCTGCAGCGACAGATGGGACTTTCAGTGCGGTGAAGGAGCACATATGGATCTCAACAGCACTGCACCTGGTTTGGGCACCCTTTACACTACCCTCGTCTAGAACTTCCCCTTTCTTCTCAGATGGTTAATAACAGCAGGTCACCTGTAAAAGCTCAAACAAAAGATGTGAGGGGTGTGGAATTTTTTTTTGCAGGTCGCTGCGGGCAACAAAGTATTTACTTCATCCCGACTAGCAGTGAAGATACTCGTTCCTACACAGCAGACGTGGGGCAGGAGGAGTCGGAAACAGAAGCCCACATGGTATCTCAAAGCAGAGCACAGGAAGCCCTGGAAATACAGTTAGTTACCACTGAGAGTCAGTTGTTAAACCTCACTGAAAGCCTTGGCACTGTGTCATTCCTTTAAGATACAACATGTTCGTATTGTCGTAAAATTCAGACACAGCTTGCTGATGCTGAATTTCCAATTGAATTTTGCTTCCAGCTAAAAATCAAAAAAAATGCAACTGAGAAGCAGCTTTTTTTTCAGCAATAATTTGTACATGCAAATACACATTTTTGTGTGTGCGCATGTGTGTCTATATAGTCAAAATCCCATTTTAATTTGCAGTTCTGACATAAAAACTTCAGCCAGCTGTATTCTTGACAATTTACTTACAGAATTGTGAGTTTAATACAAACAAACAAATAAACATACCCAGACAAAATGACGGACTATTGTCCAGAAGTGGGAAATCTACCCATGGTATTAAAACATTAAAACATCTCATTTGCAGTCTCTGTCATTAAGTGTGATGACAGAAAAAGCTGGGAATTAATGAACCACTCTATCCTTGAGATTAGGTTAGCCTCCATAAATGGTAAGCAGTTGATTTCAGAATATGTAAGAATAAATCTTCTCAATGTGTAGAACTAGCTGGTGTTTTAATAAGATCTTACTCTCAGATGGGGCTCCTGATGAATCCTACGTGCAAAGCAAGAGAATGGCATCTCTTCTTGCAGATACCACCTAAACATCTTTTTTCCAAGTCACCTGAAGATATATATTGCTCTCTCACATAGAAAGAATGCAAGAGCAACAATATGATTTATGTGGCCACAGCTAAAACCTATTCAGCATACCTAACCAGTATACAGATTGAAATATAAAGGTACTGTCTCTCAATAAGATATATTTCTGCCTCTCCACAAAATATCCTGTACGCACTTTTTCCACACGCTAGCAGTTGAAACCATCTAAAAAGAAGGATAACTGGAAATAAACCCACCCTAGCAGAACTGTGTTTAAAAGCTTGAGATCTGTATTCTTCTTCTTAAGTAACATACAGATTATCTTTAATTATTTAAAATGAAAGCCACTAGAAAGCAACTTTATTAGTTTTTCTCTTACTGCAAGGGAAAAACTACAAAAGACAAGAAAGAATTAGTAAGATATTATTGTAGAGTGTTGTCCTTGATAGCATGATGGAAATTGCAAAAAATAAAGTTGGTTGAAAACATGAATTTCATAAAAGCTATTTTTTCCTAAAGGAAAAGAAAATAATCAAAATTTGAATTTCTGAAGCAGATTCTAGCAGAAGCAGACACTGACAGGTGAAAGCAAGCCCAGCAGAAGCACGGGTAAGAGGGTTTGGAAGAGAATAATAGCAGAAAGCCAGCCCAAAGGAGAGATCTAAATGTTATAAACAGAATCTGTCATTTAGCCACTACAAAACTAAAACCTAAAACAGCCAAGTAACTTGCTCTGTAAACTCTGCACAAGCTGAACAGTTGGCTGCCAGTCCAAGAACACGGCAGTCCAGTTGCAGTCTATAAATGCAAACCCAAGTGCAGCTGAGTTTGCAGCTTGTCTAGTCTCAAACGATCAGCAGTAAGCAAGGATGACAGCCAAAGCTAAAGCCAGCAGCCAGCTCTCATATCAACATACCCATGTATGGTCTAAATTAGCTGTATTCCAGAGCAGCGCCCTCCCCCAGGACTGTAACAGTGCTCGGTATCAGTAGGTGGAAGAAAGCATTTAAAATCAGGAAAAATTTAAGACGCACAAGGCTTGTAATGTTTGTTATTTAAGCAAATAATATGTGCTAAAATTGCTGAAAAATCATTAGGAAATTTAGACAATCTGTGGTGAGCCCTTAACCCACTATACCTGTGTTGTGGGTTTGCGTGGCAAGGTTTTGGTAGTGGGGGGGCTACAGGGGTGGTTTCTGTGAGAAGCTGCCAGAAGCTTCCCCCCTGTCTGATAGAGCCAGTGCCAGCCGGCTCTAAGACGGACTCGCCACTGGCCAAAGCCCAGCCCATCAGCGACAGTGGTAGCACCTCTGGGATAACACAGTTAAGATAGGGAAAAAAAAAAACTGCAGGGAGAAATGGCAGTCAAGCGAGAGGAGTGAGACTATGTGAGAGAAACAACTCTGCAGACACCAAGGTCAGTGAAGAAGGAGAGGGAGGAGGTGCTCCAGATGTCAGAGCAGAGAGTCTTCCCTTGCAGCCCGTGATGAAGGACCATGGTGAGGCAAGGTTGTCCCCCTGCAGCCCACAAAGGTCCACGGTGGAGCAGATCTCCACCTGCAGCCCGTGGAAGGGACCCCACGCCCGAGCCGGTGGATGCCTGAAGGAAGCTTTGACCCTATGGGGGACCCACGCTGGAGCAGCCTGTTCCTGAAGAACTGCACCCCGTGGGAAGGACCCACACTGGGGCAGTTCGTGAAGAGCTGCAGCCCATGGGAAGGACTCACATTGGAGAAGTTTGTGGAGAACTGTCTCCCGGGAGAGGGACCTCACGCTGGGGCAGGGGCAGAGTGTAAAGAGTCCTCCCCCTGAGGAGGAAGGAGCAGCAGAGATAACATGTGATGAACTGACCTCAACTCCCATTCCCCGTCCCCCTGCACCACTCGGGGGGAGGAGGGAGAGAAATAGGAGTGAAGTTGAGACCGGGAAGAAGGGAGGGGTGGGGGGAAGGTGTTTGAAGATCTGTATTTATTTCTCATTGCCCTACTCTCATTTAATTGGTGATCTATAAACTTCCTTTTCTCCCCAAGTTCAGTCTGTTTTGTCTGAGACAGTAACTGGTGAGTGATCTCTCCCTGTCCTTGTCTCGACCCACAAGCCTTTCATCATACCTCCTCTCCCCTGTCCAGCTGAGGAGGGGCAGCGATAGAGCGGTTTTGGTGGGCACCTGGCATTTATCCAGGCCAAGCCAAAACAACCTGTTCATTTAAAATGTCATTAAATGCAGTGCACGTCTGATGTCAGACAGCCCATGGTTTTCAAAGTGCTTGAGTTTCTAAATATTTATAACTATACTTTTCAGAAATGCTAAACCAGGTTTTCACAGCAACATGGTTGTTTTATATTTTTATTTTTGTTTATCTAATAATTCAGTAAAATTACAGGTTTTCAGAAATCAGGTAGCAGTTGTACAAGAAGTTTTTTCTCTTTGCACCTCCAATTTCTGAATGCTAGTTTTGAACAAAATCTATTCATCAAACAATGTGTTGCAGAAAATAAGCAACAACCAAGAAAAATAAATATGCCACCTCATACAGAGCTTTGAATCCAAAACGTAACTTGAACAAACACGTTTTTCTGAAGAATCTTATGCACTGTGTATTTTTTCCTCCACAAGGTCAGACTGCCAAACCATCCTACATCAGAGCAGTGCACATCAAGAGCACCTGGGGAAATTTGGCTTTGCAATATTATGAAACACTTTCACGTGCTCAAATAATAGGCAGGATAAAGATGACTACAGAAAAACAAAATGGGTGTTTCGATTACCCCAAGTTTCATCCACTACCAAGCTCTTCTTTATTTTAACTTCCCAGCAGATCCTTAAGTTTCTAGAGAACCTGAAGGATCATTTTCCAAAAAAAGCACTATTTGAAACCTATGCATCAGAGTGAGGTATACTAGCTTTGAATTTAATTCACACTAAATATTGACAAGTGCACTACTAAGACCTATGCCACCAGCATTCTGCAAGTTCCATTAATGTTCCTGTAAAAAGAAATACCCTATTTGCTCATTTATTTTCTGAGAAATGACACACTAACTCTTCTTTCATCTCTCCCTCTGGGAACCAGGGCTGATGTCATGAGTATCAGCTCCTCAGGTGGCAGGAGAAGCCAATCCATTCTTATTAGCTAGAGACTAAAACCTTTCCAACTGTAACATTTATATATGTATTTATTCTAGTTGATATCTGTGCCAATAATTAAAACCAACACTGCCTTTATGTGCCTCTTGCTTTGCTGGAGTTTAACTAGTGAGCTGAAATCCTCATGATACCATGTTCATACTTACTGACAAATTCCTTCTATTTTTGTTTTTTAATAGACATTCTGAGGGAAATTGATCACTTCGTATGACATTAAATTTCTTTTCTGGCAATCTTTTCTTTCGAAAATTATAGATATTCCCTTTTCAACTTGAAGCCCAGCAGAGAACAAGGAGATTGGAGCAAGGCGCTCAAAAGCATTCCAGGAGCAGAAGCTCAGAAACTTGGGAACCAATCAGCAAGCAAATTAGGTCAGAAAGAGAAAAGAAAAAAAATTAGAGAGCTAGTTAGGAGTTACAGTGAGCAGGCAGAAAATGAAGAGCCTGCCTTTGCCACACAGAATGGCAGCCACTCGAAGGGGAGCCAGTATAAGCCTTGAACATCCTAGGGACAGGACTGAAGGCTACTAGGTGCAGGACTCCAGAGCGAGTATCCACATGCTGGTCCTCCTGCCATCCTGCACCATAACTTTCAGGGTAACCCTTCATTTCCCTCCCAGGAAACCCCTGCACCTCAGTTTCAAGCAAGACTGAGCCTGTTCTATCCAGTCTCCATCTCTTCCTCCCAAAGCCTGAAACCAGCCACCTACAGGGACCCCGTGCACCCTGCCAGAGCCTGCATGCAGCTGAGGCCAAGTGAAGCAGTGAATGAAACTTTTACCTAATGCTGCCATCTGATAAATAGAGTGGACGAGTGTCTCAGCAACAGCCACAAAAATTAGCAGATAATTTTCATTTTAAGCTGTCAGTTCCTCGGTTTGCCACCAATACAATGGGGATGATCAGAGTTATAGCCAGCCTCACAAAACATTGTTATGTAGTCAGATAACACGACAATGAGAGCCGCAGAATTCCTTAGAAAATGAGTAATTCTGAATTTGAAGAATATTTGAATAACGAGGCACTGGCCACATCCTGAACAACAAGAAGAAAAAAGACATTCTCTGACTGCTCAAGAAATAATCACTACTCATCTGTGCCCTGAATAACAGGGTGGGGGCTATATACAATAATACACACCCCTCACATATACAGTAACTAAGGAATGTTTGTAACACACGCACTCGGTACAGTCTGACTACTGCCTTTTTCTAAAGCAAGTTTGACTTTACTCCCTTTGTAAAATTTTGCATGCACAATAAATACAACACAATGGTCTGAATTCACCCCTTGCTTCTAAAGAGCAGCTAAATTAAAAAACAATTTCAGGAAGAAAATTGACCAAAATTGAAACAGGAAGGCATTTTCCTCCCAGAGACCTGTGATAAAGGCAGTTTCTGCTTTCCTGACAGGGATAAGGGCAGAAAGTACAATTGAAGCAGCAGGACAGCAGCTATAGGACATAACACAGACAGTTGTACCAGCAGCAGCAGAATCAAAGGAGTGTGCTTCACCACTCATGAAGTCGTCCCCTCCTCAAATCCCACACACTCCCCTCTGCCCCCTTCCCCACTACTGACACTTTTCTGCCCTATCACACTTGCAGCTCATCTCCACATCTCTTTAAACATCCCCATGGGGCATGGTGGTGCATGCTGTGGCCCGTTCAGGCTACACACGTGCTAACTGCTAGCCCACACATGTCAGGTGTCAGCCTGTCAAATAAAACCCGTTATTTTCATGACTACCTTACAGATGTATTAATTCGTACCTCCCTGCTCTACTTAGTCTCCAATACATGTGAAATCTGTTGGAACTCCCCTATGAGATTTCCACCCCTCTCCCAAAGCATGGTTGAGTATTAGGCTGAAGGTTTTAAAAATTTTACTCCTGGTTAAGCCAATACCAAGATTCAGCTCCATGCAGTGATGCCAGTTCACTGCCAGTGGACACTGCTACTTGTGGGGACCAAGCCATAAAATCCTGTGCTGCTCTGTAGCACACCACCTTGACACGTTCAAGAGCACTCATGAAGAAACACCTCCAAGAGCACCTACATTTACAAAGGATGGATTTGTCAAACCCACCTGAATGACACTCGTACTGTCAAGACATTGCGGCTGTGGTCTTCAGGCTCAGAGCCCTGAAAAACCTACATAGAACTTAACAATGCCTGGGGCATAGCTGATGCCACACGATTTCTCCTGAGAGCTTCTAGGTATTTATCTATTTATTTCCTAGAACAAATTTTCCCATTCGTGTAGCTGGGGTAACAGTTTCTTTTGAGAGCAAAGCCTCTGCTCCACGTACTTTGGGGAAATGAATATGGAACGGATTTTTTTTCCCCGAACCTGTAAGGTTTCACGCATTGCCCATTTTATTCAGCAGCTCCTGTTCTACTTTAATTACATCCTCCTGAAGCAGAGTGGAGACTAATGCCAGGTTTCTCTGTGGGTCCTCAGGGGAAATATTTACTGAAAGGGCTCTTTATCAGCTCCTGCTCATTTCGGATGTCAAGAATTTTAATTACATTTTTGGCCTTTATCAGAAAGGGGGTTTTTTTTGCATTAGGTATCCTTGAAAGGATAAAAGGAAGAATACCTGGATATGTTTATGGCGGTTTGCTTTCTTAATATTGTTGAATTCCTCCTCTTCTTGGAAGAGGGCGGTTGACTTCTATTCCTCACCACGTAGGGAAAAAAAAAAGACAGACAGTAGAATTTGTACCAGTTGACCTCATTCTCTATGATATCCCTTCAATACAGTGAAAACCAGCTTCTAGCCACTCTGCAGGAACTACTTTCTCCTGCAACTCTTTCATTATTAGTACTACCTACTGTTACAGTTCCTACTTATTCACAACATTGGACTGCTGTAGGTATCTGTTTCTTTGCCAGATCTTAACTGTCCTGAAATCTGTGCTAGTTATTTGCCTCTGGGTGATTGTTGCTCCCACTGTTCTTGTTTCAACCAAATGGGACAGACACTTGGAAGGACTTTATCATACTTGAAATAAGTGAATGTACCTGAAGCCTTATTTTCCAAAATAGTCAATGCCTTTTCTTTAGAACACCTTCCCGTTTAGACGCTTTAGGGTAAGGACTTCAAATTTGCATCACGAATGTGTCATAGAAAATTACCCAAATTTAGCTACAGTACAAAACCAACCACAAACCAAGGTATTTAGAAGTGTTCATCAGAAAGAAATCAGCACATTAATTTCTCAGATGTCTAATGCGTGCCTATGAGAAAGTATGAGCCCTCATCTGATTAAGCATGCCATATTCCAAGACTACAAGGACAGAACTGGACCTTTCCTGTAAGGATTACTGCCAAAAATGTTAGACTCAGATACGGAAGGTAGATGGTTAGAACACACACAAAACTGATCATTATGACCATCAACAGCAGCTTGACAGCAAACAAGCAGAATATAGGAGAACAATTGTCACCCCAGGATAAGGAAAAAATTATTAGGCAGGCATGGACTGAAATGAATCATAAGGCTACAAAGTAAACTTGTCAGACTTGACATTATGGGAGGAGGAGGTCTAAAACTAGGCTACAAGCAGACAAGGTGTTAGGCATGGAGAGCAGCCTATCAACTCACTACAGAAGGAGATCGGGACTGCAAGACAGTGGTTTCCCCAAGCAAGAAAGCTCGAGGTTTGACTATTGTATTGGCAGCACAGGGAGCTGAGAACAAGGATACCTAATATTTGGGTAAAACAACAGAATAAATTCAGAAGTGGAGAGCAATAAGCATCTTAATGAGGCTTGGCCAGCGGCTGGGAGCCACCCACAGACTGTGCCTGCCTGCCTGCTCGGACACAGTGCTGCCGAGCACAGGGGAGCATCTGGGTGCCTGGGGCAGTCTGTTATTATTTCATTTCATAATTGTTTCAAGGACCATTCTGTGGCAATTTACGGACCATCAGCGATTCATGAACCACAGGCTGAATAACACTAGACTAAATGACCTTTTCAGTCCCTTCTTGGCATTTTTCCGCTTGATTCTACGTAGATGCAGCAGTTTGCCCATACACTCAGTTAGTGCTGTATTGGTGGTGAAAACCATTGAAGTCATGCCCAGATAACAACAAGCATACATCTTATTTAGCTTGTCTTCACCATCACTACGGTGCAACTTCTTTATAATGCATGTCTAAAGAGGCAACTTCTTTATAATGCATGTCTAAAGAGGTAACTCAGTAACAAGAAAACCTGAAGAAACAAGGATAAAAGATGGCACCAAATGGAAAAAAGAAAGATAAGAGGGACAGAGAAAGAAAAAAGAAGGCGAACAGGTGAGACAGAAGAGGGGGAGCAGGTTCAGAGACCCTTTGCTAGTAGGAAGCAGGAAGGAGAACGCAGGGAAAAGCCCTGGGCACATGCACAAGAATCTCAAGTAGAAAAAGCTTTCTGACATCTCAAATAAATTTACAGTTGAAATTATTTGGGAAGCTTTGTAGCTACTGCTGGAAACTCCTCCTGTTGCTGGGTGTTAACTACAATGATCAGTGCCCGTTTAGGTGCTGACACGGAGAGCTCACTGCCCAGCGCTGCCAGGCACGCTCCTTCGTGCTACAAACCAGGCCAGGGAGAAAGGCAGCTGTGGAGTAAAATCAAAACGTATACAAGCTACTATATAGATTTATTATTTATTTTCACAAATAATTACGCATCAAAAATTTTAAACTTTTAACACTGTGGCTGCCACAGTGCTCGCACCCGGCTGCTCTAAAGCAATGGGTGAAGCAGGAACACTGCCAGAGCAACTCAGTTCTGCCCACCACTGACCACACACGTTTTTCAGAGCAGTTCACCTCCAATTCAAGACAAAATAAAAAAGTGGCTTTGCAAAAGCTGTGCCCACATCTGCTGCCACCACTCACAACACACATGGATGGCTTACAGCTTGATGACCAGGTCAGTTTACACTCCTCCTCTAGAAGTCACTCCAAGGCACATCAAATCATCTATCCCACTTCCAGCTGGACAGCCACAGACAATACCAAGCAGACAATTCCAACTATTCCACCTGCTAGAGTAGTAAGGGTCTTTTATATTTGGTCTTCTTCCTAGAAGTTACCTGTCTCATCATTAATGATGTACACTTTTCTGATATGATGGTATTTTGAACATCTGATTCAGATGGTATTTTTCTTCACTACTTTCTCTCTACAGTGTCTCTGACCTTACTCTTCTGGGTTCAAACAGCAAGCCCACATCTTGCCAGTGATATTAGCTTTATTTATTACTGATCATTACAATTAAGAGTTTAAAATTTTCAAAAAAATTACTGATTTGTCAAAAATGAAATGCTTCAAAAAAGAAAACATAACTTCAACATACAGAAAGTATTCTTAAAAAAAAAAACTATATATGGATCCTGGTCATTCCCACGTTGAGCTGCTGGATCCATGGCTTCAGAACATTCCACCATGCAGAATGGCCAGGGAAAGGGGTCTCCAAAGCTCCTGCTTTAGATTTTGAACTGATGTGGGCTTTCAAGGCTTCCCTATTCACAGCCACAGAGCTTAGAAATCTGCAGCTAGAGTTGTAGCTCCAGATGGAATAACTTCCAACTCAACAGCAAGGGATCTGGAAGCAGAGACCCTTTCATCTCAGTCAGAGATCGCCAGCTTTTCCAAGCTCTCCAATACATGGGCAGAAATACTTCCCGCTTTCCCGTAATATATATACACCTCCCACAGAAAGCAAAATAAAACATTTAGCCCAAACAATATGAAAAATCTTAAGTGACCAAAATAGAGTCTTTATCTTGAGGATAAGAAGTTACAAGGTTCACACATGAGCAACTTGCGGGGGGGGTGTAATATCCAGGTATCTGGATCTGGGTTTTGGGCTCCACTCTTCCAACTTCAGAAAAGACACTGACCAGCTACGCAGGTGTGAAGGAGAGGCAAGCAACGCGCAGCCTAAGTATATCATGCCTTTACAACAAAGAACATGGACAGCAGCGACAAAGACAGATACAGATGAGGGCACAGCCCAGTGGGTAACTTCTGTTTACCCATTCTCAAGAAAATCAGAACATTCATCAGAACTCTCTTTAGCAAAGACTTTCTTCACACAAAGCAAAATTAGTCTGTGAATTTCATTTCCATACAATACTACTTAGACACTAGATGACAGGATTAAACCAGGCATAATCAAGCACACTCACTTTATAATATTAAGCAATAAAACAGAAACAGGAGCTTCAAATGTAATACAAATTCTCAAACTTTAGGACAATAATAAATTTCTAACCCTTATCCCCAAGAGGAAGCTTACCCTGCATTTTACTGCTAGAGTTTATTGCCTTGAAGCAGGAAATACCAGACACGGGCACAAATTAGATGAGAAGGACCTCTGCCCCATTGAACATGGAAAACTATGTTCCTGTTTGAACATTATTTTTCCACTCCTTTTCTTTCTGTTAAAAAAAAAGATCAACTAGAATTTAAAAAAAAAAAAATGCATTGCAATAGCTGGAGATTGTTAAAGGACACAAACAATGAAATGCTATGAAGCCATTCAAAAAAAACTAATTACATGTGAAGACATCAAGGTTAATATAACAAATGGAAATATAAAATACTAAATAAACTAGGGGCTTAGTCAGGGTTACTTAGGCTGCTGGAAAAACAATTTTTTCTTTTTGGTTTTTGGTTTTCCCTTTAAGAATATCTCATTTTAATATAACTAGAAATAACAAAATACAAAACCAAATTTTGATTATATTTATTAAACACTTCATCATAAAAGAAACATTTGCAGAATGACATGCAACATAATTAAAAGTTTCATACAATTTCACCCCATGAATTTTTGCTTATTCCTAAATTTTAAATGTCCTAATTTGACTTTTAATGAATAAAAAATAGAAATGCTTTTTCAAAACCAATCATGCTCTGAATCTCAAATTATGCTCATACAGCCTATACTTAATGTAAATAAGCAGATCAAGGAACCACTAGACCTTTAAGTTGTTCTTTTCTCTAATCAAAGTGACATTTTGTTAGCATTTCCTTGAATGGGCAAATATCAGCTCACATCTCTGACGACCACAGCATAATCCCTATTTACTGTACAACATTTTGCAATTTTTGCTTTTTTTTTTTTTTTTTTTCATTTTTTGTTTAATAAAATGTCTTACGAAGAAACATTGATCAATCTGGAGTTCTCACCACTGCCAATTTAACCAGGTTTCCATGGCAATGTATTCTACCTGTTTGCCTATCTGTGTTTTTCACTGAGCCTGTACTTCGCCTTAAAGACCCAAATTCTTCCCATAACTTCCCCAATTCATTGCAACCTTTAAACACAAAAAGGATCAATAATATAAAACTGCATTCCAAATCCAGTTTTAGAAAGAAGCAGAACACGACACCAACAGCTGAATGCAGAATAAAAGGTAAAAACCACTTACTCCTCTTTACTATACCAGATGATGCCCACAGCTTAAGGAAAGCCGAAAGGTCATCATGTGGAAAGCGAGCAGTACCTGCTCAGCTCAGACAGAAAACCAACAGCAAATGCTCTGTGTTACACAGGATTGGGGAAGCAGCCGAGGTATTTAAGTATATCACCATGGCAAAGACAACCCTAGAAGCTCAGTAAAGCACAAATCTTGAGAAAAATTCAGCAGTAAAACCTAAAGTGTCAAAGACCAGTCTCCAAAACTATCTCTGGTGTAGCCTAAATTACTGGGACATCAGGAGGAAGGGTGAAGATTACCAGCTACATCGGTCTCTTACTGATAAACTTCGAATCGTAGAATCCTTTAGGTTGGAAAGACCCTTAAGATCATCAAGTCCAACCATAAACCTCACACTGCCAAGTCCAACTTGGTACTATTCTTCTGTACATAGTTAGGTACCTTGGTGTTCACATCTTAGTATTTGCTGAGTAGCTTTTTTACTAGACTAAACATAAATTCTTGGCTTTACATGCGAAGGAAAAAAATTCCCTCCTCTTTTCTATGAAACTGGGGTCATAGCTTATCAACCCCCAAACTCGGCAATGGCAGATCATAAATTTGCCCCTGGAAGATCATATAAGCGAAAGTGCTTTTATTCTTGACTACCTTTTATGCAGCACCTCAGTCCAACGAGAAAGATGACATTTTCATTACAAAAATAATGCCTCACTCCCGATTGGACATTTATATTTAAAAGACGTTCCTTGAGGACTCTTCAGGGAAACCTTCAACCAACACAGTGAGATGCACAAGCAGAGAAGGAAACTAACACACACAAGTAAATATTCATATGGTTTAACGACTTATACACCAATGTTCCCTACCACTGCAATTCTGAAGTCTATGTTTAGAGACAAATACATGAGTGTTTTCTGTTAAGAGATTTTTTTGTTGTTGTTTTTAAAAACTGACTGGAAAGCTATTCAGCACTCAAAGAGATTTATAGCAGTGTCATACTGCAGAATAATATTGGCTTTATTCAGCTTTTTTTTATTATTCAGCTTACTCCACATATGGCAACACAGAACTGGAGTTTTTGTTTGACATTGGCTTCCTGCTTCTAAGGAAAAGCAAGGGGACTCGCAATCCTTCTGATGCACTTTATTCACAAAAGTACAGCTTCCTCCCCCAGAAAAAAGGGCCTCTTTTTCTTCTGGTCGTATTTTCTAACCAACTATTCAAGAGAAATCTTGTCCAACTCCTGCACACAGGAAAGACTACAGACCAGTGTTCCACTGACTGAAGAACCAGACATGAGAGAGTCCACACTGCAAAACAGACCTCTGCTGTGATCTTGCACCAGCCACACCTCCGTCCCAATTTTTTCCACAAAATAATACCTACTTCACTGTAACGAAGGCAGGCTAAGGTTTATAAACCACTGCTGCACTCACACATTCAAAGTTCTCTCTTCTGCTGGAGAAAGCAGAAAACATTAAGATTTCTCTGCAAGCGTTTTATGACTTTCTTTGGAAATTTTAGTATTTCTATTCTTACTTAGATTCCAGTAACACCTGCCAGGTGGCAAAGCATTTTCAGAGCCCAGACAATACGTCAAAAGTTCACAAAAATAGACAGACTGGAATACAAAATCAAAGTAGTAAGGATTATCCAGAAGTATACATATTTTAAACTGCCTGGAAATTCAGGTGCAAAGCAGAAAAACAGCATTGCCGCTATTTTTCCTCCAAGCACCTTTCAATGTCAATTCACTGTAAGAGCCCCACAGTGTTTAAAACCCTCTCTCTCTCAACAGGTGATCCTCTCACATCACCCCACACAGTACTCTGGTTTCCAAAAGAACAAAGCCAAAATTGCAGCTGTCCCAAAGGACAACAGCACAGATAACCAACTGAAATCCTACTTCCAACAAATTCAACAGAAAATTCTCACCGATTTCGAACAAGATGCTGCCTTATTTTATACAGTGATAACTTCTGCTTCTAAGGCTATTATATTTAAACATGCAGTGGGGAAAAGCTTGTGTTTTCTAGGATCTACATGAAAGATAAATTTGGAAAAAAATAAATCTCAATGTCTTCACTCTGATGAAGATTTTCCCTCCTGCTACTATATGCAACAGCATTTTTGTGATAATGAATCAAGCAACTCTGAAAATGCACTGGGATCTCAGACCTGTTTGGGTAATGGTATGTGTCACTTTTGGTGATAAAACTCCCAGCTCCAAGTACACATTTTTTGCACATTACTTTCATTCACGCTGTGACATTTTTCAATGAGCAGAAATGAAAAGATGCTTTATATTTTTTTTTTTCTGGTGGAAAAACATTTTGCAGTTAAACACATTTAACTTCTCTCCCAGCAAAGAATATGAGGAATAAGCAAACAAATACCACCAAAGAAAAATATATTTCACATGTTCTCTGGGGAAAAAAGGCTTTTAATAAAAACAGAGGGAGAAAAATTAGGATATTTTAAATCCCTTTTACTGGCTTGCTTTCCCCCACAAAAGAGATACTAGCACATATCACAAGAACAATCTTCAATTAAAGAAAATAAACAGCTTTTTCAGAATTATCCTTTGAACGACTTACATGCTTAAATTACAAGCCTAAATTTAAGCACATTGACTTCAATGGGATTATTCATTCTCAAGTATCCATACATTTAAGCAGCAACAGTTTCAGTGGCCTTAACTTGAAGATCTTTTTAAGATCAGCATCAAATGAACTGGGACCATGTACATCACCTATTCGTACAGTTAGAGACTAACAGTTTACTGAGCATCATGATCTGATCCAGAAAAACATGTATACTTTTAAATACTTCGCTGGATTAATGACTCTGTACAGAATGGTTTACTGGTTCAAGCCTTTCACGTGCAAATTCTCCTGATAAACAGATCTCTGACATATTATCAATTTGTGACAAGTTTTTGTTTTTCATTTAATCCTTAGTGTGCTATAGATTGAGGTAAAATGATTGATGTTTGATTATCAACTGGAATCTCCATGCAAATAAAATAATCTGTGTGTTTGAACTTGAACACTCAGATTCACTGCAACAGACTCAAATCTTTCCTGTTCAAAGAACACTGTCACAAACCATGACTTCCGCACAGCTCCAGGAACAGCCTTTCACTTGTGCTCACCATGCATTTTACTGTGTTACTACAGCATGCCACAAAACGTACATCTTTAAATATCATGAAAATACTTACCTTCAATCTCGCAAACCCTTAAATATATGTAACTACAATCCTGAGTATCCGAATTGTGTAGGAATAATCTACAATTCAGTACGAAGCCCCCAGAAAATTACAATGCATTCACATAACTACATAAATTCCAGAATTTGCCAATTAGGACATTTAGAAGTTCCACATAAACACATTGAATTTTCATTTTAACAACTGAAAGCAAAAGTGAACAAATTACAAAAGGACACTTTCTGTAATTATTACAGGCAGTTAGCACTAGGGAAATAATAAGCAACACTTGAAACAAGTCAATTAAAGGCTACTTTTCAATACTTTTCTTCAGAGTATGAGTATAAACAGCAAAGAGTTTTTCATTTTCCATGAAGAGGCCCATCCTGCTATTTTTTCTTTTTATGTTGACTTCTTTCTATGCAGTTAAAGAAAGAAATTAAATATGCCTAGTTACAAGAAAAACAGGTCAGAAAAAAAAAGCTGCCAACCCTGGTAAGATCAGGACAAAAGCGAGGAGCTATGGAAGAGGAAAGAAATGTCAAAACTAACCTGATGTGTATTGTAAGCTGGGAAAGAAAAGTATTAAGACAAGTTTTTCGGATGACCTGCAACTCCATAACTCAACCACAAATATGTTTCCTATATTTAAGCCACCTACCCAAGGAGGGCATCATAAAATTCTCAGAGGTTGTGTTTTTAAAAACTACTTCAATTACTTTACAAAAAAGAAATACATGTACAGAAATATAGATTCAGGCACAACTTACCTACTACCCCGATCTTTTAACAAAAGAAGAAAACAGAATATAGAACCAGAAGCTGAACCTTCTTCTTTTCCTTTGGTTGGAAAAATTTATATTTAATGACAGAGGGTAAGTAATCTGAACACTAAGGCTCTTTTCATATTAAAGTGTTCTGAAAAGCACAAACCAGTTCACACTAAATATTTAAACAAATAGCAGTGAACACATCTAAAATGTGTCTAAGCAGAATGATGAACAAATACAATATATAGTATTCCTGATTTTTTTTTTTTTTTTTTTTTCACATCAACACAGGTACCCATGCCTGTTGGAACCTATGGACTTGTGAAAGCAACACCTTAGGCAGATCGGAAATTTCCAAGCCTTTCAAAGCCACAGGAAACAAGAAGACAGACCATAAGAAAAACCCAAGTTTGTGCATCATTGTTGTCAGCAGTAGTAATGACAGGAAAGCTTGGGAATACCAAAGCCTTGTAATATTCAAATCAAGATAACAAGAAACTTAAGTTACAAGATTTGTTTGTTCAGTACGCAAATACAAACACACAAAAAACACCAGCCGTGTTTTAGCACTTTGTGCTTGAGGTGTGAGGGGGCTGTTTGGCAGTCCTTTTGCTACCAATAATGGTCCTGAATTAAGTTATTGACTCACAAGAGCTACAAGTATAAATCTACTGAATTATCTCTATACACTACCCATTTCATTCTCTCTCTCCCCTCTCCACAGAGCAGCCCACACCCCAGCTGAAAGCATTTAATCAGCTGTTTTGCTTTTGACATGCAAATCCTGCAAGTTTATCTGGCTCCTGCACATTCTGCAAACAGTCCTAGCAAGAGATGAAGTTAAAAGCACGACAAATTATAAATGTCAAAACACATTTCTGTAAGAGAGGAGACACGTTTCTTTGGTCCTGCCAAATCATGATGTATATAGAACCTTTTACAACAGTCCCCTTAAAGCCTACATCTTACATACTGATTGTTTGGTTTCGGAAAGGTTAGTATTGCAAAAGAAAAAAAGTCAAGTAATTCACAGGTATGTTCCTCACAAAACTGGAAGTTTTACCAAATAAATCAGGTATTTTGAAAAGGCTCAGGCTCAAATCTTGTCAGTGCATTCAAAAACACTGTGATACTTACAAAACCACCAGAAAACGTAACAATACGAAAGAATAAAACTGGCAGGTACACATGAAGGAGGCAACATATTTTTGGGCAGCAGTTTTCTCCAACTTTTCTGAAAAGACCTCGGACTCAGACACAGCTTCCATCAACAGCTACAAAGGCTCAGTAAATGTGCTGGCACAAGTGCATAAACCTCCCAAATCCAGCAGAGTTACATCCATTTACCGGGCAGCGAATTTCACTCCCCAGAGCGTTTTCTGTGTGACTGCTGCTCTACTTTCTGCCCAGCTGTTGTGTAAATAATCCATCCCTAACACAAAACCAACCCAAATACTTCACTGAAAACGCCGCTGAAATTAAATTTTTGTCAGAGTAGTAAAATGGCGTGTTTATTCCACAACGGTCTTACCTCAGACTCCGGTCCCAACTCTGTCATGAGGGGCACGGGTACAAGCAAGGACAAAATCCTGCCAGTTACCGACGCTTTAAAGAGATTTTGAGAATGCAGAGTACAGCAGGGAGCTCGATGCAACTCATTTGTTGGAACCATTCTGCCTTTGCTCAGCTGCCAAAAAATCTTCTCAGGTGAGAGGCAGCACCTGTGAGCACCAGCTCATTGCTGATCTTCAGTGACCAGGAGCTGACAATGATGGTGAAGGACAGAAGCAGCAGGGAAGCTCCTCTTTGCAATCACAGTACAAAGCACACGCTATCTGGTCTACAGAGATGATAATTCAACAGAAAAGAATAACATAATCCAAATAGTCAACAGGTGTGTCACTCCTGTTTTACTGACAACTTTCAATAAGGCCTCCCATCAGCAAACACCATTGCTCTGAACCACTGGCAATCACTACCCCAAGGACCCGACGCACCTTCTTTCTTCCTGACTATGCAGAACATATTCCTATACCTCCCCCAAAAAAGTACCAGCTAGTGTTCTTTATTTGTTTGCCTGAAAAAATTGTTCTCACAAATGTTGTCCCGCTATAGAAGAAGCTAAAGTGACAAACAAGCCTTGGACTGTGGGACACCTGGTCTCCGTCACAGGCAACTGCAGACAAGCTGGCTTCACTTCTGTATCTTGCTAATTGCTATCCACAGCAACAAAAAGCTTGAAACACGAGGAATCATCTCAGATCTGGCTCAATTAAACACATTCTCCAGTCACCAATATGTTCTTCTTCATTTTGGTTGTTAAATGTAAATAAGTTGGTTTTAATTCACTTTACACTGTGGGATCAAGAGATCGCGTCTCACTGTACATTCACCTACCATGAAACTGCTTCAGGAAGAAAGTGCTGCACTACACAATATGGGTTAAGAAAAAAATAATCATTTTACGTAGTGCCTGTCTTCTCTGGAAAGATAGTTACTGGAAGGACACATTCTAGCAATACTGTAAAACACTGAAAATACTGTCTGCTAATAAGGAAACATTTGTATTCAGTTACACAATATTCAATCAGCACCACAAGAAACGGTGGCATTAAAAGTTTAGTCTCATATTGCTGGTGAAAAAAATTACAAGTAAGTTTTGTTGACAGCTATTTTTAAACTGCCATCATTATATTTCTATCTTTAACTATATTTCAGGCAATAAAGAAATTATGCTACTTTGATTAAAAAAATGAAAGAGTTAAACTTTAGTGAGACAACTGTGGAACTCCCTAAATGCCTGTAGGATCCCAGTATGCAAAGAGGACAGTAAAACCATTAACATATTCTCTGCAGCTTTCACTGCACAGCAGCAGAATCTTCTGGGTGGTGATTTTCACTGATAACACGAAATTAATTAAGGCACAAAAAAGATCCGAGATTGTGTCAGTCATGCCTGTCTTTCTCGATTCCTGTGGTAATTTCCAAAGAGAGAAGACAACAAAATTCCATGTGAAATACATATCAGTATCAAAGTCATCAGCCCCTGCTCACTTGTTTTTTCCTTTATGTGTTTTCTTTAAAATATTTCAACAGTAAGCAAAGAACATTGCTTCTAACTTGTGCTGCAGAATCAGTGAAAATCAGAATTAGCATGGATAATGGCTTTCAAAAATAAAAAAAACACATTAGACCATCAGCCTCATTCAGTACCCTCAAACCCGGCCACCCGGTGCCACAGGGCACTCCAGAACGGTTCGTGTTGCCCAGCCACCCCACACAGCCTGTGCCAATGGGAAGAAGGAGGAAAGAAGAATCAGTAGGGCAACACAGCAATCAAGATTACTTGTATCCAACATAAACGTTACTATTTTACCCTGAATTTTACAGGGTGTCAGGTTCACCTTGCCAGACTGAAAGGCTGAGGAAGTGACTGCCCTGTCCCCCCCCACGCAGGATGCTGACACATCTCGTTAGTCTGTTTTTGCAGAAGTCAGGATGGACAGTACTCTGACATTTCAACATGCATAAATCCAAATGGCTTAACATTCAAACAACACAATTTCACAGCCACAACCATAAGACCCTTACAGACAATTGCTGACCAGTGCATCCTTTTCCATAAGCACTGGCGTGACTGAACAGGGCTCGGACGCAAGCGCTGTGGAGAAGGTGTACCATCACGCCTTGCCTACTGCAGCCACTCCAGTGCAACACAGTCTTGACAGCTCTTCATGGAGAACCTTCAGCAGTGGCACCTCAGGTAATTTTGAATCACACATAAAACCACCCATAGTAGGGATATCGGTACGTGTTGAGATTCAAGAAAAGTTGTCTAAGTCTAAATTACTGAAGAACTTAACACTGAAGCTTCTGTGTTTCAAGTTACGTCTGTCTCCAGTGTTTCAGTGCACAGGAAACTCTGATCAAGAACACACATTTAGAGCTTATACCCTTCATGGTTCTCAGACAACCACAAAAGCAACTGTGCCCTTAAGTGGCAAATTTGTTAGTGCTTCAAATTCTACATGTTGCTGTTCTTTGAAGGAAGCTAGAGTGTTTGCTGCCATATCAATAAGTGATCACTCATTACTGCCAAATCTAACTCCATTTTTGATGAACATTAACAAAATCTGTTTTGCCTCTGCAAAAAACAGAAATTGTTTATTTGCACCCAGTATCTCACTTTTTTTTCTATATGGGAAAAAAGCCTTAGTTATGACACAGACATAGTAGACGATCATCTCCCAGCAATCAGTGAAGACCCTATCTTCAGGAAGATCCTGCAATATTTATCAAATTCTTTTAACACTTCAGGTCATAAAATGCTGTTAACTTGGCTGTGCAGATCATAAGAGATGCAGATGCTTTTTGCTTATTCTCAGTTCCTCTCATGCTAAAAGGGCACTAGGGAGCAATTGTCGTCTCCTTTGCATCCCTGTGTTAGAGCCCTCCCGGTCCCAGATGGTTTTAAGAGAAAGAATGAAAAAACTGACACAGCCCCTGTGTCCTTTGCACGTTGATGAAAACCAGCTCTAGAGTGTCATCTTATCCCACCCGGCAAATCACCTTCACAGTGTTCAGTTTAGCAAATGCAGAAAGACCAGCTGTCCAAGATGCGGTTCAGTCAGACCGAGGCGCAAAGAAGCAGAAGCAGAAGCCCCGACAAGGGCAAAGTAGATACCATTTGTAATTAGTATTTTGTTATTCATGTACCTTTTATTATTGGTGTTTTCCAGTTTGAGATTTAGTTATATTTCAGATGCTACCAGAGGACGGGAAGGCAGCTAGCTAAGCCAGCTTCTTACGTTCTGTCAGCAGCTAAGAATCGGTGACATTCCCTTCCAGTTTTGTCCTTACTACTGTGATTCCCGACTTCTTCACCTTAAACAACTACAGCGTGCTTTGCACAGCATAACTGACCAAATGTCCCAGCTGTTCACTCACCAGATACCCGTCTGGACTCCACGCTAAGTCTAGGCAATGCCTTCACTGGGGCAGAGATGATCTTCCACGCACCTCTCCAAATGTTCACCCCCAACACCCAGCCCCGATTCTTAGGGCTGCCCCTGTGAGCACACCCTCTGTTCACAAAAGGTTTTCTGCCACCCAGTTTATACTTCAACTTTTCAGGAGGCATGTGACACAAGTGAGAAAAAGGATAAAGACAGAAAGACTTTGCACAAGGTTTCCAAATCAAACTTTCCTGACACCCCAAAGTTTACAAATCAGTCAGCTAACTGAGAGTACTAGGTCTCCAGTTCTCACTTTCTTCAGTTCCAAGGACTCACTTCAGCTCAAGGAAGAGATTCCTCTTGTCTTATTATACCAGAGCTTAAGGACAACAAACAGTTATCCTCAGCCTTTTGTGCTGAAAATACAAGTTAATTTTTTAACACGAACCTGAAAAGAGTACGAAGCATAGGCTCTGTTAAAGCGGCCTCATTCGATCAGTTGCAAATCGCTAAGCCACAATAGCACACTGAAGTTCAATAACAGGCCCATATCTCTCCCTTATCTGAGAAACCGATTCTCTTCCAGCTTGAGCTGAGCAGACAAGCTCACACAGCAGTAACCTCAGGGATAGACGCTTCTTGTCAGAACATCTTTCACGAGAACATACTAGTTTTGTATCTGAGGCAGGATTCACAAAATACTTGCATATTTTTTTTATCTTTGAGTCACAGGTTTTAAAACATTTCCTGATGCTTCCTTTAGAACGCTTCGTGAAGTTCACCTGATTTCCCCTGACTGTCAAGAACTGTGAAGGTGGACAGAAGAGCAGAAAATAAAAAGTAGTCTTTCCTTCTTCCTCCATGTAAACTGGGCTACCGTGTTAAGCACAGAGGCTCAACAACTGTGGAAGGCATAATACTTTTAAAAAAAAAAAAAAAAATCAAGACAAAAGTATACTTAGATGCATTATTAAAATTAATAACCATTTACATTAAGGGATCTCAAGCAGTCCCATAGTGATCATACAAGATATACAAATACCATTTTCTGTACTGCTGTCAAATTTCATTAGCTATAAAGTTGAAACAGGAGTTCCATAAAATGCCTTCATTTAACTTGATTGGAAGGGATATTGAACAAAATTTATCTCAGGAACATTTTGCTTTTCAAAGTATTTGCTCAGACATCACCTCAAAAAGTGTTTTAGGTGGTGTATAACAAGATTTGATTTACCATCTTAGGAAGAAAATTGGGGAGGGGAGAAGCATGCCCTGAATTTTAATGACGCTGTCTTACGCTGGTAAGTCTTCGCATGTCATTTTTGCAATGACAGGGTCTCCTGCATCAGGCATACGTTACAGTTCTTTTACTCCACACAGAGCACAATTCTTGTCCTCTAACGGAGAGGACTCCTTGTGATAATCGTGGTGGTGGAAGTCAGAAGCGGCACAGCCACTGCAGAGCACTGCTCGATCACAGAGCACGCAGCAGAAACCCAGTAACCGTGCTGCAGTATGCGCAAAAAAGCAGCTATCCACTTTGTACTTTAATTATGGTTTTAGCCTCTGAAAACCAGCACAATATGATTTTTTCAGTTGACATAAGTATTCCACATAATTTCTGCAGTGAAGACATCTAAAAATACTTGTTGAAATACCACCAATTGCCACCCATTGCAAGAGAATCTTCACAATAAAGTGCCCTCACAGATGTTAAACCCTATACGGACACGTGCACTCTGATGCTCGACACATTTACCCACCTTATTCCGCTTCACTCCGGGTGTCAGTTATTGCCAAGGAGAACCAACAGCATTGACCATGTCTCTGCTACTTCATTTCAGCAAGACCAGCCAATTTCCATTAGCAAAACATTGGTTTTGTTGGTTTTTTGGATAACCTCCATTTCAGCACTCGACTTGCAGGAACAACAAAGCCGGGCTGAGCAAAGGGCTTTCTGAGGCAGGCATTCAACATGGAAGAGGGGATCTGAAGCAAGCAAGGGGCAAACAAGGATCTTGACAGACTAAAAGAACCCTGCCTGGAGCAAACCCAGCGTGTCTGCAGAAGGCTATCATAATTTGCGATATCCTGACAGCTCCTCACTCCAAACAACAAAGCTTCACAAGTAGTCTTTTGAGTCGAGCCCTGGCACCAGAAACACGCTGCTGCAGCAGCACCACTCTCCAGTTCCTGAGACACCAGGCAAAGCGAGCAGCAGGGGAGATACCACAGCATTTGAAGTGCCCCCCAGAGCAATGCTGTGTTGCTCTGTATGGAGACAAGATCATCAGTCCCCAGCGAACCTTTTAGCATGAGGTTTCCACACGGCCTCTCTAACAAACCCACCCACCTTTCCAGCCTAGCGGCTTTGCGCCCACAACCTCTCTCCTTTCCACAGCTGAGGACAGAGGGGCCTGATCAGCTCTGTACAGGCACACGTGTAGGATGCGGAGCTCCTGAGGAGAGCCTAAAAGGAAGCTTGTGAGGCTGGAGTGGAAAAAGCCTGGGCGAAGATGGTCTACTTGTGGATCACCATAGAGAAATCTTTGCCTTCCCAGTTTCCCCAGCACCTCCAGCAACCTCTTCTTTTCCAGTCCAAACCTGCTGCTACAACTGGACTTGAAATTAAAGCTGCACAGTAACTGTTTATTGTGACAGAGAAGGGGTGTACAGACTATGGATACAGTAACTTGAGACTGAAGGGGAAAGTCAGCGGGAAGCCACGGACAAACCAGCATTATTTAGCTACTCGTTTTCTGAGGTTTTGTCTGGTTTGTGGTTGGGGTTTTGGGTGTGTTTTTGGTTTTTTTACATTTTTACAGTCTGCTTTGGAAGCATCCGCTACCAAGAAATTTCTGCACCAGATTAACTGAGCAGTTTTGTGTTGTTATACAGCAAAATCACTCCTAGTCAGTCCTGCTGGTAGTGGTAGGATTGACTAAAGACTAGCGGCTCTCACTAGAGGAAAACACTGGTTTAAGCAATGAGATTATAGGTACATAAAATCCAAGAAAAGACACATGTGTTAAATGTTCCTTATATGCTATCATTATGCAATATACACATGCATTTGGGACGGATGGATAAATGGATATTTTATATCCTACATATGAGTGTGCTTGTAATATATGACATAAATATACTTTATATTACTAAATATTTCACATCCCATATTACTCCATACCTAAATAATAAAAAAATTACCAGTTACAATGTTAGTTTAAAATAACAGCATTTATATTCACCGAAGTCTTCTGATAGCACAATGTACATAAAGTGCTCTGCAGAGTAACTGAGTGGAAATATTTTCTAGAAACAGCAGAGGGGGATCTTAGCACAACTGGCTTTGAACCAGAATTTAACTGTATCTGTAATTGCCTTTTAACTCAATGTCATACTAAACTCCCACATTATCTAAACACGCACCTTCATTTCATTACTGCTCTGGCTATTTTTCTGGCTAGTTTGAAAGCTTTATTTCATCTATTCTTCATACTCAAGGACTATTAAATTCAACACTGATTAACTATTTTGACCATTTAATGTTTTTCCGAGTCAAAAGCAGAAAACTTCCAGTAACTGGAATCCTGCTACATTACTAGCTGAACTTGAGCAATATACGATGCAACATACTTTAGAAGGTAATCATTTACTTTAGGCACAGGAGAGCTTCTTTTATTTACGCAGTGCAAATGCAATCAAGAAAAGCATCAGCGATAAGACTATTAACATATAAATCTATCCAGCTTCATAATGAAGATGAAGGAGATCAAACAGAAAATAGGAATAAACAAGAACTGTTAACAAATCAGTATTCTAACTGGCATTAAACCCATCAGAGCAAAACCATTACCGTTGTTTACTTCAAATAAAGACAAGCCCGAGTGCTACAGCTCATGACAGAACCTTTATGCAGAATGAAATGAGAACATCTTTTCAGTTTCTGACGTAGCCTGATTAGACCCTTTCTAAAGTTTCCTCATCTGTACAAGCACCGGATATATTTTGACAGCTGTCGCCCATCCTATTTCTGCGATTCCTCAGCTACACAGACTCCTGACATAAAGAAACATGACCACAGATTTTAGTAACGATGGTGCTTACTAAGAGGAAAGCTTTAAAACCTAGCTTTTCACAGCCGAAATACCTGCTCCCATTTCAGCGACTACTTTTACGATGTCGTATGTTTGCAATAAACTTCCCATTCGGGAGAGGATTTACCAGTCAGAAGCACAGCAGCAGCTCTGCAACAGACCTCCACCTCCAACGCAAGGGTACAGTACTTGTTCCATCCGCGCAGAGCAAACCAAACCTCTTCCTTCTCAACGCTGGGTGAATTTCTGGTCCCTAGCAGCACGGCTACCTACCCAACGCGGCGGCACCCAAAACCAAGCGTCCTGCCTCGGGACTCCGTGCAGGCTACCGGGGAGTGAGCAGCCTGCAAACCGAAGGCGCCAGGCGACCGGCACACCGGGAAGGTCCCGGGCGCCTCGCCCTCGCCCCCTTCGCCTGACGGAGGGAGGACGGAGCGGCCCCACGCCGGCCCTCGGCGAGGGCAGCCCCCCTTCGAGGAAGGCAGAGTTACCTTTCCATCAGAATAAATCCACCGTTTATTTCGAAAAGCGACCACAAACAACCCGCCTTCCGCCAGCACCGACCCCTACGCCGGGGTTCAGGGACCCCCCCGGCGGGCGGGGGGACCGGCGGGGCAGCTCCCCGGGGCACAGCCCGGCGCCGAGGCGCGATCGCTGCCCGTTCGCGGCTCCGCCGTGCCGGGGCGGAGCGGGACGGGTCCGGCGGCGGCCCGGGGGCACGGCCCCACGCGGGGAAGTTTCGCGAAGTCACTTCGGAACCCCCACCCCTCCCCCCGGCTTTAGGAGCCCGGCCCGGGGGAGAGCGGGCGGCGGCACCGCGGAGAAAAGTTCGTTGCCGCCGGCGCAGAGGCGGC
>Ga0065711_1032570_pt1 | contig 27089 bp, 14 predicted proteins | sample Hoacrofraction12_FD_59098 | JGI IMG/M metagenome (GOLD analysis project Ga0065711, IMG submission 59098) | Hoatzin crop microbial communities from Cojedes, Venezuela - Epithelial fraction 12 v2 (version 2) | ecosystem: Host-associated > Birds > Digestive system > Esophagus > Crop | place... | reverse complement strand
CCCCCCCCAAATAGGTTTTCAAATTAAATTTTTCACATTTTGAACAGCTGGTTCTGGGGTTTCTTTTCATCATCTGTCTTCAGATTCTCATTGATTTTTAATTTTTTTTTGTTTAAATGCAAGGAATGGGTAACATTTTGACAAGGGTGAGTGCCTTTGCCGTTGTATCGCTCTGGAGGTCTTTCGAGGTGCTGTGTACCCTACACAATCCTTGGGTGAATTTCAGCAGAGGATGGTGCAGGTGTAGCTCCTTTTTATGGCATATAAATGTTGCTATTCCTTTGTATTCAGGAAACGGGTAACTGAGAGTGAATCCTTGTCTACTGTATAACTGGTTCTAGTCATCCTGAACATTGCAACATGCATCAAATGAAAACTAGAAATCTCTTTTCCCCTGGGCAGTGCAGTGCCATGAAGGTGGATGGATAGACACAGATTTGGATATGTGACTGACATGGAAATCTTCGGGGGGGAAGTGCCGTGGGTCAGAGGATTGGCAACGCCAATGGCAGCCGCAGTCCAGAAGTGAGGAAGACCTATCTTCTGCTTTTAAAAAGGAAAAAAATCCGTAGTGAGAACAAGTAACGGGTGAATTGTGGAATCATTAAATAGGGATTGTTTGGCTTATCCTCATCAGACTTTTTCTTATTATGGACCCTATAAAAGAAAACCTGATGTAGTTTATATAGGTTCCAGCATCTAATGTTAGATGTATAACTTCAGAGCTAAAGTTTCTGAAAGACTCTCTAAAACCTAGCTTGGTGTTTCAAATCCCCAAAATTTACAATTTTTTCTTCTAGCAGTTATAGACACTCTGCTGTCCTCCTGGATATAGCTGTCTGTATTTGGTGTAAGAACAAGATTTTAGGAACTAAAAGATTATTTCTAGAATTACTCTGTATTCACCTCGGAGTAACTGAGAATCTGGTTTGTGAACCTTAGGTGAAGAAAAAGGGCTAAGGGCTCAGTCAGAAGCTGCAGATTCTGTTCAGAAGGCTATTCACAACTAATGTATGTCTAGTAATTAGAACTGTGACTAGCTGAAGTGTTGTAATGCTAAGAAATTTATCTGCACATTGACCCTGTAATCAGGGAAGTTATTTTCATGTAACCCTAAACTTAAATTGAGTCTCAGAGCAGCCAGGGCACTGCTGTTTGGAGGCACCAAAGTTTTGAATTCCTGCTGAATTCAGAAGTCTCCTGATCAAGATGATCAAGGTGACTGATGCAAACTTTGCAGTACAGTATCTTGCTCAGCTGATCTTTGCTTACTTGTACTTCCCCCCCCCCACACCACACTATTTCTCTTGTTCATTTTCTGCCCAGTATTTATGTTGTCATTTTCAGTACAACCACTTCTTGCTTTCTGGACATTTTTGTTTAACTCCGCCCGCAGTGCTCTCCTATGTCTGTGAACTGATAAATCATAAAGAAATCAGGCTGTGATGCAAGTATGAACACGATTTAACTTGAATAGACAGTCAATGTCATTGCAGATGATGAAGGAAACAATCAGCCTGGAATCACATTTTGAATATGGATTCTTCAAGCATTGGTAAATGTTAATCAGTAAACAAAAGACAGCTTCTATTATATACCTAAGTTATTGATATATGCACCTATATTACTATAATATTTATGACATAAAATGGGAAAATATTTGCGACTCATCTTTCATCAAGAACAACCTATAAATAAAACACATAAAGAAATGTAGAAAAGACACTCAAATAAAACAGCTTGGAGAAATTTTGTACCTGCTAGATAATTTATCAGGCAGGCTGAGCAGAGTTTTGTCCTGAGATTGAATCATTCAAAATTTGCCTGTTTAGTAGGAGGAAATTTCTCAGTGTGTGCTTGATATACTCATGTTCATACATTGGAGGGTCAGAGCAGAATGGAGAGGTTTAAAAGCTCTGTACTATGGTGTATCTATCTGACTGAATTGTCTTCTGCAGCTCCTGCAGGATGGCAACCCGAGGGCAGCCCTGGAGTCAGTGTCATTCTTCTGCCATCCCCAGGAGCTGCGTGTGCCTGGAGGGACAGTGTGTGACCCGGGGGTCTGCTCCAGAGCTCTGCAAGCCAGGCACCTTCCAGCGCTGCTCCGTTGCCCTCCTGCCCTACGCTGGGAGCTCAGAGGTGGCTCAGGAGGACTCACTCATAACACCAACTTGTTTTTCCCTGCCCAGTGTCTGGATTTAACCGACTGCATCTGTTGTATGATGTAGAGAAACCTGTTACTCGTTTCTTGGATTTGAACTGCGTGGTTTAGCACTGTGGCATTTCACCGTGGGATAGCTTTTCAACTGAAAAGGTTGTGATGTTTCAGAGCTGAGCTCTTGCCGCACACCAACCCTGCCACGCGTAATCGAAAACCTCCTGGGACTTTGGAAAGAATGAGGTAGGCTGGAAGCAGGGAGATTCCTTGGCGTTTTGTAAGGGCAGTAGGGCAAGGCGAACGCAGTGGTGAGTGGATAGGAAAAGGACAGTGTTTCTGTGTGAAGTGCAATGACTGCACTGCAGTTTCAACACGAGGAAATGGTGGTGTGATAGTTTGAAGACCATGTATTGCTTCTTCAGTCTTTGAAACAGATTATGCGATGCAGGCAGCTTGGCATCCTTTTCATGGCAAGGTCTATAAGAAGGCGGGCTGTATCTTACCAGATTTAAACGTTGTAGAAAGTATTACTCTGGAAAGTGGCATACATGTTACGGGATTAGGCTGTTTCTTGTTGACAGAAACAGATCTTTCCTCAGTTCTGTGATTCCTACTAGGAATCAATTGCTGTAAAGCAAGTGCAACAACAGAAATAGCACCTCATTCTGGACTATGGGTATCTTGGGTTAAATTTAATGGCGTGCCTTGAAACGAAGAATGGCGAACTGACAAAACAAGTTGTTTGGTAATGAAGTAACTGAATTCTAGAAAATTCCAGGTTGTGCAGCACAAACCTAGTAAATCCACTGTTATTGTCACAATCCTCCTAACAAAAGCCAACTTTGATGAAAGCTACGGCAGTCTCTAGCCTAAGATCTTACTGCTCCTTGCAGAAAGATTGTACTGAGAAAACAAGTAATTAGACTTTGCTGCTGCTGTCATTTTCTTTCTTCCTCTGTTGTCCAGATTAGAAGTTACAGAGGGTTAACACAAATGGAGGCGGACGGGACTGAGAGACCTATAAACAGAGATGAATCAGTGTCTGCAGCTTAGGAAGCCAGGTGGAGTTAATGAAGGGAGAAGAATATTTTCCTGATTTTTTTTTTTTTCTGTTCATAAATTAGTCACCACTAGAAAGCATAACTATCAAAAAGCATAACTGGCAAAATGGCCACTGTGCTATAAATTGAAATCAAGGAGGAAGTCTTTCCCTACCCTAGGTTTTTGCTTTTAGAAATCATTAGAGAATCATAGGATAAGCCTAGCTGGCAGGGACCTTAGAAACTCATGATTAAGTCCACGAGTCCTGATCCATGTTTTCTCCCTTGTTCAGCTTTCGCCTCTGTCTAGAATGGAAATTTAGTTCCAGGTTTTCTTTGAGACATTGCACTCATTGACTGTCAATTGAGGAGGAAAAAAAAAATCCCCCGGAAGCTGAAGAAGGTGGCACACAGTACATGCTACGTATTCACGCCCCAGAGTCCAGGGCCTTCTAGCCAAGTGGAGCCTGGCCTCCGGCTCTGGGAAAGGCAACGTGCAAAGAGTCACCCTCAAACGCTTTCCAGACAGAAGTTCAATCCTGAAATAAGAAGTCTGTGAGTCTGGGGAGATTCCAGCTGAACGAAGTACATATTACCTAAGCAGATTGTCTGTGGTAAGATGTTAACAGCGCGACAGAGCAAGCTCTGGTTTTGTGTTTTTCACTAATAAAAAGAGCTAAAATTTTTCATCTGATCCTTGTTGATGACTGTGCCTCGATAGACCGTGGTGGAGCTGTTTGATTTCTAGTAATCTGTTCCTTCCCCAGAAGTCATCGGATGTAGATAGAGACCGAGATTCTAATAGCATCGACGACCTTATCTCCATGGTAATGAGACATCTTGTCTCAACTTGGGAGTTTTTGTTCGTTTATCACTATGAATTTCATTGCTGTACAGGGAACAGCAGGTGAATTTGCCTGTGTAGCTGAAGAGAAAACAGTGCCTGCTTTTTATATACTCCACTACAGATTTTATTTGGAATGTGCTTCAGAATACATTAATATGGCATTTGTAAGCAGTCTTATAATTGGCAATATGTTTCAAATGCCTTTGACGTTTGGCTTGGGCGGGAGAGGAAAAGCTATAGCACTGTTTGCAGAGGTTGCTTCTGAAATTCAGACTGCAGTCAGATGTTGCATGCCTGTAACTTTGGGGCTAAATCAATAAATAAATGCACTCTGTTCCTCTTCTGTGAAGGGCCAGATGAGGAGAACTGAAAAAGAGCAGGAAGAAGAATGGGATGTGATAGCGGTTCAGGTAAATATCACTGCACTGATGGCAGCAAGGTTGGAGATTGAGAAGGATAGAGAGGGAGTGAGAGAGAAATAGGTGGCTTTGGGGCTTCAGGGAAATCTGCATCTCTGCCAAGCCCTGCTGCATAAAGAGGTACGTACAGGAGCTGACAGGTGACTTGGGATGTGATGAGTCAAGTTGTCTTCAAGATGGAGGCAGCTTTCTACAAACGGGAGAGGGTGGAAAAGCCGTGATGAGGCAGAGGCACGAGTGACAGAAGGCACTCCCATGGTCACCCCAGACACCCCACCCTGCACACACTGTGGAATCCCACTTGGTAATTTGTACCAAAATTAGTGTATCTTCTAGAAATATACTCAGTCTTGAGTGGAAAATCTTCAAGAAATTAGCCATCTATATAAGTCAGTAAGTAGCTGACAGTATGTCTCTTTCATCAAGACTTTTTCCCAGTTTTGATTTCCAACATTGGAATAGTGTTTTATTTTGGTTAGCTGGAATATCCCCCATGGTCAGAAATATTGACTGTCTCTCTTTCTCTTGGTACTTCTAGGCTGCGGTCACAGCAGATCCTACTCCTTACCTGTCTGATTGCTGGAATCAAAGATGCAAAGTGCTTTAGCAGCTATGGTAAGAGTAGCACTGCATTGTAATAATCTGTTTCAAGAAACAGCAAATAATGATGTGCAGTTTGGGTACAATTGACCTAAATTGAAATATTGTGTTTAGGAATCAAAATATTTCTGAACAGGAAAACTGGGGGGAAGAGGAAAAGAATTTACTGAAAAAAAAAAAAAATCTTTTAAAAATTGCGTTTTCTGTCAGATTCCTGTGTGTCTGAATTGACGTATGAAGTCCCAAGAATTCCGTTCTGAGACAGTAATTGCTAGCAGCGGGGTATGGCCAGCAGAACTATACTCTGCTCCCGGGACGATCTGCAGTTTAAAGGAACCGACATGAATGGTGTTAGAAGGAAGTAATGATTATCTTCATGAGGGATAAAATTTAAAAAAAAAAAAAAAATCCATGAAATCATAAAATTCATCAATAACTCTCCAACGACAATTGATGATAGCATTATTTTCATTGGATGGATAAAGATATCTGAAAAAAGGAGATTTAATATACATTATACAATTTCTAGTAGGTTAAAGGCTGCATGAAAACCTTTTCATTATTGGAAATAATCTAGGCAAGCAACACCTCCTCCTCCCCATTTCTAGCACCACTCAAGTGCCTACACAGTCCTATTCTTTTCTAGCCATTATGGACGTATTAGGTAAAGGTACACTGCAGAAATAGGAAGCTATATTTAAGGAATCATGTCTCATTTCCTAGCTCTCTGTAGGTTTTCGAAGACAGCATTGCTTATATTTAGTAGCAGTTCTACCAAGAGCAGAGAAACGCTTCTTTGAAGTGAGGTTGCCTTCTCAAAATCATGATCAGTCTTCAATAATATCAATCCCTGCTAAGAAGCTGCAGTAAGTGTCCTTGCGAAGGAGTAGATGATGGCTGAAAGGGGCCAAAGGCTGAGGCAGGTCAGAGTTAATTCGTTGTGAAGTTCATTTCTGTGTTTAAAGTGGATATGACCTGGTTGAAGTGATTGCACCCATTTCTTTGCTAGTATGAATTCGCATTGTTGTACTGAATGCTAAGAGGCTAGCGGTATCTGTGTACATGCCGGCAGTTTTTCTCCAGGGATGCCCTCCGGGGAGGCAGCCCAAATATTATCTAAGAGACCAGTGTGTCTCTGACAGCGAGAAATGCAGGCAGAAGCAGGAGGTGATCTAATTGCTGTGCTCGGAGTTGAATCATGTGTGACGCTAGCATGAATTTCGCAAGAGGTTCCGTCTGGTTTGTGTAACTGGGAAAACCTGGCTGATGGTTGCCCGTGCCTTTGCAGCCCCAAGAAGCTGGAAGGAGGGTGACAGGACTGCTGGGGGATTGGATGGCTTGGATATTCGGTGGGCTGAGGGCCAGAATGCGAAGTGGAAGGAAAATCGAGTGAAAATGCCAAGGGCTCTGTACAGCTCGTGGAGGCACAGGCACAAGCTCGCTGCTGCTTGTTTTTTTGAAGCTATGTACAAACAGCATAGTGATGTATAACTTCAGGCAGATCTGCATTTAAGAAAGACATAGAAATCATTTTTCTAGCGCTTATTTGGGTTTTTATTTCATGTTGCGGAATTTATTTCTCCCCTATCCTCACCAATCCACCAAAGGCCATTTTACAAATACTATTTTAAGAAGCTCTTTCAGACAAGTGCCTGTGACAACGTTTTGCTTTTCTCTTCTGAAAAATGAGGAAGGAAAGGACTTGGGGCACTTAGAACTCTTTCACTATCATCAGAAATAAGTCTGTGGATTGCAATAGATACACACACACCCCCCACCATAAACTAAATATCCTATCTGTAAATCACTAGAATTTGAAGCCTACATGTAAGATCTAAAGATTTCATTGCCTTACTATGAAATAAAATACTGAAAGTCCCTGATATCTATGTATTTGGTCAGAAATTCACATTTTCGAGTGAATATAAACTGTAGATATACAAAGCTGGGTGTCAGGTGAGCTTGTCCCACTAGTCCAAGCAGGAAATACGTTGTTAACAGAAACATTATGTGTATTTAGGATTCAGTGATGCAGACTTAGTACAGCAGATAAGTGGCATTTCATATTCTCTTTAAGAATAGCCAAGGAACCCATATGGAGCTGGGACATATGAGACAGGAACTAGGGAGACCCATGTCCCATTAGGGAAGCTGGTGGGATGCCGTGAGTGCTAAAGTGCGCTAACCGCAGCTGGGTCACAGCCACTATTTTGTTATAAAATTATCTGAAAGATTCTAGCGTTGTTGATGAATTTTGATAAACAAAGCCCTTCTTAGGATTTTTATTAGTTGTGCTGGTTTTGTCAGTGTTAGAGATGGCTGTACATGATGGGCTTTGTTTCCCAGGGGACTTCTTCCTGGTTGGCCAGAATCAAATTTGGTGAACTCTGAGATAGAATTTTTCCCGTTCCAGTCAGATAGATGCTTTCTGCAGGAGGGTGAGTTGGAGACCTCTACAGATTCCTTCAAACTTCTTTTCTTCTGTGATTCTGAAGTGATAAAGTTATGTGTATTGATAAAGTTATGTGTATTGATACTGTAACTGTTGAAGTTTTGTTACATGAAGCTACTGAATGGTGCCTACTTGAACACATACTGACAATAAATCCAGTCGTGTGAATCGCTGTTTGATGCCTGCTACTTGAGCTTTCTAATGGCCTGCTAAAGTTAGGTAAAAAGTTTCTCTGTTAGAGGCCAAGAGATCCATGTAGGCCAAGCCAAGGTCAGGAAAGACCTAGTATAAAGAACTGCATTCTAACACAGATAAGGATTTTATAGAAAGTGATTTGTGGTGTTAATCTTTTCATCACTGCTAAGGAAGTTAGAATTATTTTGGCAGTGTCAGAGGTTTATGTTATTTTGACAGCTGGAACTGAATTGGTTTTTTCCTCCACCAACAGTAAGAATAAAGCCTTTAAACAAGTCTCCACCTGTTAGTTCTATGGGAAAAGGGTCCAGGCTTTGACACAGAGCAAATAGTATTAATTATAAAATAGTGTTGTTACATTCCAGATATGAAAGTCATGAAATTAGCTTGCAGCGTCATAACTTGGGGGCATAGTTCCTTCCTGGGGCTGCCAATGGAGCAACCTACCTTCTTGTTATTGCTGCAAGACAGAAACATTAACAGCTTTACTTCGGATAGCTGACACCTAATGTGGAGGGATGCACAAATCCTCAGTTCTCATCATGTGAGAAAGCGATGATACTGGTATTCAGGAATATTCTCTGGAATGGATTTTTGTTACAGGCTGATTTTAATGTTTGCAGTATTTAAAAATTTGAGTGATTTCTAACACCATAGCTTTTTTTAAGATATGAAAGATAATTTTATCCCAAAGAAGAGACTTCTCTCTCTTTGTCTGGTCCTCTTTACTATTTAAACAAAATTATCAAGTGGATTTCGGATGGCTGGTTTCAGGCAGTAGATTATCTTAAATCCTAAACAAAGAAAGAGATTTTGATCTCATTGCAAGAGCAGTCAGGATAAATTAGTTGGGAGGGGAAAACCTCAATAAATGACATTTTTTTCAAGGTTAATTGTCTTTGAGAATATCCAGGATAAGCAAAGAATTATTGACTGAGCAGACTGTTATTGCTTTGGGGGTGTGGTTTTATGTATAAAAATATTTCTAGCATTAGATGTCTGTGAACATCTTTAAGACAGACACCTATTCCTCTTCATCTGTCTTTCCCTCCACTCTAAAATTGCCCCTGAAGTAGCTCCGGCTTTCATGGGACAAAACCCGAAGGAACCTCCTTCACGCTCCCTAGCTTGGGGAAGCTGCGTAAGCTGGCAGCGAGCAGCCAGCATTAACAGACCAACTTCTCGGAGCTCTTACTGCACAGAAGGGCAAACCTCGCAAGGGGTTGAACAATTCCTGCCAGAGGCTTTGCACCGTGCAGCTCCTCATTGCTCCACAGAAACTCAACGTAGCAGAAAAGCAGCAGAGAATTCTGAAAATAACAGCATGGGCAATTGTCTGGGTACCATAGAAACTACCATTGCAAGGAAGAACTTTCCTTTCTTTGGCTTTGCTGTTCAAATACTGAGAATGCAGAGACTTTATAAATCAGAAAGTGTGCTATTTTCACATCATGTGATTGCCCATTTGCTGTGGCTTTTGTTTTTTTCCTGTGTGAGATCAGCTCTGTGCAATTAACTCTAACATCCAAAATTTGTCTCTCTTTTGTGATGCTATGTGATGAGATTTCATATCCGAACCTGTCATCGTGTGTTCCTTCCCGTCGTTGGTCTTCGGACAGCCAGATGACTCGAACTTCGTGGCTTCTCTAGTTGTGTGAGGCAATGCAAGCTGTCTTGTTGGCAGCCTGCACTGGCCATGAGCTCTGCACTTTCCTCTTCTCTGCTGAGGTGCGGTGGTTTTTGCGTTGGATAGCAGGTGTGAGAGTCTCAGAGGATGTGATGCCAACCCTTGGTTCCTGGCACAGAGAGTGCCTTTAATAGAAATATCTTATTCTGTAAGCAACGGGATGACTAGCAAAGCCCTTGAACAGCCTGGTAGAAAAAATCTGTTATAGAAGTGCAGGGAAAGATGCCATCGAGACAGATGGGAATGACTCTAGGCTGCTGAAACGGTGTTCGTGTGCAGTAAGTGTGTTTATTAGGGGAAGGATTCCCAGGCCAGACAGCTATCCGCAGTGTGCTCCCACACCTACGCTGAGAAGGACACGCTGGAGAGAATCAGGGCACATTTCAACATGACAAAGAGCTTCCTAAAAAGAAACCATGGGGTTTTGCTTCAGGGCATCAAACTCCTGATTGAGTGGGGAAATCTGTTAGATGAGCCTTTAATTCGCCAGTAGAAAGACCTCCCATGCAAATGACAGTCTTGTTACACTTTGCATTGCCTGTTGCCTGATTTCCCCAGGCTGTTTGATTCAACCTAGTCAGTGTTGGATGAGGGGTCACCAAGGAACACTTTTGAGCTGTAGTTGGTGGCCTTTTAGCTAAAATCCTTCAGCAGTGGAGTTAATAGGCAGTTGCTGTATCAGGATGGTGGGGGGAGATGGACTGATCAAATCTTGAAACATCTTGGATCATGGTCTTTCAATGGCTTGTTGTAATTTTCACATTGTGCAGAATTTTTTTTTTATCCCAATATCCTCAGCTAATTTTGCAAGGAAAGTTCTGCCTTTCTAGATTTCCTCCCACATTTCATTTAAATAAGTTATTCTTCACCTTTTGTTCTAGGCTGCCGTGCTCTCTTAAATGCTACCTCAGAAATGACTGCCTTTTACTGATGGGTGAAATAATCTCTTTGCAAAGTCTGGAAATTATTTTCAGTCAGGGAGGTATTTTAAGCTTCTTTGAAGTGAGAAGTGCAGGATAAGGGGGATAGGCAGTGTGTGGGACTATGAAGTAGGTATTGTGCATTCTTTATTGGCTCCTGATATTTGGTGCTCTACGGGGTTTTGAGCATGTCACTTAATTTCTTATTATTGCCATTTTTTTCAGAAAAGATGTCACATTATTTTGCCACAACACCTGGAAGAGGTTGAATGGAACAAATATGGTCACGGAATCACAAACCTATTTTTTATTAGCTCAGTGGGACAGGCATGGGCAGCTCCTTCGGTGATCTCCCTTGGAACACACGTCTTCTAGGATAAATCTAGCAGGTTAAATTGGAGTAATGGGCATGCTATCTTAACAAACCCTTTCAGGCACCACGATAGCTTGGTGTTGTGCTGAATGCTGCTTTTTGGCTTTGGGTGCTTAACCAGATGGGCATGTACATGTGATAAGCATGTTGCTGTTCGTGATGGTCAGACAGTTACATGTCTTTGAAAAAGACATGCGGATGCAAACATCTAATTTGCCAAATTCTGAGTGTATGTTCTTCCACTTCCACATTAATCAGCTGGATGGTGCCTTTAATGAACGATTAATTTTTATTTGACTGGTGCGTATCTCCTGTGGCCGTGAAGAGGTGTAGGTGCCTCTGCCTAGAGGAGCGTTTGCTAGCCCACAGGTCAGCGTAGGTGCTCCAATACCTGCAGCTCTGTTCAGGCTGGGAATGGGGCTGCCATCTATTTTTCTCTGCCCTTTAGAAGACCATGTACTTTCAGGGCTTCCAGTAAGAGTGACAGAAACGGTGATTTCCTAGCACCGCTCATTTCTGCGATGTCTGTTTTGTGGAAATCCTGATTTGAGGACTGCTCACAGGGGAAGGAGGAAACGGAGGGCCACAATCTGTGTGAAATCACTGGGGTCTCCATAGGTCTTGCACAGTCACGGCACAGATCTGTATGTCGCTCTGCTCAGCAACTGCTAGCTGAGACACTGTGGCTGTATCAGACTGGTCATGGGTGGGTTTCACAGATGGCCATCATAACCCAGGGATTTATACATCTATGCTCATGAGAAGTAATTTTGCAGTGTGTTTGATTTGCAGCTCTTGTATTCTTAACTCTAATGCTGAGCAAAACACGATGGTTTTGGAACAGTACATCTCACAAGTCCCTGCAAAATCTACGCTATATTTGCTCTGACCACAGTGTTCGTCTCCTTATCTGGGCCAGACGTATGCTAAAAGAAATGCACAAAATTGGTCCCCTTGATAAAGCTGGTGTTCACAAAAGCTTAATAAAATTAGAATGTAATCTTGGTATCTCCTTAATGCTTCTGTAACCTGTATGCCTTTAATCATCTGTGCTGTTCAGTTATCAGGTATAATAAGTGAGCCTAATGCTTTAATGTTTGTTGCTGGCCTACTTTCAGAATCCCTCATAGGTGCAAGTGGTATATAATTTAAATAAGCAATGCTGCACGTCATTATCACCACTGTTACCTAGAGGAAGCGACTGCCATATCCTCTATTTAACCTACCAGCCTGTATCCCACTGGGTACATTTCTTGGAGTTAAAACCAGTAGTATTCCACTTTGTAAGCTGCTATTCCCCATTACCTTTGCAAGTATGCCATGCTGCTGTGCTCCCCAGCCTTGCTCAAAGTAGTTTTACTACTGGTGTCAGTCTTAGCCAGAATGGATATCAGCAAGGTTTGGAGATTTGGATCGTGTGTCAGTGGCACTTCTGCAGTAAGACGGACCAGGAGAAAAGCCAGGCCGTTCTTTTTTGTGTTCCTTTGAGTATTGTTGTGTATTCGTCTTGAAACAGAGGCTCCTTCTAACACAGTGCAGCTTCTTCTGTTTGATCCTGCTGCAAATAGCCTGCGTCTTCTCTTGCCCTCCACTCCTGGTATCTCTCTGTTTTGTTCTGGGGCCTTGATGCTGTGTTTTCAGGCTTGACAACTTCTAAGCACACGGCTTGTTAGAACAGCCTGTAGAAAGAGCCTTCCTGATTCACGTGTATCAAAGTGCATGACTAAACCCTCACTGCATGTTTTGCTGGTGTCTGATATTAAACTTCTTTATGCTTTAGTCACACATTAAAAAATGATGCATTTATTTTCAGAACTGATTTCAGTGTCCTAGCACCATGCTTCGTTGAAGGAAAGATAATGGAGGAAAGCAAACATTTCTGTTGACTTGCTGTGGTGTGTGATCTGCCAGTCAACAGAATTTAGAGGGTTTTTTTGTTTAGAAGAGGAGTGTTTAGAGGGAGGGAGGGAGGATTGCTAAAAGCAAAAAGTGCAGCTACTTAGTACTTGTTGCAAATCTTTGTCCAGCCTGGTATGAAGCTTAAAGAGAAAGATCTCTTGCTCTGCACGTATAAAGTTGACTTCACATGTGGATACATTACATACTTGCGCTAGTTGCAAACATCATAAAGTAATCTTAGGGCTTTGTGATTTATTTTGGCAGAACTCTTGGATGGGTAACTACTTCCCTATTTTTTTATTATTTCTTGGCTTTAATTTTAATGCAATCAACATATTAATTTTAATTTCATACTGTACCACCAAATTTAAAGTTCAGTTTCTAGCAGTGAAAATACAATACCAGTTAAAACTATCCCAGCTTTTTTCATCTTGATCAAAGGCTCTTGGAAACATCCTTCAGAAGTGCTGAGCACAGCACTTTTTCTGATTTGACGTCAGTGATTCAACATTAGTAGCTGATGCGTTGTTTAATATCCACTTGTAAAACTTCCAAATACAATTTTGTGTACACACAAGGTGTAATCTGCCTGATAGGTGCTCCAGGAAGTTCTGAATCGCCATGCGAAGCTGAAGGGATGGGACAGTGCCCTTTCCTCAATTTCACAGATTTTCTGGATGCTTTCTAGCACTTCCTCACTGCGTTTGAAAGCTCTTTAGCCTCTGCATATTTGCTTTGTCTAGCTCCTGGAGCTGCTAACTAGTGTTTGATCAGTCCTGAATACCAGCAGAAGTTGCGTGGAGGCCAGAGGTCTGTGTGATGTTTGAACTCAATCCTTTCACAGAGGTTCCAGGGTGCGCGATGGGCAAATACACTGTGTTTGGTGTAGCTTTCAAGTTTATTTTGCACGTCCCTGTGCAATGGGGCATGGAAAGGGGGCAAACGGGAAGGACTTGGGGAAAACCAGGGTGGTTACTACCTTGGGGAAGCAGCTAGGTCAGCTGAGGCTGAGGTGGAATTTAATTGCCTTCTCTTGCTGGCAATAGTTTGTCTTTGATCTTTTTGCCACTCTTGCTCAGACCTCATACCTTCCTTTCCTTGCTATGTGATAACTGCCCAAAGAGTGGCGTTATCCTGCCTCATTTCTGACAGCTCTTTCCTGTTTGAATCTATGTAACGGGCTTAGGTGGCGTCTTCAGTTGCTGTTTGCTTGCTGTGGAGCAGCAACAGCATGCTGCTTCTGCAGAGTAACCTTCTTGTCTGGGCCCTTGGAGCAGATGGAAAACTGGACAGTATTGACTGTTACTGTTTCCCAGGCCATGATTCGTTGTTCAGCCTGCTCAGGCTGCTCCCTGGCACTTGACAGACCCCAACAGGAAACCGTACCCCAACACCAGGCTCAGAAAGGGGGGCAGATCACAGGCCTACAGCTTTAGCTAAACATCCTCAGACTCTTCTGCGAGAGAAGAGCTCTGGCTTTTGAAGCACAAATCATAACTCGGAAGCACCACAACTTTTCAATCAGATGAAATAATTTCTGTAGCAGCAGGTACTAGTGATGGATGCACAAAAAAAAAATACGAGCATGGAAATGAGAAACATGTGAATTACCGTGGAGATGAATACAAACCTGGTAAGGGCATTTTCAGCAGAACTATATCCTTGGCAAATTCATCAAAATGAAAACTTTCTGTGGCAACGTATCAGCTGACAGGAGGAAGATCTCAGAACAGATGCTAGCTTAGAGTCCAGGATATTCAAACTGAGCTATGGGGGAACCAGATTCAGATCCCTGTCCTGAATATCATCTCCAGATCCTGCTCTTTTTCTCTCTGGCTTCCTTTCCTTTTAAGTGAAAAAACGTTAAAATCTTTTGAAATCTTCACATTTTGGATGGAGTTAACGTTTCCTGATCCAGCTCGTTTTCTTGGGAATATTGATAGAAAAACCTCATTTCATCAGTCATAAGCCCTGATGTTAAATCAAGGGGCTTATCCTCTTGTGTGAATGCATAGTAGTCAGGAGGGGGAAGGCAAGATTTTGCTAAACCACATGTATGGGAAATAGCATATAAACATTATTAGTTTAACCTGGATCATGTGTAATCATCCTTCTTTTTAAAAAGTGTACTAATAATGTTCAGCATGGCAAATTCCATTGTATCCTGTGCAGTGTCCAGCCCCTCTGAGATCAGTGGAGTGAGGCAGAAACCCAGGTGCATGTTAGCTGCCTTACATTGAAGCTATTTTCTCCCTTTTCCCCTTCTTCTCACCATAACATGTGTGTTGCATGTGGCTGCATGTGACATCCCACTGTGGCGAGACCAAAACCCAAATCACAGGTAGTGTAATGCATTGACTCTGTCACATCAAGGGACACAACAGCCACCATTCCTGATTAAGGGCAGATAACAGGACATGCTGAGCAGCATGAACTTCTCAGAGTGACCAGGTATTTTCTTTAGCAGCTCTTTTAGGGCTCTACATTGAATGTCAGCTGAGAAAAACTGGTAGTTTAATTAGGCTTCCAGCTATTTGGATTGTAAGAAGATAATAACTTTTCATAATGGATTTAAGGAGTTAGTGATATGTTCTTATCCCTAAATCTTTGCATAAAAAATCTTGATAATTGTTCAGCAGTTCTGCCTTTCAGTGGGCATTTTGTTAGGTAAAGAAGCAAGCAATGTTTTGCCATGTAACATTCTCTTTAGCAGTGCATCAGTAGTGGTGAGGAAGATCTTCCCACGGTGTTGTGAGCATCTGAGAGGATCCAGTTCAGAGGGGAGCTCTGATGACCAGAAGCAAAAGCCAGCTCTTCACCACATCTTATCTCTGCTCTGGTCAGCTCCAGCTGTGGACAGGATGCTGCTTAGAAATCTTCTATGTCTCATGTTAGCAGCACGAAATGCCTCACCTCCTGATAGTCAAATGTAACTACGCTGTTTACTCCCTTGTGGTTTAGTAGGTGGGTAATTGCATTCTGGCCATACGTGTTAATCCAGGTATCTGCTGGCACCAGTCTTTCCCAGCAGGTAGACAGTTTAATTCAGCTTCTTTGATTTGCATGATTACTAACGATAACTGTTTTGGTCCGGCTTTTGTGGGGGTGGCCGAAAAAATCGGATCCTGCATACTCGGAGATTTTACCAGTATTGCTTCCCTCCAAGGCGGAACACATGAAGTTATGTCAAGCACAAACTTCAGAATACCTGGGTTCCTTCTGGAAATGAATATGAAACGTAGGAAGCTGTAGGTTTGTCTTTGCAGAGCTCAGATGAAAGAAAACAGATGAGGTAAAAGGGAAGGAAAAGTCTTGAAGACTGAAGAAATAAAGCTAAACCTGTGGTTTGGGATAATCCTCAAAAAGTTTCTGATCTTTTGAGTGATTGTTTGGAATGAACTGATTTTTCAGAGGCTTTCCAAATTCAACTCAAGCTATCGAAATGTCAGAGGAAGAAAAGGGAATCTGCTTTCACCCGTGAGGAAAACTTTGAAAAGTAGTGGAAAGCTCTTGCGTTCACTCATCCCCAGGCAGCAACAAACTGAGCAATACTGACAGGAAAGAACATGATAAGGAGCTGCTGTAGAAATCTGAGGGTAAAAACATCTACAGCTTTGCAGAGCTGAAGAAGCCTTCAACCATAAAGGGCTCTGAGCTTCCCCACCTCGAGTCCTCTTACAGCTCTTGGGAGTGAAGGGCTGCAGGAGTGCTGTCCTCTTGCCGTGCTCCAGGAAGACACAAGCTGTGAAGAAGAATTAAAAAAACCAACCATCCGTGGCAGCTGATAACTTGCATTTAATCTGGGATCTAACAGTAGTGAGAGAACAGTCCGATACACCAGACACAGGCGCCTCTGGGATGACAAATGGCTTTTCTGTGTCCTTTCCAAACGGTGATGCCTTCATGACAGAGGTAGGCAGGCAGGCATACTGCTAAGGGAGCAAGTGAAGCAAAGCTGAAGGAGAGGGCAGAGGAAGACAAACACAGCCATTGTAGTCTTTGGCCTCGACTGCTTATTGGGTATACGCAGGGTAGATAGAAGAGGTATTAACGGAAAATTGAATCTCCTAAGAAAATGTCTTCAATTTGTTCAGCGACGTTACCGTGTTGTTGGCTTGTTCTGCAGACTGATACAGAGAGGAGGTGGTTTTGTTCCAAACTGAGTTGGATTAAACTTTTTTGATGAGGAAGAGAAAATTTAGCTATTTGTAGGACTTTGGACTGAATGGTTTTAATTCAACTGGCCAGGGTTGGGGGAATGAAAGTAGGCCTCTCTCCCTTCTGCACAAATGTCAATTACATGTTCCATTTCAAGGAAGTTGAAATATTCCTTTAGGAAGAAAATCTTTGTTTTCACGCTTTTTAAACTCAGTTTTTGACTATCACTTTTGAAATGACATCTTTCTGTAAAATATAGATATGTGATGAAAAAATTGTAAACTTTTTGTCCCATCCTTCCTCACTGTATAAACACACATACAACCAGAAACACTTCATTCTGAAGCCAAACAAACGATTTTGGTTTAGACCCAAATATTTTTCATTTTTTCAGCAAAATAATACGGAAAATGTTTCTTTTCAAGCTTTTCCATGTTTTGTTTTGTTTTCTTTCCTTCGCTTTCTAATGTTTGTGGTTGGTTGTGGTTTTTTTTTTTTCTCTTTTTTTTAAGGTGAACTGCCATATGACATAAATCACAGCTCGGTCAGCTGTCATCCCAAGTTTTAAGGTTAGCTGGGAGACATTTTATTGTCAAATAAGTCTACGTTCACTAAGATTGAAGTTCTTTGGAAATAGGCATTGAGGTTGTCGTTGGACTCTGTTACTTCAGATAGGCAGTACTGTTTGAAAGAAATAATCCCAGATAACTGAAAGGTAAAATTCAAGATATAGAAGGAAAAAAAAGCAGCTACAAAATAAAGGAAGACAGAGTCTCCAGATTTAATTTGAGGTTTGAATTTTATTTCTTCTCTTTGTGGCAGAAAAGTCCAGCTCTGTTGGTTGCACTGGATTTCTTATCAGCAAAAACCAAACACTGGTTTCTCATGGGTTTGCTTTGGAGGTTGAGTTTGTTCATGGATCCCTTAATGTCTCAGGCTGGTGCTCACGCCACAGCATGTAGTGTAATAGTGGCTCTCTCCTCTACCTAGCCATGTGCTTTGACAATATTTGTAGAAATTAAATAATTGTGTTTTGACTTCTGCAGGATTTTGTGACATGCTCAACTGGTTTCATATCAAGGGCTGCACACAACTTTCTTAGGAAACCAGGCAGCTACCTTCAAATTGAGGAATATTGATTTTGGAAAGTTGTGAAGAAGTGAATATGGAATGATGTGGGAGATGAAACCCTTGCAGTTGAAAGGAATAAAGCTCCAAGGCTGCACCACCTGCAGGTAGGAATCCAAGTCAGGGTATTGCTTTTAATCATTCTTTGGAGCACCCTCTTTCTTCCTCTCTGCAAGAAGTCTAGGAAGGCTGGTTCCTTAGCTTTAATATTTATTGTTAGGTGCATTAAATTAGGTAGTGTAAATCCACCCCTGAAAATTTATCATTTGTCTAACTTTGTGCAGAAGGTGGAATTTCACTGGGCAGGATGGATGACAATTTTTAGTATAGGAGAATTTTAAAAGCTGTGTCTTTTCTGTCACCAGTTTTCCTATTTCCCACTTGATGAGGCGTATATCTCAATAAACAGCCTGTTTGTGTGGTGACTGCTGATTTAGACAGTTCTCTGCTTTTTGGTTGTTTTTTTTAATACCTGCCTGTCCTCTTTGAAAAAGCCACAGAAATTCTGGACTAAATGCTATACTTTATGTCCCTGACATCCCCATTACTTCGCTGACATCCCCATCTAGGAAGAGCTGAGTCTTGCTAGGAGGTGAGCGTTGCAGGAGATATGAACTCAGCACTGTCAGGACTGCACTGTATATCTTTGATGGGTCTTTGATTAGATAAGCCTGCAGCAGTGTCTCTATGTTTGTGTCCATGTGAGCAAATGTTTGAGGAAGCGATAAGAAAAAAAATAATCAAAAAGTCTGCTCCCATTCCTTCCCCTGGAGATGGGTGATGGCAGATGTTGGTTATTTGTCCTGCTGGAAGGGATGAGCTAACTGTGTGTACAGACTCTTCTCATTTCCATGGTAATGAACATGTGCTAGAAAATTTGCTTCATATCTTATAATTTGAGAGTACCTCTTATTTTAGATTCCCTGGAAAAGGTTTTAAGAAGATTATTTTGATGCTTGCTTTTGTTGCTGTCTGTATTACCATATCAAAGGACGACTCTCTGCCCTGTGCACAAGAAAACAGTAGTACCGTACATGGTCGTACAGAGTTTATACTAATGGTTTGCAATGGCTAGAGTTCTAACTTAATTTCAGGGCCATTTTCTCTTTGGATGACATATTTCTGAAGAAGCGCTGAATAATTTACAAGATTCACATCTAATTAATGTGAGAAAACACTGGGAATCTAAACCCATGGTACTAGCTATTCTTTTGTGTTGCGTATTAGTCTGATAACCACTTACAGAGTTTCCTCCGTGAATATCTCTGCTGTTTAAAGGTAAAAACAATTCTAAGTGACATTCTTCAAGTGTATTTTTCCATTAAAAAAGGCTTTGGTTCATATCAAGAAATGTGCAAGGTAACGTTAACTGAAGACCATGTTTTTGAAAATATTTTCATTTTGGGGTATGTGCACAGCTCAGATTATGAATGATATTGCTGTTTGCATTAGTGTCAGCTTGGAAATATCTCAGCTATACTCTTAATGTTCATATAAAGCAATTTCAGGGGCCAGTGATAGCTCTTACAGTATAGGAAGGAATTCCCAGTCCTGCCTGTTTGGGTAAATGTGACTTGGACCCAAGGTGTGAGCGTGGACTTTTGGCATCAGGTTGAGGTCAAATGTCACTTCTTTCTTCTGCCAAAGTTCCTTCCGTATGACCTTGGATGAACCATTTAATCTGTGGGTTATCTCCCCATTTGTAGATAACATTGTATGATTTATCTTTAATGCGTTTTCAACTAAAAAGTGTAAACTAGTGACTGTTTATTTTTAAAAAGCTAAACCCCCTGCAAATGCAGACTTTGCCTTTTTTTTGTCACTGTCCTCAATATCAAAGCTCCTCTTCTTTCACATGTGTGCGTGAAATATTACTGAAATGCAATTTGTTCTGACATGTAAACTGTGCTGAATAACGTACCCAAAATATGGGTACGTTGGATGCATTTTATCAGGCTTTGATGCAAGTTGTCTTGGTGATAGTGGAGTTGTTCCTTTGCAAATTCCTTTGCTCCCTTCTCATTGTACATCCAGAGAAGGTGATTTTTTTGTCCTTGTTGCTGTCTCATAATTTAAGGGTTAATGCTTATACACTGGTTCAAAGGCACTGATCTGACTTTAAAGTAACCAGAAAATAACCAACAAATAGACAATTGTTTGGAAACCATTTAAAAAATAATTAGAGCAGAAAATTTTGATTTAAAAAATATCTGTTTTCAGTGAAAACAAAATTAAAAATAATGTTGCACTTTGCATCTTAGAGGACAAGTACACTTCTGCAGAACTGAGACACGCGGCATGAAGGTGCTGCCTTGGAGCGGATGGAGAGCAGTGCAGGATGTTCAGCCGAGGGTATGATTTAAAGACCAACATTTGGCTTTAACGCTGCCAGCTTGGGTGAGCAACTTTGCTTTCTCCATACTTTGGTATCCTCTTACAGCTCCTTAGGAAATGGTTTATTTTTTCTTCTGTGTTTGTACAGTGCATATCAACCTAATGTATCACTTCATTTGGTGTGTCCAGATGATAATGGAGGAGGATAATAAAGGAGTGACAAATTAAACGGACACATGGCACTGTTATTGGTGTCATTCACACAGTACTGGAGAGAATTCAAAAATAACATTGGTGCTATGATTCTATATAAATAATTGATGCTGTGATCTTCAGACCAGTTTTCCTTTCATGAAGTACTGGTTGGGGGAGCGATGTCACTTTATAGCTTTGTGAACACGGGTTTTTACGACATGTAGTAAGAGAAGCAGAATCACTATGCATCTTTGTGGAGTTTTGAAGCACCACTGAAGTCACTGCTGGCACAAAGATACTTCATAGTAGGTGACAAAGAATTACTCTAGTATCGCCCAGTTTACAGAGACGGCACAGTAATGTCTCCTAGGTGTTGCCTGAGAGAAATAGGACCAAAATTCTCTGCAACACTGCTGTGATCTTCACGCACATCATCTGTCTCAAGTTCTATTTAAGAGGCATAATGATCAATGGGACAGTACAAGATATATTGCCTTTCCACAGCTGTACTCCCAAGGATGCCTTGGCTAAGTAACTTCTGCTTTAAATGCTGCCTTTAAAGGCCTGAAAACATATTCAGTGTTAATGATGTATCATTTAGAGCTGAAAAATGTAATAGCAGTAGTGTTAATAGTAGCTATGGGTCTACCTGCGCTCTGCTAAATTTGAGAATCCTCCACTGCCCTTGACTCCAGAGAGCTCTTGAAATTCTCGGTTGTAAACTGTGCTGCACCTATGACACAAGACAACCAAAGCCATGTAATGAAAATAAAGCGTTCTGTGAAAAAGTGAGTGCTGAATTTCCTGAGATAAACAAGTAGCAGAAAGCCAAGCTGTAGGAATACAAACAAATCGCAGCTTTAATATTGGAATTACCCAAATTCTGCCAATTTCAAGTGCAGCTGTGCTATTTAGGTTCAATTAGATTAAAAGAAAAGAATTTCCTTTAACACATAGTTCTGCAAACATTAGAATGCTGTAATAAATAAATAAATAAACAAGCCCAGCCAGAGACCACAGATGCCACTTAATGTGGTAGTGTATTAAAGTTTACAGTTCCTTCTTTTAGACTCTTCCCTGGGGTGCCATGTGTCAACCTCCTGAAGAAGGAGCTACAGAGCCTGATTCACTGGCAGGTTAGATGACATCTGTGCTTGCTGGCTTGGATTAGAGATACTGAATCAAAAAGAGTTTGATCTGCTTTACCAGCACTAAGCTGACACGAGGTTAGACAGCTTTAGCTCGTTGACTTTTTCTAGCTGTTTGTGTTGGATGTCATGAGTCAGCACTGGTTGGCTTTACTGGTTTGGGATTGCTGTTTTCCTGGGCAGGATCTGCGGTGTGAAACGGATTTGGCTGTATCTACAACCCGCGTAGGAAGGGCTCTGCCTTTCACATGGTGAACTGCAGGAGAAGTACAGGGGTAGAACGCATAGGTGGGAAGCAGTGGCAGCCTGTCAGGGCACCAGCTGCTTCATGTGAGGTTCGGTTGAGTATAAGGGTAAGAAAGCTAATTCTTAAAAGATCCTGCTAATGTGAGTCCCTCTGGGTCATTTTCTTTTCCAGCTGCAGCTATGTGTTAAGCAGGAGCTATGCGGTGAGCCCAGCCCTGCTGCCAGCCCATCATCACGGGGTGTAGCCCTGGCACAGGAGCTGCCCGTGAGCTGCTGGTGGGCACAAGCAGTTCAAAAGGCCCAGGCTTGTGTCCTCTGATGCTGGGAAAGGGCTTTGGTATAGTAATTAATACTGCACAATACTGGGGAGATGTGCTTGCTTGGGGTTAGTGCCATACTAGTGCATCTTATTCCATTTGTGTATGTAACTAAATCCTACTTTATGTGTACGTTTATGTCAAGAATTCTATGAAATGCACTGAGCTTCCTAAATATGTGGATGCGTATTCCTGGATCGCTGATGGCTTTGGCCTCTGGTTGAACTTTCAGACAGGAACAGCAGTACTTAGGGAAAAATTTAATCATTTCAGTTCTTCCACTTCAGTGAAATAACTGCAGGGTTTCACAGGCTAGGAATGATATTAAAGAGGAGGAGGTGTTTTTTGTTGGTGGTGGTTTTTTTTTTTTTTTAATTAGCTTCCAAATGACGTTGCTTTCTTCTAAATCACTTAAAATCTCACCCAGAAACAGTGAATACTATTTCTAGCCATCATAAATAATGGAAGGATATCTGCTTTAATAGAACATTTTGTTTTTCTTTATTTTTATCCATAAATTTTTGATTTTGTTTTGGAGGGGGGAGGAGGGATACCTCAATATAATGCTTTCTGTAATCAAGACACTGGGAACTGAGAGATAGCAGCCTTACTCGGGAGGATACCATACGCACTGAGTCTGAATGAAGGCCTAACGCAAAAGTGAACTAAAGGGGTCTTTTTGGTGTTTTGTTTTTTTCTTTTTTTAATTGATCACCTTCATAATTAGTGGCTCATGGTAAGCCTTTGGCATCTGATTACGGTAAGGAACAGGAGGCTTCCATTACCATCTGAACATAGGACAGGTTACAGGAAGAGACACTGTTCTTCCACCACCAGAGGACATCCATGGGGAAAACAGCATCATTTCAATGCTTCTGGGTGACCTTTCTTGCTCTACTCTAGATCTTCTAATGGGAAACTTCCCAGGCTTTGGGATAGCTAGTCCTCTGCAAAAAGTTTTAAGAGCCATTTATAACAAAAAGCTGTGTTTCCTTTTGCCTAATTTTGCTTTTGGGAAATTTGATAGTGACAGTAGCCCGTACACATGCACTTCTGGAATCCATTTACTGGGTTAGTCTCTGAAGTTCAACACATTACTTTAAGGAAATACCTGAAGTTAACCTGCATTCTGTCTGGTCGTTCTGGTTTAGCATCACTCTCTGTGCCTGCTTTACACTCCAGAAAACTGCTTATGTGCTGGTTTGAGGATTACCCAAAATGTGGTATTTCTGCTTTCGAAATAAGTTATCAAAGTTTGAGATTTATGGGTAAATGCTAACTGATGATTTTGTGAACTGGACACAGGAGAAACAAGCTTCCAGAGACCCATATTTTTGGCTGGGAGTATTCCACCGACACGGTAGCTATCGAAATAGTCTGGTGCCTGTCTTGACAGATACACAGCATTTGTGTGATGTAGGCAAATGTCAGCTTAGGGGTCACAGCCAAAACACATTTAGCTCACAAGAGCAGAAAGCCTAGTAGTCTAACCCTTTGTCCTTCAACTAGAAATACACTTTAAAAACTGGGCTGAGGGTAGAATGAATTACAGGGAAAGACAAATGCATGTATATTGGTGCTGAAGCTATCACTGGAAGCAGGGTAGGAGTGTGCATCCTGCATTTTGCAGAGCGCCTCTGAAGGGCTGCGTGCCCACCAGGTCAAGGCAGCGGAGAGTTGGCGCCTGGTGGGTTTGTGAGACAGGGCACAGTATCGTGGGCTTCATGTTCAACTCTGTTGAAAATCAAAACTAATGATGTGAAAAGAGATTTTTGCCCTCCATGTCTTCACTGGAAGCTGAGTGTGTGGAAAAAAGGGTTCTAGTCAGTACAAATTCTATGCCAGTATAGGCACGTGTAGCTATTGCTGTATCTTTATAATTTTTTTAAAAGAAAATAAAATTACACCACTGCCTCCTATTAAATAGACTATTATTTTAGAAGAACGATAGCCCTTCGTTTTTTTGACAAACAAATCTAATGAAAACAGCAGTGAATGGGTATTTAATTCCATGACAGCATCAACAAATTGAGCACCTCAGTGCAGTGTTCTCCTGCCTGTAATTGTGTCTAATTTTCTGGCTACAAAGTGAAAAGCAAAAGCACTATGAGGCTTCCCTAAAGCAAATGTTCCAGAGGAGGAAGGGGAGTGCACCAGTCTGCTCTCCCCCAAATACTGTGTGCTTCCCATCTGCATGATTACTTGCGTGGAGGGCTCTGGTTTGCCTTGGCTGATTTTAGACCTCTAGGCTCCTCTGGCAGTGGAAATTCTTACAAATCAAGCAAAAACAACAGCTCCCCTGGCTAGAAGCAGTGAAACACGTTAGCTATATCAGGTGGTACTTGACACATTTTTAAGGTTCCTAATTAAAAACAAGGAAAATCTCCAAAGGTAAATCTAGAACTAATACAAATATTTCTTTAAACTTCTTAAATAGGATATTTTAGGGCTTTGTATTTTTTCAAAGTTTTACATGCTTGGCGTGGTGGACAGAAACACTTGTTCCTCTTGGCAACAGAGCCTGGGACTGAAAGCCCTGTGTTTCCCTCTGCAGCCAGGGCCTGCTTCATCTCCTCTTCGCTTCTGGGGAAGTTCTTCAAAACATCCAGAGCAGCCGGTGTCTCTTACCACAGAGGGCTTGCTTACTGACTGTAGATGACAGAGGCATAATCAGCTTTTTTTTCCGATTTTTTTATCCACGTAAAACAAAAGCATGGTTTAGAGACCTTTTCACTGCACTGCGAAATGTAGACTCTCATAGTGTGCTCTATGCCTTAAAAAAAAAAAAAAAAAACAAACAAAAAACAGAACCCCAAAACAAGAAACCCGAAACAACAAACACCTTCCCCCCCAAAAAAGAAACAAACAAACCAACCCCAAACCAGCTTTTTTCTTGTTTTTCTGTGCGAATCCCCTGTGGTGCTGGGAGCTGTGATAGGTTGGTTTGGTGGCTCTTTTCCTACCTTGGATTCAGTCCTATAACTGACAAAGCATGTATTGGAGGGAGGTCTCCACTGACCTGGAAATGCAAAAGCTCTGCATCGTATCCCACAGTGAGCTTCACAAGTCCTGCAAGACGAAGGAATGTGAGAGAGCATTTTGGAGATCTGTATGCTAGTCCCTTAGCACATAATTTACTTCTACATAAGAACAGATAAAAATATATGTAATATATCTTGCATCTGTCCCAGCATTCAGTTGCTGTTCTTGAAATTCAAAAGAGTGAAGTTTTAAGAATTTAGTCTTAAACTTGAAATACTAGTCAATCATATTGAAGTCATCAAGGTTGCTGACAGACTGTAGTCAGTGTGAACAGGAGTCTCACCTAGTCAGGAAATTCATCTTGTAAGAATAATGGACCCAAATTCTCACTCACATCAATATAAATCTGGAGCGACTTCAATTAAGTAAGGAGAATTACACCTGTGAAAATTGCCATGAGAACAGAATGAGATCTGCTTTATTTACTTTTGGAGCAGTTAGATGCTTGAAATGGGCATTTTTGGCTATATATGGTCTAACAGGACTTTAAATTGTCAGAATGTGTTAAAATCACTGCTTTTACTATGCATAGGATGTTTTTAATGGTGCACTTATTTTCTTAGTGCCGTATGTTCCTCCTCAGAAAAATGAAACAAAACGTTAAGATCATCACACCCGTTACTACAAAATGTGGCTGCTCCTTATATTTGTTTGTATATAAACATATATTGTGCAAGCCAGATAGGCTTATTACCAAAGTTTGTTATTCTTCATACGAAAGCGGTTGTTAATATACCATGAAAATTAGTATCTCTCTCTCTTTTGAAATGGAAGGACGGATATTGCAAAATCTCTAGGGAACAAAGGCGTATCACTGAAAACCTCAAACTGAGTTTTGCCAGGTCCTCTGCTCTTGTTGACGAGGATCTTGTTTCTTCCCCACCTGACCACCTTCTGCTTCGCCCCCGCTGGGCATCCTGCAACCTGTGGGAGGTTTTGTCAGAGCCGTTTCTCGAACGATGTTGCTGTCACCTTGGACTGCATTTCAGGTACATGGTGGAAGGAGGCAGGTCCCAGAGGACTGAAGTCAGTATTGCCTGCGTTTTTCCGGATGAGGAAATTGCACTGCTCGGATCAAGGAACAACAGGTCTTCGTGAAGAAAGGATAATTTGGGCTGAATTATACCATAGCTCTATTAGAAACATTAATCTACGCTACGCCAGCAGTGTGAATAAATTGCTGCTCAAGCTGGGGCCAGTATGTTTATGGAATTCTCCCTGCCTCAAATTTTACCTTAAATTTTCTATATTTTGTATATAGAAATATATATATTCTATATTTTGTATATAGAAATATATATATAAATAGCGTAAATTTTCTATATTTTGTGTGTGTGAATTAGAATACCCTGGAGGGGCTGGAGGTTTCAGCAGAGCGGCCGTCAGAGAACCTGAGGGCCCTCTGGCACTCCAAACCCGGGGAGGGTTGGTACTGCTGTGGCCCCACTACCCCTCCACGGGGCATGCCTGGGCTGCACAGCCTCATGAGCAAGCCCAGCCACGTGAGGCCCCTGGATGATGCTCTTCAGAGTGGTGTTTTGTGGAATGAAGCAAGTGGAAGAAAAGAAGGTTATCAGGAGTAGTCAGCATGGATTCACCAAGGGGAAATCATGCCTGAGCAATCTAATAGCTTTCTACGATGACATGACTGGCTGGGTAGACGAAGGGAGAGCCGTGGATGTTGTCTACCTGGACTTCAGCAAGGCTTTCGACACAGTCTCCCATGATGTCCTCCTAGGGAAGCTGAGGAAGTATGGGCTGGATGAGTGGTCGGTGAAGTGGATTGAGAACTGGCTGAATGGCAGAACTCAGAGGGTTGTGATCAGCGGCGCTGAGTCTAGTTGGAGGCTGGTGACAAGTGGTGTCCCCCAGGGGTCAGTACTGGGCCCAGTCTTGTTTAACTTCTTCATCAACGACCTGGATGAAGAGTT
>Ga0065711_1032569_pt1 | contig 27091 bp, 15 predicted proteins | sample Hoacrofraction12_FD_59098 | JGI IMG/M metagenome (GOLD analysis project Ga0065711, IMG submission 59098) | Hoatzin crop microbial communities from Cojedes, Venezuela - Epithelial fraction 12 v2 (version 2) | ecosystem: Host-associated > Birds > Digestive system > Esophagus > Crop | place... | reverse complement strand
GGAAAGGCTGAGGGAGCTGGGCTTGTTCAGCCTGAAGAAGAGAAGGCTGAGAGGGGACCTTATAAATGCTTATAAATATCTCAAGGGTGGGTGTCAGGAGGATGGGGCCAGACTCTTTTCAGTGGTGCACAGCGACAGGACAAGGGGCAACGGGCACAAACCAAAACATAAGAAGTTCCATCTGAACATGAGGAAGAACTTTACTTTCAGGCTGACGGAGCACTGGAACAGGCTGCCCAGAGAGGTTGTGGACTCTCCTTCTCTGGAGATATTCAAGACCCGCCTGGACATGGTCCTGTGCAACCTGCTGTAGGTGAATCTGATTTGGCTGGGGGGGCTGGACTACATGATCTCCAGAGATCCCTTCCAACCCCGAACATTCTGTGATTCTGTGTGACTAAAAGGCTAACTTGGCATAGCAGTAAATTGCAAAGCATCTGATGTATACACACCCAGTAAAAAACTACACCTAGCACACGTGGTTGTGTCACAGGGGATGATCATCAGACGTATTGTGTCCCTGTAAGTACAGAGATGGTCAGGCATTTTCCAGTGAAACACTGTTTACTGGAACATGAACTTTAGATAAACAAGAAGTCAGGAGGCTTTGTCAGCCAGAGTTTTGACAAAACTTTCACCTGGAAGGGTTGGAAAATAACCAAGCTGCTCCTCCTGGACAGGAGAGGTTCAGACCAAGGTCTCTGCTCTGGCTGATTCAGACCAGAAATGCTAACTTTGGTCCCCCACAGCACTGGGGACCATCTGAGCCACCAGGATACCGGTTATTTCACACGGCTCCCTCTGCATTCTGTTTTCTGTAAATTATAAAATGCTCACTGTCCCAGAGAAGCAGATTGCAACCGTGTGTCACCATGTGACTTCACCTTTCCTGACCCTAAGAAATGCCTTAAAATGACTCATAGAGTCTTCAGTTTGCTTGACACGTGAAGGCAGTGCTATAGCACTATAGGCATGGGAATGCCAGCCGACCCCCAAGACCACTGCCGGTCCCACCATGTGCTGTGTAAGGCCAGGAAGGGTCACCAGGACTCCGGCACTGCGGTGCCTCTGGGTCACACTGCGCTCATGTAAAAGTGAGCCCCAGCTGCCAAATGTACGCACACACATCACTTGCTAATCCTCCACCCGTCCTGGCCTCCCCAGCTAGTCACTGCCTCCGCTCACGCTGACTGCCGGCGCTGCACTGACTCTTCTCCGTCTGACGGCTCATTAGGGGCAAGCGAAGCACCAACGGGCAAGAGGGGTTGGTGAGCTGCTGAACTGGGACCAGCTCCTCAAGAAATCTCCTTGCCTGGGAAGGAGGAAACCCCAGACTATGTCATCTGCAAAGGCTTTCACTTACCGCCTGGCCAGTCCAGCCTCAGGCATGGTAAGGAAAACACAGATGGCAACTTTAATTTGCCTCCTGTAAATTAAGATTTGGCATAAAGCATGAAATAGCAAAGAACTCCAGGCCTGAAATTTTAACTGAGGACAAACATAAATGCTGCAGCTTCTCTGAGCCTAACTGCAGAACTTCTGTATGTAAAAATTGTAAAACATGAGGCTTTTTCCCATCTGTTGACCTTGGGTTATAAAGGATGATACTTCTTGCATCAGGTACTGCACTGTCAATATTCACGCCAGCTTTGAAGAGTGAGTTGCAGAACATTTCAGTGAACCTGAAAAGCTCAAGGTCTCTTTAAAGCACATCATTAACGCAGCGTAAATTAAGATTTTTGCAATGAAAAATGATCAAGTGGACTGAACAGTGAGAGAACCATGATAACACAGTGAGAGCAATAACTACCTTTACTAGAATATATTTCCTTTTTCTTACATTTAGTATGGGAACACTTGTAATTCTGAATTTTTGTGTGTAATATTCTGTGTCCTGCTAGAGATCAGAAGGACAAGTCTGAAGAGACAAGGTCACTTTGGGTACACATAAAAGACTTCTTCATGAGCAACTGAACTTCCTGCAAAGCAGCACAAGGATTTCATCTCACCTGAAGCATCCAGGGTGGGCTCCCCTGGGTGCTCAGGGACCACTCGTCTTTCGACTTCCGCTGTCATTGCCTGGGTAGTGTTCATGCCTCAGCAGAGAGCACTGTGCAAGCCCTTTCATCTGTATTCCTGCTTAAGCCCTGAAGTTGTCCTTACGATTAGCTACAAGCTATCATTCAGAGGTGACCTAACACAATAACCTCTTGGGCACCCCAAAATTTAAGTTTATATTTCCATATAACTAGTTGCTTCAAAGCCTTGACTTTTATAACAATGTTTGTTATTTTACCTAACTTGAGGTGTGCGCAGTACTTTGGAGTGTAATCTCAGTCTGAGACAGAGCCAGAAGCCCTCAATGGGCGCTATTGCTTAGTGTAAATGCTATGCCAGACCTTCGCTGTTCTTCATCAGCTGAGTGGAGTATATGGCTCCATCTTCACATAGGAGCCTCTGTGCTGATGACACGCTGTGATCATAGTGTTGTTGATAGGAGATTATCCAAAGGTGCCTAAGGACTCCTCCCTTTTTATCTCCAAAATCTGTTTGCTCCCCTTCCAGCAGTGTTTTGAGCAGATTTCTGTTAAAAGTGAATTGCCACTGTCCCTCTGATTTTACTGCCAGCTGCCATACACAGCAAATTACAACAGCTCAGGAGCTACCTTTCTGCAGTAACACCTAGCTGAAATGGATGAGCATGAATTAAAGTCCTCAAAAAGGATTGAGCAGCCTCATGCACACTCTCCTAGTGAGGAAGCCCAGCAAACTCCCTAAGACTCCCTTTGCATAAGGCCAGCAGCTGCAGGAGATGATATTCTGGAGGCCACCCCTTCCAGTGTGACCGTGGCCATGGACTGAGCTATGTTTTGGAGCCGGCAGCAGTAAGAGTGCAGCACTCTTGTCTGCACCGACTTGCCTTCTGCAGAGTTATTACATAATCAATGTATCAATTACTTGATTGCTTTTCCCCATACAGGTGACATTTTAATATCTCCTGAACAGCTAAATTTTAAGTTCTTTACTTGGAAAGGAAATTCTGTTTTGAATATTCTTTTGATTCACAATGCAATGCATGACCTTGCCTGCATGACAGCAACAAAAAATGCTACAGCATGGCTGGGTTTTGGAATACAATTTAAAATGCGCTAGGTACCTGAACGTCTCTGTTTTCAAACACCTTCGCTAGGGAATCCTCAGTTCATTACCAGAATACTGTACTCACACAATTAGATTCTGCTACAGCATTGGGCTACAAAGAAATGAATTCAAACTTACTCTCATCTGGATTCAAAGTATTTATTTGCTAATTCCACCTTTCATTATTCCAAACTGACTTTCAGAATTAATTTTTAGTATTGCCCCCTTTAAGTCATCCCAAATCCTGGGCAACAAGCTGCCACAGCAATTGCAGACATGTTTCTTCTTTGCCTGCTGTCCTGGAGGGCAAGAGATTTAGAAGCTGGAAAAATGTGTTGTAGTGCCAGCCCATTCCAAAAAAAAGTGCAGATGTTTGCTGCTGTTGGGAAGCAATTCAGCCTGCAAAGAGGCCTTTAGAAGAGCACATGGCAGCACAGGATTGATCAAAAAATGACAAATCTGGCCTCATACCATTTCTCAGGAACTCACAGGTCACTGAGAACAGCAAAAAATGAAGTGATGGGCTGATCCTTTGCTCACTGAATAGCAGTGGGACTACATTATACCAAGTAGGAAATCTACACTACTTCAGTAATTTACTCTTTAATTAACTGACTCTAAATAGTGATTTAATAATATATTTATACTGAAAAAGATCTCCTGCCTCATACACTCAGGTAAGTTAAGCATAACTAATAAGGATTCTCATACGGGTTAATGAATTATGTCAATTGATACAGGTCTAGTCAAGTTGTTAGTTTAAGAAATTCACTTGCTAATGAAGTGCTCATAATTAAAGATTTATTAATTTACTTTTAAAGTTGTAATTCAACTGCTGAATCAATTATAACACTGAGGCATTAGCAGCAGGAAGGCAATGCTCTGTTACGCAAGATACAGACTGCTTCACAAGGCTTTCCTGAATTGCCGTAGTAGAAGTAACCATTTACAAAGCCCATTTTAACCAACCCCAGTCTTCCCACACAAGTGGGGAATTTGGAATGACTGCCTAGAAAAATAACAGATTTCTTGTGACTCATGTCCATTGTAAGCAGCTCGCATTCTTTCTTTTCTTTTACAGACGCGTTTTGTTAAGCTTGTCAACGGGGTTGCCACTTGCTGAAACCATAGCAGCCCAACAGCTTGATCCTCTACCCAGGAACAGCAGAGGAAGCCTTTCTGTGAACTACCACAAAACCCAGGAAAATAGAACACAACATTACTCAGTTTTCAGCCCGACACCCCCAAGCACACATTCTGGCATTGAATAGTACACAACTAATTGATCAGAAATCGAGAGCAAGTTCAGCTGAGCTGTATTACAGTGGTGCAGACAGCATCCTATCAGACTCCCGACTCAAGGCTGTTTGGTTTGCACTACTCCTGAAGGATATCAAGTGAGTTATGGTTCCTGTATTTATTTGGGAATATTTATTCCAAAATGATTTCCAGAACACAAAACCTTGTAATCTAGCCTGATATACATGCATGCTACCTAAAGATATACAAGCCTGATCTGAGTTGACCACAATTTTCCTTTCCCTGAGAATGACTTCAGCCAGAGATATGCTACATACAGGAACCATTTGTTACTAAATCTGACTTGCTCACACCACCACTTTGGGCAGTAAGCAGGTCCCTGTTACAGCTGCTTGCAAGCAGTGTGTCTGACGTCCACATACATCAGATATATACAACACATGCATCACATCAGTCCCTATTACATTCACAGGGATTTATAAAACTGGTTGGTATATGACTGTATTACTTTAGAGCTGGACCTTTCAAGGGAGATGGTTTCTCAAAACTTGTAGCACCTTGTTTTTTGAGGCAATAGGGCCAGAAAAATCAGAAAGTGCCCTTGTGCACCAGGGAGCTTTGAGCTCTGAAAGGAGGGTTTCCTCATCTGTGATATATGCTCTTCAGCAGCTGATTTGCTACTTTATCAGGTGCCTTTGCAGATGGAAGACAGTACATAAACTTACGTCATGTCTTACCAAAATAACTCTGAATTCCTTCAAAAATTCATTTGCTGTAAAGAGAAAAAACAATTCAGCACTTACACCTGCATTTGCAAGAGCACCCTAATTATATCAAAATAACTTTGAATTCCTTCAAAAATTAATTTGCTTTAAAGAAAAAAGACAATTCAGCACTTACACCTGCATTTGCAAGAACACCCTAATTATATCAATTAATTAAATACATCATTCCATTTCAGAGGGTGCTTCATTATTCTTGGTTTGAGAGAGAAGATTTTAACATTATTCAGCAATGTTTTTAGCGTGGCCCCTCAATTTTTTTTCCCAAACTTCATTTTACTTCTATGTCATTCTAATTAACCAATTTCCCATCTCTGCATGTTCTCTCTTTATTTCCCAACTAATCTCATTGTCCTTCAGATCCTGTCAGTCAGAGCTATTATTACTTCCCGCTTTATAGCATAGACTTCAGATGTGCAATACAGAGGCAAATCAGGCCCCAGACCAGCAACGAGCTCATTAAGCCTTTACTTACTAACTCAATCTGAAAAGGTGGTAATAACTCCATGGCTTGAAAAAAAATCACTTGAAGGGCTTCCTGTACTATTTAGGCAGTAAGCTTAAGAAAACACAAGTCTAACAGCATGAAGAGAAGAGCCTTGGACAAGATATATTTAATCACAGCGAAATTATACCTGCCAATTTCCTTCTTCATCTCCTTACAGCACAACATAAGGGGAAGGGAGTTTGGGATTTTTACACTGGAGTATGCAGTGTACATAAGAGGTCACTGACTACTTTCAAGAAGAACCATTTCACGATGCAGAAGCATGAGGTATTTCAGCACTGGCACTCAAGGGTTTTAACTTAGGACCAAACAGTCAGCATACAGAGCACAATGCCCTATGGAAAGTACTGCCTGTTAGGAGAGTGGTCAATATAGCTGTACAAGAAACCTAGGCCAAAAATATCATAGAATAGCTAAATCTGAGCAACCTTCAGGTAAACCCCATGGAACTCATGGCAAGCCCCATGAAACGGTAGGCATTAATGGCCACAATCAATAAGCAGTGTCAAAAGGATTTCGTTTTCTTGGTAGACTTTAAAATTTATCTACAACCGAAGCTGCAAAGAAGCAGCCTTTAGCAACGCAGGTTTTGATGGAGACTTGCCCAGGCTTAGTTCAGAGCTGCTCTTCTCAGGCTCCTCTTAAGGCTGGTTATAGGCACAGGCAGACACGCAGGCATGAGAAAACACAGCTTCCAAATAAAAACACGGTCCAGCTTGCTCTGGCTTAGAGAGTAGAGGCAAAATGTTCAGCACGCCCAAGCAGTTCAGTATGCTGACACCATGCAGCGAGATTCCAGTTGGCATCCAGTTTGCATGCACAGCCCAGCTGGGGTTAGGAACTGACCACCCAGAGGGAGACAGTCATGCTCAAGGCTGTTCATGGCCCTTGCACTTCCCTGCCCCTGGCTCTGACACCAGCTGCCCTGGGGGACCACTGCAATGGAACTTGCTCAATTAGTTACTACGTAATTCATAAGCCACTTCGTCTTTATGTATGGAGTCTGAACATTTAATTTTGCTGACACTGCTGAAAAGCTATGAGCTGTCTCTAGGATGAAACACATCACTGAGAGACATTTTCGCTAAAATGTCCTGCATTTTATCCACTTTAAAAAAGAAAGAAAAATGAACGGAACTAAATATGATCAAATACTTTCTTGTCCCAAGAGGCTGCCGTGCTGCACTCGCACAGAAGGACCACATTTGGCAGTAAGGCTCTCCTGTCTTCACCTTTCAGTGACTGTAAACCTGTTATAAACCAAAGAAAGTTTTGAGTGCATTTCAGTTCTCTCTGTCTGTATCTGAGGTCTTCGCCTGACACCAGTAATTTTGAAGTGAACACAACTCAAATAGCACTTTTTACATCTTGCTAAACAATAGAAATCAGAAACAATGGAAACCAGTAGCACTGTTGTTATGTATCTATCTGCAATGTGAAATGCGTTCAAGTTTTTTTTCATAAAATATAAATGTTTCCTAAATTGGCCTTTCAGTGTAGTAATAGGCTAATATATTTCAGGCATGCTGTTTTTCAGTTGACATATTCAGAAAGTTTATCCAATGCTTCCATCCAAAAAAATTAATTTTACTACCTGCTTTCCACATATCTCCTCTAAAATTCACTTTGACAAGACTTCTTTTCAATACCTTCTCTGTGCATCGTGGCATTTTCTATTAAGAAACTACGCGAAAATGAGAAATGCAGGTAATGCTTGATGGAAGTTTATCTTTAGACCTGGAATACTCTAGAAACTTGTTTCTGTTGTACAGGTTTGGGCCGAAAACACTTTCTTGCATTCTGTTCCAATTTAAAAGACTTACAGCAATGCACTTATCATTCTTTTCATGTACCAACAGTCCAATCCCAAAACATGTGATGAGAGAGGACGCCCTCAGCAGCACGTTCAGCTCAGAGCCTTGTACTGACCTGTCCTGGTTTCAGCCGGAATAGAGTAAATTTTGTTCCTGGTAGCTGTGTTTTGAATTTAGTACAAGAAGAATGTGGATAATACACTGATGTTTTTAGTTGTTGCTAAGAAATCAAGGACTGGGTGTCCTCTTCGCTGCATAAAGAACTGGCTGAATGGCTGAGCACAGAGAGTGATGGTGAATGGAGTTAAATCCAGCTGGGGGCCGGTCACGAGTGGTGTCCCTGAGGGCTCGGTTTTGGGTCCGGTCTTGTTTAGCATCTTTATCAATGCTCTGGATGAGGGGATTGAATGCTCCCTCAGTAAGTTTGCAGATGACACCACGCTGGGCAGGAGTGTCGATCTGCTTGAGGGTAGGAAGGCTCTGCAGAAGGATCTGGACAGACTGGATCGATGGGCCGAGGCCAACTATGAGTTTCAACAAGGCCAAATGCCAAGTCCTGCACTTTGGTCACAACAACCCCATGCAATGCTACAGGCTTGGGGAGGAGTGGCTGGAAAGCTGCCTGGCAGAAAAGGATCTCGGGGTGTTGGTTGACAGCTGGCTGAACATGAGCCAGCAGTGTGCCCAGGTGGCCAAGCAGGCAAATGGCATCCTGGCTTGTATCAGTAGGGTGGCCAGCAGGAGTAGTGAGGTGATCGTGCCACTGTACTCGGCACTGGTGAGGCTACACAGGTGTTGGTCTCTTTCTCCCAGATAACCAGTGATAGGACAAGAGGCAATGGCCTCAAGTTGCATCAGGGGAGGTTTAGACTGGATATTAGGAAAAATTTCTTTCCTGAAAGCACGATCAGACATCGGAATAGGCTGTCCAGGGAGGTGGTGGAGTCCCCATCCCTGGAGGTGTTTAGAAAACATGTAGATGTGGGACTTCAGGATATGGTTTAGTAGGCATGGTGGTGTCGAGTGGACGGTTGGCCTTGATGATCTTAGAGGTCTTGTCCAACCTATGATTTTATGATTCTATGGCTGTTTTCAGTTTCCCATATTCAGCTAATGAGCAGGTGTACCAGCACTGGGAGGGAGCATAGCCAGGCAGCGAACCCAAGCTGGCCAGTGGAAGTATTCCATACCAGAGACGTCATGTTCAGTATATAAATGGGGGTTTGCTTGGGGCAGGAACTTTTCTGTGAGTTTAACCTTTCCATGAGTTTGGTGACCTCCATGAAATCCGCAACCTCCCATGAGTGCTGCTCGGGGACTGGCTATGCAATCGGTCATCAGGCGGTGAGAAAAACTATATTGTGTATCACTTGTTTTGCATATTCATTATTATTTCCTTTGCTGTCTTATTAAACTGTCTATATCAAACAACGAGTTTTACTTTTTGTCCATTCTCTTCCCTATCCCACTGGGGGGGTGGGAGGGAGAGAGTGAGCCGCTGCGTGATCTTAGTTGCTGGCTACGAGGTTAAACCACGACATGACCACATGCTGGGCTTATTAGGGCTGAATTTAAACAAAGAAGAGGTGTGTTCAGGTAGACTGCACTATCCTCATTGAGGCGCACTTTTGTGAAAGCTTCCATCAGGCTACCACCTACCCAATCAACCCTGGTGTTGGGTACTCTCAGGTATGGTGCAGGAAAAGCTTTAGCACCTTCCAGGGACTAAGTCAAAAGAAAACTCCCTGTAGCAACTGAGTACAAGAGGGATCTTGGGTGAACACACAGTGGAAACCAGGAACAGCAAGTCAGGGCACAACTTGCACTGATCCAATTACTGTGACAGTATTGCCTGTGCTTAGATACCACTGATAGAGCCCTTAGGCTATTTCATCACTGATTCTGTCACTGATGGGGCACTGGTAGGTTTCTCTACATGTGTAAGAAGTCCTGTAATTCATTCCCTATCTGTCTGTTGTGTGCTTAGAACTTGTTGCTAGCCCTGAAACACAAACATGCTGTACTAAATGACTCCTGCCACCATGTCACTTCAGCCCAGGACATTGAGCCAACTCTCCTTGCATAATGAGATACAAAAGCAGGCCCTGCTTGCTGCCAGGTTGAGGCAGTGGCATTACTGTTCTAGCAGAGTGACATACTGTGAAGTGGGGAGAATTTCTAGCATGGTTAGAGGGGAATAAAGGCTAGGTAAAAGCAACAGCAGTACGATGAAGCTCCCATGATACAATCAGGCGTGGAACACTGTTCATCCTGCTATCTTATCGCCATTCCCGGAGAACTAAGAGACAGTGGTATGAAAGAGTAATTATCACAGACACACTGCACTCTTCAGCTTCAAATGGACAGAACCAGGTGAAGTAGATACCAACCATGAAAAAACATGTCAACACTGAGATACAATAGAGAGGAAACTGGTCTTCAAACAATCTACATCTCCAGAAGGCTAACTCGTTTTAAATTAAGCATTACTTCTAATAAATTCCTGCTGTTCTTTTTTGATAGGATAACCCTTCTATGTAATCAGAAGAAAGCAGCTCAAGGAGAACAACTTTCTTTATCCAGACATGTTGAAAAAACAGGAAAAAAATAGTACAATCAATTAATTATTCACTGAGATTGAAGTAGATGAAGAAAAGAGGGGTAAAGACCATAGGACTCAATTTTCTACCTTTGCTTCTATTTTACTGATAGTAAAGGGTGGCTTCATATTTCTACCAGTTATCAGATTTTATTCTGCCTCTAACATCACTTGCTGCATTTGTACAAAGCAAATCTCTTAGGACTAAATGGATTGAACAGTGGCCTTTCATTTCAGACATCTTTGTTTCAGGGTCTATCCATCGAGATGTGTGCAGCCTGATATTTCAGGCTGCTGTGCTCCCAGTGCTCTGACTGATTCCAGCAAGAACTGAAGGTGCTCAGCGCTTTTGAAGGTCACATCTAAACCAGGACACCCACAACTCAGCTTGTAGGTTTCCCACAAAAGAATTCAGCTCCTCCAAGGTGTGGGGGAGCACATAGGAAAGAAAATCAGAGAGGACTGATGGCATGGAGTTTATGCAAAGTTCTGCTGGGATGCTGCTGAGAGCGATGGCAGGAAGGTAGGCCACGGAATTGGTAAATGCATTGAAAACTTCGTTGCAATAACCTTTTCCACCCTTTCCAGTGTTGTCAATTGTCTCGTTTTTGCTGCAAATTATCATGAGCTTTGGCATCTCTCGTAAAGATCCCAAATGACAAAATACCACTATTCTTAACTAAAGTTCTTTTCCTTCACTTTTTGGGAAAAATATTCAAATATAAGGAGAATTGTCTAGTAATTTGAAAACTGGATGACAGCAAACAAGTAAAATGGAAGTAACATTGATTTTTCTTAATCTCTTTCTTTTTTAATGATCTCACAAGCTGCGAGAGTTGATGCGAGGCCCTGAAATGTATGAAGTTGGCCTTGTCAACCTTTGTAATCCCTGCTGTAATGACATGATTGGTTGTGTCACATGTAGAGAATGAGTCCAGGATTTCATGCTTTTAGATTTTGGTATCCTGTGTTTGAATTTCTGGCACAAACTGCCAAAGCATAGCAACCCCCTTGGTCCTGTGAGCAACAGTATCTAGGATGAGCATGAAACCATTAGTGAAAATTAAAATACAGAGCCAGCAACCATTATAGTTACAGAAATCTGCTAATAAAAATGTATGTATTAGGACCTCCTCATTATAATTCAAATGGATTTAATGCTAGCTACCAACAAATCTGCTGGAAGTTGTATGCAACCATCAGGATCCTATTAGTGATCCAATCCATAGCAGTTTGATGGTTAATGAGCCTTTTGGAATGTAAATCACTTATCTCAATTTCAGAATCAGTTTTTGTGCAGGGAGGGTCAATCTCTTGCTATTGCATTAGAAAAAAGTTGGGTTTTTTTCATTAACTATGCAAAGATACTGCAGAGAAACCCAAGTGTTAATCTAATATGTGAAAACACGGCTGTACAGGCTGCTGCCACAAAATTCTTAAGGGAGGGGTGTACCATAATACAGAGGGCAGCTCAGAAGAGAACACTTCAGACATGATCGCATTACGGATAATGAGCAGTGATTCTCATAAAGCAAGCTGATTTGATAAATCAGATACAGAGGACCCACAACTTTGCAGAATGAATATAAATATACGTACTGTTTACGGGGGAAAAAAACCCTAAAAACAACAAACCACAAAACCAGCCAACTTTGAAACAAAAACCATAAAATAAGACATATGAATGATAAACTCAAGCAATCTGCCTCTCCGTTTCTCCTCATCATCCCTTCAGTTTGTATTTTGTTTTCCTAATCATAGATTCTTCAAGGCAAGAACTAGCTCTTCTAAGATATGGTGGGCATGTTCCTGTAATCTAACTTAGCAGCAGACTATTTCACCACAGGCACTGACATAACAGAAGTGGGAAGATTTAACAAGGACATCTGTGCAGCTGCACCCATGTCAGCTGATGTGGAAGTGCAGATCACACACACCAGTGATAATGTGGCCCAAAGCTGTTTAATACTGCTTCCCTGCCAGTAAATCCATGTTTGATATACCAATATTCAGAACCCATGTAAATCCACAATGCAGAAAGATGGTTTTCAATCATTCCTAAACTTTTCATTGTTTCTACAAATACTACAAGAACAGATTTGCTGTCAAATCTTTTTTCCAGAAATGTCCTTTTTTATTCATGTGCTGGTCTATTTATTCTAGGAAAACTGTTCATCGCTATATATCTGAAAATCTTCCAGACTTTGCAAGGCTCATCAGAAACTAAGTCTTTATGGAAGAGTAGGTAGTGCTGCTAGTTTAACCCTGATTCAACAAAGCATTTACGTGTCTCCTTTCACGTAGGCGCAGAAGCCTCCCCAGTTTTAATGGATGACTGCAAAAAGGTAATGAAGCATCTAAGTGGTTTGTGAATTGGAGCACTTTGTAGTATTTTAGTTATGCAGCAATGTAACTCTTACAAGTCACCTCTGCCAACAGTTACAATATTGCTGTTTAAATTGCACGAGTCTTGTTTTAATTAGTCATTGCTAGGTGGAATTTTAAAAACTGTATGAAATGACAAAGACCTAACAATTACCTCAACAGTTCAAATCCAGCCTATTTTTTGCTTGCTACAGTTATATTTGGGTCTTTAGTTATTAATGCCACACACAATGGCAGAAATGTTTTCCCAAATGTTCAAGCATTATTCAGCCTACAGGAAAGCTTTGCTGTTGCTTATTTTCAGATACACATCATCTGGGGTGAAAACTACTGCAGAAAGGCAGGGTGTGCAAACTCTGACTTCAGCACTCAAACTAGTATGGTCTATGAGGCAGAGAAACTCTAAAGGACCTGGGCATCCCCAAGAGGGAGCAGGCCTGCTTTTTGTGGCATTACTTTGAAGGACTGCCACAAACATCCTCAGTTATACAAGAAAAAAAACCACAGATAAACCACCTCAGATTTCCTCAGCAACAGAAACTTACAGCTCTTGACATCTGCTGCTATTCCATATGGAGGCAACAGGATTTATCATAGCCTTTAAAACATTTAAATATCTCACCTGTATTCTAGAAATACTGTAACACCCTACATGGTACTGGCATCAAGCCGAAGATCTTTCAGCATCTGTCTTAATCGTGACACCCACCTTAACGAAAAACGACAGTGATTTCATTCCTTTATCTTCTGCAGGGAACACTTGTATTTTTAAATGCAATTTCTTAATTGTAATGTGGCAAATTCCAAATTCCTCAGAGCACTGTCTTGGATTTTTTGCCCTTGCAATATAAACCCACTGCACTGTACACCCAAATTCTTAATATATCATTGATCTTTTCACAACGTGATAAAACTATGTAAACAGCTAGTCTCAGAAAAAGAATTTGGAAGGCCGGGGTCAAGTTATTTTTCAGAAGGTAACTTATGTAAAAAGCTTCAAATGAAAGTGTACTTTGCAGAGTTCTCCTCAGCTATAAAACCAATCACGGAATGAAAAAGAAAGGGAAAAAAGCCAGCACCTCTAGAAATAATCAGCAAGTTTCTGGAGTGGGTGCTTTGTTCATGCTACTCAACTCCTGGGTTAAAAACTGAAATCCAAACTTTTGCTGGTGATGCTTGGATGAAGCCCTGGATGCATTAGGGAAAATTGCACTGGGTCTGTCCACTCCAGATTTCAAGTTGAAACTGTACTTAAATTCCAGTTTCTGTGGATAAAATGTCACATAGGTGATTTGCTATGGTGAATCATCCAGAGATGTCAGATTCAGAGGGAAGGGACCACTTTGACATTACCTGCAGAGACATACTCCTTAGAATCACAATAATAAAAATGAGAAACTAATTCAGTCCCCATGTTAGATACCATGTAGTCTCTTCTGAGAGACATTTTTGCTTCTGTAGTTACCTATGGAGACAGTAATACCAAAAATATAGCATGGAAAAAAGCTGTCAGAAGATCTAAGAGGGGCAAAAAGACTAGAATGTATTGTTGACTTGTGATGGTGGCAGACTATTTCCTGTACTGTAGTACTCTGAAAATCTAATCTTTCTGGAAAGGCACTGCTCATCTCATGAGAAGGTTTGAAGTCTTTGTGAAATATTCTGAAGGGCAAAATATTCCCACATGACACCTTTTGTTAAAAGAAGTGGGAGTTATTTCAAGGTGGTATAAAGTGCCATGGAAAGCTTGTCAGGTGGCATATGCAAAATTTAAGCAGCGTGTGCAGGAGTGCACATATGGTTGGGAGGCTCTCAGCAGCACTAGAAGTGGCCCACAAGCAGCAAGATGATATCCCTGACACAGTACCGTTCAGTTACAAAAAAAGACTTGTTGAACCTGTTTTTAGGTGCATCCTGTGACAAAGAACAAAACAAACCATCAGGCTCATAGTGCATTGTCTTGTTCACAGCAAATGTACGTTATGGCAGAGGTAGCTCAGCAAACACATATCCAATCCTGCATACACTCTCCCACACATACTGTCCTGCTGGCTGAAAGGATGAAGGTGCTTTTCAAACACACAGTGGGTTTGACAGTGTTTCATAAAACTCCTGAAGAGCAGGGGCGGCTGCATTCTCTCCTCCTGAGTACTAAACAGCTACCCACACCTTCTGTCAAGTACATCTGTTATTGCCAACCATATCGTCAACACATCTATTTACAACTTAACACATTTTTAATTCATATCACTTGCAAACTGTGTGCACACACTACTATCTCCACCTGCTCCCCCAAAACTCAACCACATGCAACTCATGGAAGAGTTTTGTATGAAACAGAGAAACAGCTTCTTGGGCAGACCGCAATGGAGGCCACAAAGACCCAGGCTCCTTTACCCATGCTCCAAGCTGGGTAGTTGTAAGACCATTCTCATCAAGAAATCCAGCCTCTACCTTAGGGGGCCTGTAAGTCTCTGACTGACAAATGATGAGAAGCTATACAAAAGAAAGCATTAGCCATATTTGCCTTGCTGTCAGTACCTTTCTCCACACAACCCATCACTGGCCACTGTAGGAGACAAGCAGCTGAACTAGGCAGACCTTCGGGCAGACACTGGTCATTCTTTGTAGGATCTGTCAGTGGCATAAGGCTGTGGTAGCCAACCGCAGATAACTCTCTTTGGAGAAAGGAAGGCAGAATCAAATCGTGACTGCTCAATACGGCTCCAGGCAGCCCAGAGACAGAAGGACACGCATTGACACTAGGGAGGAAGACTTTCCACATCATTCATCTAAGGTGCAAGCCTATGCTGAACACACTTCCACCACCGGCTTTACTTCTCACAAAGAAGTAACAGGAGGGAGAAAGTCAGGAGATGCAGAAGAGCTGCTGTAAATCCATATGCACATGAAAGACTATTTATATGTGCCTCTAGATTTTCACACATGTAGAATCTGCTCTGAAATCTGTTTTCCTGAACAACTGCTAACAGAAGTGATATTAGCCATCCAGTATAACACTTGCTAATTATACACACTGTTTACCAACATTGCATCTAAACATTGAAATTTTCTTCCCATTTTTCCTTTATGGTTGTAGCATCCTATTGCCTGGATACACATACTTCAGTAAGTGCCCGCATAACATGAAGCTATTACATGAGGGGAAAGGTGGCATTGTAAGATATCAAACCAAAACCACATCACTGCTCAGTAACATGTTCAAGAGCAGATGATGACTGCCCTAAGGAAGTGGTAGCAAAGGCCAAAGCTCCTTAGTGTTCAGTGGATGTGCAGCCCAATTGCACTAAAAACAAGACCATTTAGTTCATTTTACATTTTACATGGCCATCTCCGTGTTGACTTTGCAAACACAAGGACCTTTCTACTCAATCTTGTGTTAAGATTCCCTTTTCCGCTTTAAGAGTAATGTCTTGTCTCACAGCAATAAGGGGAAAATAAGCCTATCATGTACATATTAAGCATACAATCATAAAGTTCATGTCAACAAATTATAGAATGTTGCTCCTTGCCCTCATCAATCTTCAAGGAAGATGAAAAAAAAATATTTGCAGAAGTCATTTAGCCACAGTGATTTACTTTGATGCATTCATCAGTTAGGGAGAGAAATGGACCTAAATCTAGATGTGAACACCACGAGCATCATGGGCATCAAGAGACAGCATCAGAATTAAATGGGGTGTTTAGCTTTGGATCAGGTAATTCAAACGAAAGCCAGAATTGCTCTAGGGTTATAAAACACTCCTGGAAAAGCTACACCTTAGGAAATGCATGGTGTAGCTACTATGGAGCTTCTGATTCTTCTGCAACAGAGCCATCCCATTCAGCAGGCGGAATTTTGCCTCCAGTGACCTAAGATACACGTGAGTACATTGTGAAATATTCAGCAAAAGTCAGCAGAACTAAAGAGCAAGTCTGAGGGAATCTGTCCTTACTTTACCTTCCTCCTGACTCCAAATACTATTCCTATAAGAATTTCTTCCATTGGACCGTTCCTGGTAAATGAGGAGGAAATCCTGTGTAATGCAATACTACAAGGGCAAAAAAATGCTCATCACCTTGTAAGGGAAAAAATCCTCCACCACTTAGTCTGATAAAAATAACAAACCTGAATATCCCAGGAAGCTTTAAGAAAATGGTATAAGGAATACAAGGTGGTTTTAAGAAAAATGAGGACAGCCTCACTATAACTCAGGTTTACATGGTTATTGGTCTACAGAGCTATTGAAAGTGACTGGTATTTTCTAGTCTGTATTTATCAAATGACAAGTGGAAGTTTTTTCTACTTCTTTAAAAATACATCTACATATATTATATACATATATATATGCTTTTAGAAATCGGTACTTTAGTCATATTGGCAAAGGACTTGAGCACCTCAGTCAGAGAAGGCAGTTTTCAATACCTCTGAACACAACCATGCTCACAGAGTGTTTTCCCTCCTTAATATTTCTCTCCAAATCTTCATTCTTTCTTACAGGAATAAAACTCACTGCCCTTACATGGTGCAGGTTATCAGCCGTTCTCAGGCTCAATTCACCCAATGCATTTGCATCTTAGTCAGAAATGTATTTGAGATGGCAACAGAGCTCCAGATACTGGTCTTTATCGTTCCAGTGTGCTACCATCCCACCTTGAAATATTTCCAGGAATTTTCAAAGTTGTTCAAAGATCGTACATCAGCTTAGATGATAATTAAGAACCAACCAAACCACAGAGGGTGCAAAAGCCAAGATTTCTCGGGGGCTCAAAACCTTTCCCCTGTTGTTTTCCATGCAACTATTCACCTCTCGGTGCTATTTGCATCTTCCTTACCCCACACTGAGGGAGGAGAAATACACAGAAATAGGAAGCTGCCTGGTCCACCATCACCACCCACGAGTGCACCCCCACGTTTGAAGCGAGATTATGGCTCCATGGGATTCTCCTCTCCTCCCACCCCATCATATCTGAATGCAAAGGACATCCAGGTAACAAAAATACATATAAACCTCTTTAGCTTCAACAAATCAAAGGCAAGGTGACAGGGAGAGGAAGAGACAGGCATTTTTCCTCACTCTTCTAATCTAGCAAAGGTATTACCTGACTCCCACAGTGTTTCCACCAGCTGTCAAAAATATCTCACATATCTGACAGTTATAAGAGATATTAAATATCAGTGTGTTACCAAACTTCTAAGTACTGATTACTGATTTTTTACCATACAAGTAACAGGGGTTTAATGCAAAAGAAATACTCTTGGTATTTAGGTTCTTCAAAAGCCAATGTTATATTTGTTACTACAGATTTCAAGAGGATTTTGTGCCCAAGACAAAAGATTTCCCTATTTTGGAAATGTGAATGACAGACAAAAACTAAAATGGGAAATACAGTGAAAAGTTTTGTAAATAAAACTACTTTTCTCTGAGAGCTAAAGGGAGAAATGTTATTCCTTCTCCTTCCCTCCTCCTCCTGTTGCAGGAGGAAATTGATTTAACCTCATTTACCACTCTCTAGGAAGAAATCATTCAGCCATGAGCCTCCCAGGGAGCTTCCGTTTGCAGTACAAAAGCTCAAAATGTCACCACATTTACAAATGAACAGAGCCTCTTACTCAAAAGGCTTCAGTGGAGTCACCAGGAAGAGCAGTGGCCCGCAGGTTTTTTCCTCTCAGGGTGAATACCTTATTGGCAGAATAATATGCATGTTTCCATCAGTGAGAAGAGCTGCCATGGGCTTGGCAGACAAAGTAGTTCCTGGCCTAGGTTCAAATAAATTTATAGCCAGGTGTGGCCCTTCATTTCTGCTTGTATGAGTTAGGTCAAGGAGCACTCAAATACATACCACGTGCATGATGTGTCCATGAGGTTATGCAAGATCAAATATACTTGGTCTGGGTTTCGTTGGAGATATTTCCAACAGCCTAAGCCTCTTCCTACAACTGTGCAAGAGTTAATTCTCAGTCCCCTGCAGTAACGGTGTGGTGGGACTAGGTCGCTCAATAAATCAGGACACCAAATGGTGCTGAGCATCCAAATCTTTTCCAGGCTTTGCAGATCTGTTTTGGTATCTGTACTACAGTGTTATCCACCCACAGAGCTGACAAGCATGGGTGAGCTATGGCAATGTCACAGACCCCTCCACAGACACACCTGACTCTTGCGCATGTACTGCTTCCAGACACACTTGGACCTTATTACCTCTAGTCCCATATAAGTGTATGATTGCAAGAAATCATAAAAATCAGTTACTGTTACTCATCTTCCTCACTGCTCAGCATCTCTGCCCTTGTTAGCACTGCCTTCCCCATGGATGTAATTTTTTCTTGCCACTGGACGACCACATACAATGGCATCACAAAGTGCAACCACTGGATGCTGCTGGTGGCTGTTTCCAGCTTGGTCTAAATTCCTATATGGCTGTTTATTTTGTTAGGGAGACAACAACGCTGGCGTACCTAGCTTGAGAGACATACTTAAAGAGCTACTCAGATCTTTCAGGGGGGTTGGGGGAATCCAACTTTCTGGAAATCTTGGTTCTTGTCTCACTTTCCTCCCTTGACCTTTTGGTGGCAGCTCTCTGCCCTGCCTTTGTGCTGATTTAGCCATATCAGGTGTCACTCCTGAGTAACACAGATGGATCACCAAGTCCCACCAAATAAAGCTCTACCAACAAAACTGTTCTTTGCCTATAAGTTATTTCACTTAGGATGTTGTCTGGGTTTGTACAGGCTTTGCTAGCCAAGGGGTAATGTCAGCTGTAACCCCTAGGAGCTGTTTGGTGGTAGAGCTACTCAGGCAAAATACTGATTAAATGAATCTGGCCTGTGTTTACTCCCTACTGACATTGCTTTGCCTTGAAATGGCTTCGCTAGGGGTGAAGAGCAAACATATGTTATAGCAATATTGCTTGCAGTGCTACACAGGTGGCTAAATCCATCATCAGATGGCACCCACTGCAGGCAAACTATCTGTGAAAACACACAATGCCAGCCAAATACAGACATGAATAGACAGAATGAAAAAAAAACCCCACAACAACCCTCTATATAATCCAAGGCAAGGAAATACACAATTCATGAACAGTATATTTATAGTATGTGAATTCAAGTAAGGGGTTGAATGAGGAGGGGCAGGGAGTTAGGGATATAAAATTCAGAAGATGCTTTTCACCACTCTCTGGTGCAAACTCCCACTGCACAGAAATAAATGACCTGCCTTAATTGTGTGTATTTCTTTTTGGGTGGGTTTTTTGCATGTATGGGTATAAAGGGCATGTACAGGTGGCCATTTAGCATTGAAACACTTGGCAATCTAACTGTGAAATCTCCACAAACTTGTACACATGTGTGTACACGCATTAACAGCATGTGCGTACTTACGGAGAATTCATACTTTGGTTACCTGTGTCTAAAATCTAGGAAGTCATGTGTACCTGGTGTTGGGCGGAAAGTAAGTGCGACTGCCAAACACATTAGTTCTCTTTCAGGAGAATAAACAGAAGATTAAAAATTCAATAGAAACATGATAAAAAGCAAAATGAAGCTTTGTAGCTGCTTCTGTTCAAGTGATTTCTCAGTTGGCTGGGATACATACATAAACACAACCCTCTCATCATACATTCTTCTCCATGAAATTCCTCTGTACCTGCCCAATGCCATTTTAAAAAGAGTCAAACTTCTTACCAAAAAAAAGATTGTTACAGCAAAAGCACACACCTAAGAAATGCTTCCCACTGAACTGAGAGACTTGCTGAAAACCTGCACAATTGTGTCAGTCATGAAGAGAAATGCAAAATGGTTATGCTTTCTTTTGTAAATGATCTAGTTTAACAACAATAGGACATTTCTAAATCGCTTGCTTTCTTACTTCTAACATGGACAGTAATTCTGTATACATTTTAAGCACACTCACTTATATTTTTCAACTGACAGAGAAGAAGATACCACGCCACAGGAGTTGTAAGCAGTTTTGGTTTTCTGACATAAAAAATGCCTCCTGACAACATTCTTCACCAACAGGAAGATTGTCAGAAAAGTAGCAGAAACTCCTTCTGAGCCAAGTCCTGAACAGATAACACAACAAGGAGAAAAAAAAAATCTAATTTGTATTTGTTCTAATTTACATCCTTTGTTTCAAATGTGAGAACCATTTTTCTCCTTACCTCTCTTCCAATTAGAAAAAAGGACAAAACATCACACAACTCCTTGAGGATCAATTCCTTCCATTATTTACACTTAGTGGAGTATTTGCTGCTTGTATGTTAAATACTGAAGGTGAAATTCAGATGAGTACATGCACTACTTGTACTTTAGTGTAATGACAGGGATACTCAGAACACCTAAATTAGCTGATCCTGTATTTGCGTTCTTCAATTTCTGTGAGCCAGCCCTCAGTGTTTCTGTATGAGCAAAGTCTACTAGGCTTATCGTATCATCTTCCTTCCACAAAAACTAAACTGCAGTTTAATTTACTACAATAGACCCCAAATCCACTAGAAAACTTATGCCAATACCAAGGTGTATAATCTGATTAATAAAATGGTATAGGATTCCAGCATGCAAGGACTTTATTCAAGCAAGTTCAGCCTCAAGCACATCCTTAAGTCTGTCCTGTTTCTGCACAGCATATGCTTAAGCCCAGCTGATAACCAGGAAGCTGAAACAGACACTTAAAATCTTTATGCAAAGAAGTTGAGTGAAAAAGCATTATTTAAATCTAAGATGAATTATTATTCAGTTCAGCCTGTGTTCCCAGGGGTTTGGTTGGGATAGTTGCCAGCTCCAGGTTGAAAAAAATCACACTACTATTAAACCCAAAAAGCCCCTCCTAGGTATATTCAGGAAAAAGCTGTTGTCATCTTAGTTCACATCTTAGGAAGAAGAAGTGTACATTCATCAGCAGAAAACCACCTTTGGTAGGTCTGCTTTGCATCTCTGCTGCCCTAGTTGTAGAGCACGGGGTACATAAGAGTAGACAAAGCACAGCATTTCACTGCAATTCAGCAAAAAAAAGGGGACAGATGCATCTGCTAAGTCCTGAGGAAATTCTGGTCAATGCTGGAAAAAAAGAAATCCACAAGGATAAAGAGATAAAATCAGCCCCATTCAAACTGCGTAATGAAAATCTGGATTAGTGCTTTATACAGGAAGACAGAATTTAGCATCTTCTCTCACAAAGCACCACTGAGTACAAATGAGATCAAATTATAAAAGGTTCATCCAGGTCACATTTTGAATTTAAATTGATCTTGTTTGGTTGGCTTTAATAATAATTGTCTCTGAGGTATCCTGGAAAGATATTACCTCAAAGATTTTATGTGCATTCATTCCCTTATAATTTTACTTAAAGGAAACTCACTTGCAAAATTTATGCTGTGTAACCTATCCACTAGGCTTTCTCAGCATGTTCTTCCCAACAGCCTTCAAGCACTTGAATCAAAGATTATGTAAAAAGGAGCAAATAACTATAACCTTCAGTTCCTTGGATTTTGTTAAGACTGTAGCCTGAAATCAAGAACAAAACCACTCCAAAACTCCATCTAAATATAAATCAGCCTCTGCTTAAGCCCCAGTTAAAGCAGGCTTCTGAGTTGCATTTTAGTGACGCTTTTCTCAGCAAAGCATTACATACTCAATAATATAGATAAGTAATAATATACTTAAGTAATAATGAAATAACAGTTAAGTCCAAATGAAATCAGTGTGGTTTAAAAAACATTTAAAACTTAGTGCATATTACAGCATTTTACTAAATACAGCTGATTAGCTGAAACAGATTTCTAAATGAATAAAATTTGGCTTATATGTTATTTACAGGCAGCTCACATAAGCAGTAGCTACGAAAATAACTGCTTCTATTAATATCACTAGCAATTAGTTAAATAGTTAAAAACCTACATTATATAAACATGAGGTACTGTCATTCAGATTTAAACGAAATCAGTTGTATAATTTTATAGTTCTTTGCAAGATTTTTTCCTTCAAATAATCTCCACCCTAAGAACCTGGTAAAACTGTACTTGCAGAGATGTCATAAATCAAACACTGCACAAAGCTAGAGCAGGGATGTATCAAAAAATACATATCCTGAAAGAGATCTCTGATCCCAAACAAAAGCCTCTGAAATATTTCCAGAGTGTGAGTTTTGGCCAGATGTGCAGAACAGATGCTACTGTTTTTCTCTGAGCTCCCCTCCTCTCAAAAGCCAAATCAAACAGACCAAAAAAGCCTTATTTGGAATCACAGATTTGATTCAGGCATGGCTGAGCACCTGCCAGAATCCTGTTACAAACTACATTATTTTTTAATAAATGAAAGATGCAATATTTGTTTCATCTTTTGCTAGAGCTGTCAATTGCACTGAATACCTGCTGGATGACCCAAAACTCAAAGAGATGGTGATATCATATTCTCAGACCTGAAGCCAAAAGAAGGCAGGGAGGTGGAGCTGCAGAAATTGTAGTCTTGCCACAGAAATAAAACACAGAAAAGCCTGGACAACATTTCCAAGTAAATGGACCATGCACTTTATTCTGTGTGGCACCTGCTGTTCCATTAAACTCTAATAAATCCAGTTCAGAGGAGCTTCTGTCTCATGTCACAGAGGCTCTCTGAGCTGGTACTTTTTAGTACTCAATAATTTAAATATCGTATTAGTACATTTAGTGGATGTTCCCTGATTGGTAGCAAGCCATAGATCACTCGTGATTTCAAGAATAGGCAAACCTAAATGGTTGCAACTTTGTTTTAAGACAACTTATCCACAGGACTGGGAAGGATTCACAGCCCCTAAATGAGCAAATACAGCATACCTCAAGAGCCAAACCTCTTACCTCAGGCTCTCAATGAATACTTTGATTTAAAGGTCTCAGTGCCAGGCCCTGGTCAGGAGACCTTCCCTAATCCATTAGCTGCAGCACTGAGTGTTCAAACAAAGCCTGCAACGATCACATAAGATTCACTACCATTAAAGAGTTTCCAAGTGCCCAAAGAGTCAGAGAAGCTACGGAGAAGAGCAGCCTGTACAGGGGGCCTGGTTTCCACAAGCTTTCACAGCGTAGGATCCTACCAGCTGCTTTTCCCCTCCCTTTCAGTTCACAGCGCTCAGCAAGCCAAGGCAGGTGGGCGAGGGCCAGTTACCTGTCCAAGCAGAATAGAGCGCAGACCTGACTGCAATGGAGCAAGCTGTACCTGCAGCCACCACCAGCACAACGGAGAAGAGATTCAAGGGCAGGTCTGAGTTGCTAGCGCATGCTGAAGTCCCTGTCATCCCTCGCAGATTAAAGCTATTGCTGCTAAACCAGAAGAGCTGTCATAGAGAGCAGGACTGAAAAATGGGCCTCATTTACACTGCAAAATGAGTGCACTACAGAGACACCCCCCCAGTCTAGTGGATACCCAATCTGAGAGGTGTATGGACACACCAGCTGAGATCTGAAATCTATAGTGTCGATGCAGTGAGGCTTACTGGCCTGGGTGGCTACATTGCTCCTTAATACAATCTGTTTTAAACCTGTATATCTCCACATTACGGATTAGTTGGACAGAAGTGGCAGCTGCTGCTATGTGCCAGAAGACAGGGAAAACGAGCAAGTCATCCCAGCTCTTACAGTTGGCTAGTGGCAAAATGAGAGGAGAAGCCAAACCTCACTGGAGGACCACTCCCTCAACTGTACTTTCTCCAAGATACCATTTAAGTCAATCTGACACGACTCTTAAAAAAAGAAATGCTTATTCTGCAACTGCTACTAGGAATGCAAGTGTTAATAAGCAAATTGGTGGGCAGCTATCACACTTGTAATAAGCAGAGCTAAAGAGCAACAGGAGACATTTGGAGAGTTCAGAAACAACAAAAAACATTTTCTTAAACAATATCTGATTACAGTGATATTTGGGAACAGTGAAAATAGTAAGAAAGCAATCCAGAAAAGGCTGGAAGTTTCTGTGGATGGATAAAGCAGAGACACCTCTGAATTTCACAGTACAATCCACGCAGAGTGAGGAAAGGTACAGCACAGTGTTTTGGCACTGGCAATTGCTGTATTCATTCCACTCAACATCACTAAAAACCAAAGCAAAATCAAAATGTTCTATCCTGAAACTACCTTAAAAACAAGGTGTACTCCAGCCACAGTACTTAGAAGCTGAAAGCCTCCAAGCGGGGACCTACCATCCAAGCTCAGAGCTCCAAAGAAGTCTGGAATTTCCAGGGTCCAAGGCTCCCAGCAAATCCCATCTGAGGAAAATGTCAATCTGAATATTAACTTTTTAATCATAATCAAAACACAAGCAAAAAGCTTCTCTGAAACAAGACTGTCATTCTGAGCACCACCAGCCTAATTCCAGCCAGTTCCAAAGGCTGCATTATCCCGAATACGGTGCTCTTGTGCCACAATTTATATGATGCCTGCAGCATTGCACTGCACAAAAAAACCCATACAAAGCTATGTGATCCCCTTAAGAGAGAGATTGTTTATTATCTGCAGTGTCTTTTTTAATCAAGAACTTCAAGATTGTTTATTATCTGCAGTGTCTTTTTTAATCAGTAGTAAGGCTTCCAGTTAACTAACTCTAGTGTAAAGGAGAGAAAAGTGGTCAAAAAGAAAAATTGCACAGGGTAGCACAACCCGTCGTTGCTGTGTAACTTTGCTCTTCTGCCACACTTTTCACACAAAGGTTTCCCTTTACAAACGTTAGTCAGCAGGATTTACCCTTGCTTTTAAGTGCACAGAACAGGAAGGAAATTAGCAGACTGTGATGTAATTTTAATTGCATTAATATGCAATAAAAGCATGTCCTTGGCAGAAAATGCTATTACTACACTACTTACAGGTTTAAATATTAAATACAACTCTCTTCTTCAGAACTCCTAATTAACCATTTTATTTTCTACTATATATTTGTCTTCCTAAAAGCATTTTAGAAACTAATAACAACTTTCATGTTGGCTGGATTCCATTCTTTTTAATACAGCCAAGTGAGATTTAATTTGAAATCTGACATCACCTTAAAATATTAATAAGATCAGGGTCGTTTTACAGTGTATATTCATCTCCATGATTGAAAGGAGCTCAATAAAGTTGGTGCAGGCTTTAGGTATCTTAAAGCATAAGAAAATTATGTGCGAGAATCATATCAATATGCAGATGCATCTAAATCCCCCGTTAGTTGAGAAACAAGAATAACACAGGTCAAACTGAGGAGCTAAACTGCAGATTTCATTCCCAATTATCATCAAAGCCAGCAACTTCTTGAAATCTACCCAAGGGGAGACGGTTCCTGGAGATCGCTATGAGATGTCCTCCCATAGGGATATCGTGCCCTACCACCAAACTCCTGCAGCAGCTACACGCAAACAGCTACTGCCAAGCCACACCTTCATCGTCAGCTCCCTCACTGACAGAAATTAGAGCTGGCCAAGGCCAGCCTCATTAGGTACATGTGAGTAATCAATCGAACTGTTGGCAATTGTCTTCCTGGGGAAACAGTGATATTTCCCAATTGCCCTCCTATTTGAACCATTCCATTTTCATTCAACTTCATTTCAGTGGCTTGTACTGTAGTGGACCAGCAGCTGAGAAGAACACGGTTAAAGTTGTGGCACAATAGCTGTTAAGTCTGAGGAGATGTTAAGCTTCTTTTTAGAACCATACAAGTTTGAACCAAGGAGCCACCACTGAAAATCAGAGCCTGCATGCAGGAGCAGCAATGTGAGGGTGGATGGAGCTTCTCTAAATGGCTGAAATAGAAGGCAAAAAATGGGTTTTGCTTTGGTGGAATTGTGTATGTGAACACTTACTGCCAGGAAAAAAAAAAAAAGAAACCCAGAAAGGGCAGAAAGCCTGGGACATCCATGGAAGCACTTATACATGACTCTAAGAAGGAAGAGGAGCTGAAAGCAGCTTTTCTCTTAGAGTGCTAGTAGAGAGAGAGAGCAGAGTTTTTGAATCTGAAAGAAGGAAAATGCCTGCTATTATATGATTCCTCATGCAACCAAACTTGGCATATATTTTTTCACAGAAACAAGACCAGCTCAAAAATGGACAACACGCTCACACATGTTTTTTTCAGAACAACAGATACCAACAATGCATGACCTTAGAATTGCAACAGCAACAGACAACGCAATGCACGCAGTGCAAGACAAGAGGGATGGCAATGGCAAGCGATGAGAATTCCTGAGACCCAATTCTATATTAATTATTTTAACTATGTACTGTGCAAATCCAAACCATCTTTGGACATGGTAGTGCTGCTTAAGAGTTACAAACCAGTATAAAAACTGTGATTTGAACAAACCTCATTTGTTCTTGAATCTCTTCGTTTTTTTCTTTTGATGGGAAGTCATGGGAAAAATAAACCAGCTGGTTGCCCACTGCTCACAATTGCTGGTTCAAACACCTGAGTTACTGTGGTTACTTTAAAGGTATTAATTGCCTAATTTATTACACATTTATTCACTCTTTTCTGCAAGCGACGGAGGAAAACAGGCAGACGACTCAATATGAGTGATAAGGCACTGAATCCGTTTATTGTCCAGATAGCTCTCCTTTTATCCTGTTAGTTTTAATTATGTCTACTAGTCAAGCAGTAATTGGCCAT
>Ga0065711_1032568_pt1 | contig 27091 bp, 15 predicted proteins | sample Hoacrofraction12_FD_59098 | JGI IMG/M metagenome (GOLD analysis project Ga0065711, IMG submission 59098) | Hoatzin crop microbial communities from Cojedes, Venezuela - Epithelial fraction 12 v2 (version 2) | ecosystem: Host-associated > Birds > Digestive system > Esophagus > Crop | place... | reverse complement strand
GCACAAACTGAAGCAGAGGAAGTTCCGTCTGAACATGAGGAAGAACTTCTTCCCTCTGAGGGTGACGGAGCCCTGGAACAGGCTGCCCAGGGAGGTTGTGGAGTCTCCTTCTCTGCAGATAGTCAAAACCCGCCTGGACGCGGTCCTGTGCAGTCTGCTGTAGGTGAACCTGCTTCAGCAGGGAGGTTGGACTAGATGACCCACGGAGCACAGAGGTTCCTTTCAACCCCTAACATTCTTGATTCTGTGATTCTGTGAAAATGCTATCAGAAAGCTATGATGAACATCAGGCAACAGACTGATCAGTTCCAAATAGTGGCATTTCATACCTATCACAAGTAACAGAGATCACATCTTGATAATAGCTGAATAATAAAGCATCTGTTTGCTTTGAAGCAGCTGGGAAGCTAACAGTGGAGTACAGGCAGATCTGGTGGAATTCACTGTTTAGGGTGCAAATTTCCAGATTTGCTGATCATAAATATCGCCAGGTGATAGGATTCCAAATCCACTAACTCCACTAAAAGAAACCTCATTCAAAATCTTATGGATATTCTAATTAGTTAGACTATACTCTTGCACTGAAATATTTTGCTCCTTTATGCTTGCTCATGTTGAAGGGCATGGAGACATGTTAGCTCCGCCACCTGCTTCTTAATTTTTTACCTGTATATCCAAGTGGGCATATGCAAATATATCCACTTCCCAATTGTTTGCATGTCCCATTGTTGTGGCATGGTTCCAGGAAACACTCATGAAACACCTGCCAGAGACAAGAATGATACAATTACAGTAAAGGCTGAAATACTGTTGGAACAAAATATTCTAATTTTATACTGCACACTCTATAGTTGCTTTGGAAAGCTGGGGAAAAGAAGTCACTAGCATTAAGTTCTAGTTCTTCGTCTCCTCTGCACACCAAACATCCTTTTTTCTGCAGAAAAATACCAGGAATCTGAACTATTATTTTAAAATTTCTTTCACTTTGCAAAATGTAATTATCGCAGCTGTTGCCTTAGAACCTTCTCAGCTGTGATTCACAGGTGACATTTTACATTACGCTATCTTTCACATGGGAGTTCTCGACTTTCCATCATTGTACCCTGGCTAATCAATTCCTACTACTGGTTGTCAGGCAAACTGGTGGGGAACTTCATTGTGTGGCATTATTTTTTCTGATGTAGTAAACCTGAATTCAGCAAAGCCCTTGAGTAAGCGATCAGCTAAAACCAGAGGAGATCAGTTTGTCACCTGTCTGTATAGCATACAATGGTTCAGGTCATATTTATGATCAGTCAGTTTTGCTCCTGTATACACAATACCCTAACTTCAGACTCAAATAAACACTCTTGTCAGAGTTACAGACTGGGGGGGGGAGATGGTAGGGGTAAGGGGGCATCTCTGGCGTTGTCACTGGAGTAGATTCTATCACCTGTATTTCAGAGGGGGTACTCACAGTAGAAGGGAGCTCTGCTTGACTCCTCTCAAGTGTATCTATATTGCAATAAGTAAACCAAAGATTTTACAACTGGGACTTAGTTGCCTGGTAGCGCTTTCTGGAATTCAGCATATGGAAGTCATCAGACGACCGAGAGTAGTCAATCTACTTTTTATAGATTGGCTGAACCTCCTCCATGGAGTGTTTTATAAGTGTGATAAATCTTTCATACATCACGTGAAGGCTTAAAGTCCAAAATTTAAGATTGCCAATAGCTGATCCAGCCTCCTTTGTCCAGTGTAAGTGCTTCTATGATTACAAAGAGAGTTTGAGTGTTCCCCTCATGACCATAACTCTCATCTCTTCAGGAAATATAGTCAGTATAAGAATTACATTCAAAAAGGCCTTAGTCAATTACTGCTGCAAAGGCACTCTTTCTTTCATTTGAGATAACATTGGGAAGTGTATCTTGTGCTTGCCTGACTGCTGACTTTGTACTGCTTGCTGATATTTTCTGGAGAGGCTGGTACCATCATTACACTTTCCTCAGCTGCTGAAAAAGTGGAGCCAAAACCTAAGGATGAAAGATATGAAAGTTGTGTTAGTAATACTGTATGGCAAGGTCCCTATTCCATGAGGGCATAATAGCTGCATGTCAGTAATGCATCTAAAGATATGCTGAAAAAAGTGAATTTCTGGAAATAAAAAGCCAACTTTACAGTAACCACATAGTATTTTACAAGTATTTTACACAAATATGTATTTTTAAGTGCTGATATTTCTAAAACACATATATGTGTACACATAAAATATATTTACAGATACACACTTACATGTACACGCATATTTATATATATAACTATCATACATATAGTATACATACACAATGTGTATGAGTGTTTATACACACTCTGTATATGTATACTGTTATTGAGCCTTGGTACGTATCACACAGTCACTTCTTCTACTTAATACACCGGCAACACCAGTAGGCAAAACCAGCTGTGAAATTCACTGGTTGAAATGGAAGGTCTACATTTGTTACGAGCGTAAGTGGACTGTTTTCTGTTAAGACTACTGCTGGCCGTCCTTTAGATGTTCCCTTTATTTGCTTTCTGCAGCAAAGATAATCTGGCTTACTCGAACAATCTGTGATGGATCTGGCACCAACGACAGTTGTTGTTCCATAAAAGGGACAAGACAAGCAATAGGACTTTCCTGCATCTGGTTGATAGTAGTCTCTGGGACAAGGGTAGCAAGGTGTCAAACCTGTACGAGAGAACTCGCCTGCAAGACATGGTACTGGAAGAACAAAAGGACATTTTTTTGAGTGATCACTTGCACCTCCAACCTACCTTCCCCCACCTCTTTCTAGTCGTTTTCTCTCCTCCCCTTATAGTCCTTCCCCAGCCTTAAAGAAATAGTGTGAAACTTCCGAGGAATTCACAGCTCAAGAGCTGCTTATTTAAATAGGTGTTAGGTGACTTGTGGTTCTCAAAGGACTATGGAAATATCTGAGAAGTATTTCTTTCTATTCCTTTTGCTGCTCTGGGGACAGCTTTCAAATGCAACTTCCTTTCCCTTTTATCATTCGTACCTGATTTTTGTTTTACTTTGTGGGTTTTTTTTGTTCAAGAAGGAGTAAGGACAAAAGATCAGTCTTTTTTGTGCTACTAATCCCTGCAGACTATTATTTCCCCTACAAATCTTTCTGGCAAAGCTTCCCAAAGACTGTTGAGGTCAATTTCTTTAAAAAAGTTATGGAACAAACTGTGTTAAAATTCAGTATTTTTGTACAGAAGATGTGGAAGTTGTTCCACAGGGAACAGTGACAAACATCCTGTCATTCCCTTTCTCTTCGGTAAGGAAAAAGGTTTTATTTTCATGTAGGTACCCATCACATATCTCTTTTTATTCATCTTTAGATAAGAATCCATCTTGGAAATCAGAAGGATGGCATTTGAAATAATCAGGGTATCAGGAAATGACCTATCACTTTGCAGGGAAATGCTGCTTGGTCCACACTTAACCAGAAGTGGAATTCAATCTCAGGCAGATGAATTGGGTTACATTAACTGATGTTTAAATATTCAGAAATTTTTAGAATTTAAAAAACTTCACAGTCCCTTTTGTTACGAACCTCCACAAGCTGAGACATCTATTGAGCCTCTTTTTACCGTTGATGTGTCTTTTGGGCAAGGAATGCAATTCTTGGATCCAAATGCTGGCTGATACGTGCCAAGTGGACATGTTTCACAGGTCTCAAGACCATTAGGTGAATACGTTCCCTGCTTGCACTGAGCTGTAAAGCAGAAGAATTCAGAAAGTTCAAGCAATGTCCAACATGAAACATACCTCCTAACCTCTGAAAATAATGCTAAAATCACAAAATATGTCACAAGGACTTTTATTTCTAGAGTTTACACTAGTCTGAAGGACTTCATGGATACTAAGAGCAAAAACATACTTCCATAATGGGGACCAGAAGGATGCCACCAGGCATTCTGAAGTGGCTGTCTGAAGAACAGAAAGTTCTCACCTTTGCACTCAGAGATGCTCCTAGAGTGTAGATACTCAGTATAGCTACCAGATGGACAACTTTTGCATTCCAGCTGCCCTTCCTCATCTTGGTAGGATCCAGTCCAGCAGCTTTCACATGTACGATGCTCGAGGGAGTAATAGGTACCCAAAGGGCAGTTGACTGTAAGGTTGGAAACAGAAGGTTCCCATCAGAATGCAAAACCATACATACTTTCCTTGCCTCTGGAGTTCTAGTCAAATGCTGTTCATGTGAAATGTGACTCTGTTCCTCAGCAAACAGGGTATCTCTCTAGAACACTGCAAAGATCTCACTACACACAGGAAATGGAATTCAATTCCCTATCTTAGCTACACATCACCCACAAGACTAATAGGGTTAAAAGACTGCATACCAAGCACTGTTTTCCTGTGTATCACCAAGTGTGGATATGCCTGATATCCCCATGGGAGTGGCATCCTGGGTAGAAAACTGTCCTTTTTCCACAGGCCTTGGTTAGGAAGATAAACATCCTCTGAAAGTCAAACTGCGCAAAGCATTTCTGCAGTTTATTGTTCCGGGAGACCACAAGCACTGGACTGTGTCAAACCATAACCCTCTGCAAACATCCTCTAAAACCTTGCTTTTCAGAAGGATTCTAAAGGCATGTAAGTAGCAAGTCATTTAGCTTACCACACATTCTCCCCCTCAGCACAGAACCAGGCCTGCAGAAAAGAAAAGCCTTCTCAGTCTCCAGCGAGTTGCTGTCAGCTACAATGAGTTCAGACGCAAACTGAAAAGAATACATGGGTTCCTTATTGAGAGTCCTATTCAGCCTGTTTGTGATCATCTCCAGAGTTTTAAGGAGCCGTTGCTGGTTTTCCAGTTCCAATGTATCATTCCTTTCATCAGGCAGTGGCACGCTAGCTGGGATTTAAACAGAAAACACAAAAAGCACACAGATTTTAGTCAGCTCTTCCAGTGTATTCTGGAGCATATCAAGAGTGCAACGCTAAAGCTTGCCACTGGAAAGTGGAAAGCAGGCCATGTGCACTATGCTCTCCATGAACATGATGCTGTGACCTTTCCCCCAGGCATAAAGCCTGCAATGAAATGGGGCTATGAATGTCTCCAGAAAACCGTCATCACCATCTCCAGCAGGCTTTGTGCACTGAACACTAAGTTTCACTGAATATATTAGAAACATGTTTGGCTTTTTTAAAATGAATAAGAGACAGACAATATCTTGACGTCTCTCACCTGTGATGTTAAATATTAACTTGATTTTGTGGTCGGTCATTGGAACATTCAGCTTATGCCTTTTGACTCGAGCAGATGCTGCCTTTACAGAGGCAGAGAGATGCTTGGATAAGTCGTCTTCTTGTGCTGCATCAACAAAATCATCATAGGAATAATCCAGTTGATTTGCTGCCCCCCAGCCAGCAGGTCCTGTGAGGCATTAGGAAAGAACAAGAAGAGAAGAAACATCACGTGGAAAGTAAGTGCCTGTACTTATTTCTAAAATATATCCTCAACGGAATGGGGTCTGTCTGAAGCTCCAGACAATGTGTGCTGGCTTTTCCTCCACAGAAGTGCCTACTGAACCAGCACTTTGACTAAAGAAAAAGGAAAAAGCAGTCTCACTCTCAACTGGTATCCTAGACATCCTCAATCTTGTGCACTTAACCAAAGTTTTAAAGAAAAAGTGCTATAAAAGCCTCATGTTGCAATTCTTTCTCTTCCCATGTCTTGCATGGATTCCCACCTGCCAGCAACATCTTCTTAAACAATCCCATATTGTTCTCTATTCCTCTTCCTGCTCAATTTCACACAGCACAGCCTATGCCACATGTCTCCATTGCATCTTCTTCAGCAAAGTGGGAACAACCACTAGGACTGTCACAACTTTCACTCTGATATAGCTACAGTCATCCTGCAAAATCTCCTCTTGCATACTGGAAGTGAATTCACAGCTAACAGGTAAACTTTTGTACCTTTACACTGTGAGGTTTCTGTGCTGATCTGAATCAACATCAAGGATGCTCCACACTTTCTTAACAATCTCCAGAACTATTTACTGTACTTTTACAGTATTTTGTTTTGAAACTATGTTTTTAAAAGGTTGCTTTCTTCCAGGCTAACCAAGCAGGTTTATAGGACTCTGTATGTGTTTTTTTACTCCTCCTTATCATGAGGCATCTCAGTAAATTTTTCCTCTGCACTACACAGGAAGCAGTATCAAAACCAGACAGCAAACAGTTCTATAACATTGTTATAAAACCTATTACCTAATTGCTTACTATCTTAAGAGTCTACAGTCATTTTTAAAAAATATCTCACACAACACATTGCATTGTCTAGAACAGAAGGAATTATGCCGTGTTAAACCTGATGGCTAAGAATCTACACAATCAATAATTACCAATGGCAAATCCATTTTCGTAATCGTAATTATATTCCAAGCAATGTTTCTGTGTCTGATCTTCCAGTCTGCAGTCAATATCATCAACATCATTACAGAATGACGGGACCTTGCAACATAAGGAAGAATAACATTAAAAAGTAAAACCACATAGCCCCCCTCCCCGACTTACAAAAACTTCTAGTTACAATGCAATGCACTGGTCCTGCCAGTCACACTACATTTCCCCTTTCATGTCTCTTGCAACCCCAGCAAGGTCTGCTGAAAGAAGTATGTTCTACTGATACAGTGGGGAAATAAAAGGGCAACTTGTAGGCACATAAGCTCTTTGTTATAGGAGATCTTTTCTACAATAGATGATGTCCATTCAGTTAACCACTCTTGCACATGAAATCCCAAAATACAGAAATAAGTTCAGCAATTATTTCTCCCTGCTGAAGATGACAGGAGAGCTCACATGTTTGGAAACATCTGTGGCTTTTCCAGCTATGTAACTTGTAATTTTGTCAGGTTCACAACAACGCTGTCACTTTGTTTCTAGCATTTAAACCTTATTTCTTCATATCCACCTCTCCCTACCAATGTAAACGGAGTCAAGAGACCTCAGAGCACAGGGAAAACCATTTGAGAAGGACAAAAACCACAGAACAGAAACCTTGACAGAAAACTTTCTGGCACTGTTGATGTCTTCCTCCATAAAAGCAGTTCAGATTAGATAAGAGTAGATGAATGCATTTCTTGCTTTTTTTCAGAAAGGTTTCAAGCAAGTTGGGCTCTAGATCATGTTTTGGAATTGCTTTGCTTTTTCCATATGAATTTTCATTGGAAAGATGGCTCACACTGATTCTTCTTCCCTTTTCAGATCTCTGCTAGAATTTCAAATTCTTGGGAACCTTAAGAAGCATATTCAAAACAGCCTTTTTGACTGTTTTCCCAGATTGTTGCATTTTGATGTAATTGCTTGGGCAGGTCACTAAGCATTTTTTCCTTAATATCTTTTGCTTGCCAACAGTAACAGTCTAAGCACTCTAACCTGGTGGTAGCTGGCTCTTACTGGAAAAGAACAGAAATAAAACCAGCCGAGATTTCTCTGCTGGAAGAGAACAAACCTGAACCAAAGCAAGAGAGTAACAGATATTTAAGTCCAAGTGCCAGAGATTGCCTTAAGTGTTATGTAAGTTTTCAGCATTTGACAAGGTCTACTGACATACACTCCAGTGTTGCAGGAGTTTGTTCATTAGCTGTACCTGCTAATAATGCTTTTTAGTTAGTAGAGAAGGTTTTAGTATACGGGCCTTGACCTGCAAAAAAATCTGTAGTTGCCCAGTGTTCTCTTCTGGAGCAATGCTATCACACTAGGCCTGGACATCCACTCCTGAGACCACAACTCAAAGTCCTGCTGCTTCTGCTTTGCAGTTGAGGATAGACTCTTGGATTAAGAAGGGAGATTGTGATACTGAAGTGGAAAGTAAGCGACGTGGTAGAGAAGGAACATGCTACTTCTTCAAATTCAGTGTCATGCAGTTCTTAATAATAAGAGCAAGAACTCAGAAACTCAAGAAACTCAAGAAACCTGAGCAAATTATTTAAATCCCTACTACTGGATTAAAGTGCCCGGACTCAGGCACCAAATGTGGAATTTATTTATTTGTATAAATGTATATTCATCTATATGACATGGATAGACGTTATACATATTCTACATAAAATACATATTTTATAATCACATCCAACTTTCAAAAACAACACTGAGGTTAGGGGACAATTGACTGGGGTTTTCATAACTGCTCAGTTTCTCTTTGGAAGCCTCCTGAAAATCTCTGAGTGCCAGGTTCCTAAGCTACTTTGACACTTCTATGAATTCTCTCCTTTATAACTCCTCACTGAAGACTGAATTGAATTACTTTAAAATGCCAGTGAATCATCTTTATTTTTAAAGAAGACTTGTCATCTTCTGAAAAAGCACAAATTCCATGTACAGATTTCTGTTGTATTTTCCTTACATGAAATGAGTTAGCTGGGAAATGTAACAATGATATACATTTTTTAAGAAGTATGTAAAAGGAAGGAGCATTTACTAACCTACCATTTTACCAAGCGCACTCTGGAATGCATCAGTAAAGCTATTTAGAAGACTGCTGTCATCACATCTTGTTGCTTTGTAGAGCATCTCAAAGGACTTGAACCCATGGTTTGCAAACCGATTTACTGAAAAATGTTGGATAAATAAATTTTTACTGGTCCATGCAAGAGCTAAAAGCAACTCAATTCAGGCTAAAACTGGAATGCACTAAGCCAAGAAGCATTCTCTTTAACAATGCAGTTGAATATGACCCTATAACAGGTATCAAATTTATTGGGAGAGCTAACAGACATCAAAAAAAGGTCCGTCGTTTATCTATCTCAGCATTTTCTTAATGGAAGAAGCCTGTGAGTTGTCAACTAAACTCGATATTTACTTTCTACTGAGAGAGAAAGTCTTAAAAGTCCTATTACTAATGCTGCTAGGCTAAATATGAAAAATTCTCATCCAGAATTTAAGCAAATCAAAGTTCCCAAGTGCCCAAGTTATGGATTTTGAATTGAGAGATAGCTCTGAAACATGACTCTCGTTTGCTCATAGCTGAAACACTGCTCTCATTTGCTGAAACCAAGAAATCCATTCTGATGGAAGTGCATGCAACATGGTGCCAAGACTGGCTTCATACGTAGCTCTACAACATTTATTATTAAAATGTCAGCAAAGGTGGGAAATCCCACCGCTGAAGTTTTGCACGTGTGTGTCTCAAAGAAAACACATCAACACTTCTGTTTGGTGATAATTAGGTACCAGTACAGCATGCGCTTTGCATTTGGACCGATAAGTTGCAAATACTGTTGAAATTCCTATCGAAAAGACACTGTTAGTGTTTGTAAACAAATTGTTTCAAATACCAATCCAAACTAATGACAGACCCTGTCTACTTTGCCTTCTTTGCTATTTTATGATTCCCAGCATTCAAATTCACTACAACTTCTGTGTTTTAAACAGCTTCTGAAATAACACATGAGACTTTCAGGCATTCTTTCACAATATTGGTAACAATTTGAAAGCAGAGGACAGAAAAGATTTGTTATCATTAAACAGAAGTCATAATTTCTAAAATATTGTCATTTACTTCCTCATTAAACATAGTGTTTGATGAGTTGCAGACTCATTTTAAGAACAGTAAGACTTACAAGAGCAGCCAGGCCACTCTGGAGAATAAGGTGGCTTCCAGACACCATCCTCATATGCACAATAGTAGTTTTCACTTGATCCTTCTGAAAAGCTATAACCCTCTGCACAGTGCAATGTGCAGTTAACTCCTGATTCATCTGATGTGCATGTAAAATCACCGTTCACAGGCTCAAAGGAGATTTCACAGGGAGAACCTATGAAAAATACAAAGATTTATACATTGATGAATGTGGTGAAGTAAGCAAGCCCATAGGAAAGCAGCAATGACAGGATTTCCAAAAGTACATAGTATCAAACTGATCTTGCCTCTGTTGAAGCCTGTGGAAGTATTATTTGTTACTTCCATAAAGGCAGGATTAGGCTACTGCTAAATTCTCTAACTCTGCCACCAGAATTAGAAATCCAGAAATGTGAAGACTTAAAAAAATTGTGATACATATGCGAAATTACAAAAACTCAAAAATGCAAGACCCAAGCCCTTCTGTACTTCTTCATCAAAGGTGCATGCTTAAGCGTGTACGTAGTAACATGATACAAACATTAATCTAAATTTTTACATGAACTTTCACAAAATGAATTACAGTAAACCATATTACATCTTGAATTCTGAAACTAAACGTCATCCATTCTGCACTACTGCAACAACACTTGGACTTGTCAGAATCACCTTATGAGAGACTGAGTGTAAAACCTCAGTTATGATTTATTTTACAGCGCAACTGTAAAAGAGATTGTGATCGTCTGAAAATATTACTTTACAAACACTGAACCACAAAAAGTCTGAGGTGGTGTAGAACTTGAAATAATGCCAATGCTAAGATTTACAGCAAATCAGAAATTAGCACATCCATTTGCAACTTGCTTTTTCTAAAAGCTATAACCAAAATTCCAGTCTGCATGATTTTAAATTCTGTCTTCACTAACTGATTTTTTTTTTATACAGGTGTCCAACTGAGACATAAGCACTAGAAAGCACAGATGAAGTAGAATTTTTATCCTTGATACTTTATCTGCCAAATTATTGTTTGGGCTCTAAAGAAGACAGTGAACTCTGGGGAAAAGGTGTCTATGCAATAAACACAAATATACCAGTATATCTATAGGTGCAGATGGATTCTAAAAACTAAAGAGTGTTCTAGTATCCTCTACAGTATTTGTAGGCAATTACAGAACGTTTTCCTTTTTAACTATAGATGTGAAGTAAGACTTCAGTAACATTTATTAATTCATTTCACACGGTATCTGTCACTGGGAAAAAACGAGATCCACTACCGTAAGTTTTACTGCTTAATGAATTATAATTTCAGCACTTTTACACCTAACTTGAATGTACAGGATGAAATTCATTGCTGTGCTGCTTCAGTCTCAAACAATTTATTCATTGGTACTAACAAATATCCTGACTGTCTTGAAGTTACTCCACTATAAAATGGGAATAACTAAAAGAAGAAGTGGAGACTAACGGAAAAAGCAAACTAGTATTGCATCCTTTATGATACTCAGTTAAAACAATGACCAGAAGATCAAGACAACAAACCTTTGATGACTATGTGGATCTCACATGTCCTGTTATTACCAGAGGGATCCACGGCTGTGTATTGTACTGTTGTCTCTCCTTTGGGAAAGAGATCTCCAGGTGCATGACTCCTAGTGACAGTCAGTGGAGCACCTAGAAGAGTTAAAAGACAACCTAAAACATCAATTAAGTGAAAGACAGTTGCTCACACCGAGCCTTAACAAATGGAGAAGGAAATGGCAACATGTCCTCCAAATTATGTGTTCTTAAAAACAAGTAAGTGAAAAAACACCCTAGCCTTCCACTGTTGTGTGCATGTTTTGGGGTGCACTATCTCACCTGAATTGTCTGAAAACTGCGGTTCTTCCCACGTTGCTGGGTACCCATTCTCTACTGCTTGCATGGGTGGTGGAGATCTGCATCTGTCAATTACAGGAGGTTCTGCATCTGCAGAATTTGAAGGAATGGAATGACATTAGCTTACTGAACTGCTGCGACACTGAGATGAAATCTATAACCAGAAGAAGTCAGGTAAACTGCCATTTTAAATTCACATCAGAAGATACAACAAAGGTGCACACTTGTAAGCTGCTGCAGCTGGTAAATGCTGAAGGAATGGACAAGACTAATTCTTCCACTGAACTCATGGTTTCTGCATTCTGTTTGCTTTCTACAGAGCAAAACTTGTTTAACAGGACTGCTGAATAACAAAATTGTCTGACAGAAATATCTGAAAAATTATTTGCACCAGCAATGTGTGAGAACCTTGGAAATTCTCTTGAAGTCTTTCAAGAAGGAAAAAAAGATATATATGATGAAGGCAGTAAGTGGCAACACAATAAAGCATTTAATCTAGCCATATGAGGAGAAATTTTAACTTTCAGAATGAACAACAGAACAAAACACAGCCCAAACTGAACATCTGGGACTAATGACTGCACACTATGCAAACTGTGACCCAAGATCAGCAAAACATTTACAGACATGGTTTACTCCTGGGCTTATACCTGCACACTTAAACACCACAGTGACTTACAGTCTCTCTCTGCACAAAATCAGAAGGTTTCAACCATGGCAGACTCTTCCCTAGTGATTTTTACCAGGACTTACCAATAACCTTGACTGTGAATGTACAGCTTGCCTCATTGCCCGACTTGTCAGCTGCTGTGTAAGTAATGGCAACTTCGCCAATCGGGAAAAGAAACGGTGGTATGAAAGCTGGGGTAACGTGAACTGAGACCTTTTACAGGAAAACACTTGTTATTAAAAAAACAAAACTGGTTAGTAATTATGACACTCATGTTTAAAGAAATGGCCACAAAATAGTATCCTTCAATGTCAAGCCTACTCATTCTTAATGCAAAGAGCCTCTTCAAGTAATGAGGGTGGACTTTGCAACAGAGTGCTCTGTTCCCCTTCTCAAGATTGTCTTCTTCAGAGCAACAGGGATTTAGTCAGGATTTGGACCCTGACCTTCTGCAGTTTACAGAACTACGCATTAAGAAAACTCAAGACTGACTTGATTGCCTCAATGCACTGAACACACACTACATCTGCTCAGAGCCTGCTTTGTGTGCAGTTCAACTCTTCAGCTTCAAGTGCAGCAGAGCTGGGAGACGAGTAGAGCAGACAGTTGTGGGCTATAAGTAGTTACACATCCAGTTTTTAATCTACATGTATCTAGAAGTCAATAGCTCACAGATGCTTCAAAACATTCTGACATGGCAAAGGAACCCTACATTTGGAGTAAATGACACTTACATGCTGTCTACAGCTCTTTCATACGGGTTAGAACTGTCTTAAGGAACTTGCCTTTAAAAGACCTGGTTTCATGGGAATAAAGCAGTGTATCTGACAACTGGGGCTTTGACAAACCAGCTACAACTAAGAGATAAGGCACTTGGTTTCTACAGTTCAACAAATGACCCTGTGTCAGCAGAGCTGACCGTACCTTACCATGGCTATGCTACAGCCAAAAATGTGTGAACTTAAACCTCTTTTACTGGGATAGCTCACTGTTTCCAAATGTAAAACACTCCTGTGTTTGCAGCAAATTCAAAGCGCACACAGAGTCACTGTTCCTCTGCTGACTCATGATAAAGCATTCTGTTGCTGTAACTTGATCATATCTGAGCCTGTAGCAAATGTCACTCTTGACGAAACAGATCTAGAGCAAGTTTTCTTTGTAATTCTGTTTCCAGACCTCTGATATCCATATTAGCCAAAGGCCTACATCTGAATCTTGCTTTGGATAGGAAAATGAGATTTTTCTTTCTCACTTGGGAAGCTGAAACGAGTCTTTACTTATCACAGTGTGTTCTGATTAGCTTTTTAGATTAATGAACTGGTTTACTTCCTTCTCAGAAGAGTTTATTAAACTTCTTCACATTCTAAGAGCTCATTTTTAAAGCAGCTGCCTCCATCTTATAAACAAGGCCACATTCTTTCTTGTGACCGCATAAATTAACTGTATGAGATTTTATGCACTTCAGCACCACTCAGAGTGTCCTGTGACTGCATAACCCTAACCAAGAAAATGATGAATTCTCAAGATACAAACATTTCAGCAGATTTCTCTTCCATTTCTGCAGAAGAAAGAAATTGTAGTGGATCATAAAATTTATTTGGAACAGCTAGCTATAGAAAGACTGCCTCCAGTCAAATGTACGGATTTTAACTTGCCTCATCTCCAGAGTTATCCTCAGCTGTTGGTACCTGCCAGCTGATATTAGCAGAGTTATGATGTTCCAGAGTCTCAGTCTCCATATTCTGTGGACAGTGGATCCGAGGAGCTTCAATATCTGATCCAGAAAAAGACAAACTAGTATTATATATGGGATTATAGAAATAAAACCTCCATAATGGTTAGACTGCAACTTGTTATAACCACTGTTTTTTATGCTGCCTGGAATATCAAGGCACATATTTTTGCAGACTTCCTGTCTCTGCCCCTTTTTAATTCTTGCCTACAGGCTCATACTTCAACAGTATAGTCTACTGGGGAAGGGATTTTTTTGCTGTACTTCTGTACATCACTAAGCACAATGAGACTGGTTTCTACATGCAACCATAAAACAAGGAATAAATACGATGGAATTAATTTGTTTTTCTTGTTATTCATCCATTTATTAAACACTCATTAAGAAGGAATGGCTTCTCTATCTTTTCACTGCCCACACACATGATGCATTCAGATGAAAACACTTGTTTCTGATCATCAGTGACCTTAGGGAAAAAAAAGGGTATTTGTGATATGATATATGTACTATGAACAAGACTGTAGTGACTTCCAAATTCCCTGGTGTGGAACAGACTTGAAAAAAACAATGGCAAGATATCCAGCACTGGCTGATGGTAATGTTGCTTAATAAAATCCTGCTACACGGTATTATGTAGGACAAATGGAGTCTTCTTGTGACATATGTGACAATTCTGGACAGTTTCAAAGGACTGGTGGTACAATATGGGTAACGTCACCACCAATATCTAAGACTCAAATTTCTCTCACAAACTTGAAGTACTTCTTCATTACCTTGGCACCGGGCCTCCCAAAACATTTGCGGTCAGGTCATTTTACTGCTATAGTGTTGTTTGACAAATGGTCTCTAGACTCATGAGAGAAGGACGCTCTCAGCTCTGAACTCATCTATGCCCAGGAGGCTTTAAAACATCTCAGAACTGATATCACTTATAGTTTTATTACTAAGTAGTTCCAGTGAAGACACAACTCAAGCAATTAAACCTCAGTAAGTAAGAGTGCAAAGCAATAAATACAAGTGATTTTGCCTTCCTCTGAACTAATTCTGATGAAAATTTTATTAGAAATGCACTCTTTTAAATAACTACTAGTTATGGTCCATACTCCCCGGACCACAGCCTTCAGGCTGGGGCAAATTCCATTTAAAAGTGAAATTCTGTAAAAAGACAAATAAGTAAGTCAGAAAGAAAATTGCTATTTTGAACTGGCGAAATAAGTTTGAAGCAAAATAGAGAGAGACAATAACAACAATGAAAGCAATTGAAATGCAACTGTTCATTTTTACTGGACAAGACTAATCCTCAGAGTTACTCGGTGCCTTTTGTTTTGGGGTTTTACGCGCTGGTAATATCTAAAGGATTGAACCCAAAGTATGCTGCTTTATCTTGATCCAAACACTTCAGCTTTTAGCCTTGTGCTGGGATCACATAAAATATTAAAAACTGTGGTTTGGCACAGGCTTACACAAAAGATTCAGTAAAACAATGTGGTACATCACAGAGTGGGAGAGAGGGTAAAATCTTCCTGGCCATTACAGAGAATAAAGTTCCCACCTCAGTTTCTGTAGTGACCTGGCATGATGACTGCCCTAACAGCTTTCTGTACTGTTCTTTCACCCAGTGGTGGCTGGTGAGGACCCCAGTTTGGGGTGGAAGCATTAGTTCTAGGAGCATAATAGCTCATGAAGAGGTGAATAGCATATTCCCAGAAAAACTGCACTTCTGCTCGTATCCTCCTATAATCCAAAGCCAAACTCCTTTAACTCAGTGTGCATGTGTGTAAGGCATTAAGTACCCTAACATTTCTAGAACAGGTGGGTAAACATGGCAGGACCATACTCAAATGCATGTAACCATCTTCTGCCCATCCTCCTACTCTGTACACTTGTATCAGCCAATTTTGGCCTTAGCTCTTGTGCACTGTTGCTTGGGGCATGTCAACAGCTATAGTTATTTCAAAGACATCTGAAATGAACCATCGCTCTACAGTTTGTCTATCAGCCAGGGTTTACACAGTGTTTGCAGAGTTGCTCTGACTACAGGGCTTACATAAACCTGTGCTAAACCAGTAATAGTATTGGTATCATTCTTTTTTCTAGAACTGCGGGTTCCACTGCGACTATCTTTAAGCTAAGAGCTTTCACTTCTTTGAAATTTCGAATTCACCTGCACATCAGGCCTTTTAGTAGGCAGCTTCCCAAAAACAGACTTACAAGAGGGATCCCAGGAGAGACAGCTGATGATGGGCACTATAAGATAGCACACAAGCAACCCCTGAACTCCACATTTGTATTACAGACTACAAATAAATCTGACAGGCAATACTTCTTACAGACTGTTTAAATCATGCTTTTCCCAGTTCAAACCTGCCCTCACTCAGTTATTTGCTGTGTAGTTCCCTTCAATCCTACACACATGTACACAGAAATTATTTTGTGCTGGTCTCTACCTTTACACAGAGCCTTCTGGATGTTTGCACTCCATCTCCCAAATGAAATGCACCTTAGTTCTTCTCTAGCTCCAGACAAGATGAATCCTTGGGGACAGCTCAACTGGCACAGAGTTCCAGAAACGGCAGGCTCCAGCCCACATCTGGGAGGGAGAACTGTTAGACCTGCTGGTTTCTGGAGGATGGGGCAACGCATTTCTACAAAAGACCAGTAAGACATGTCTCTTAACTGACATACACAAAGCATACCTTCAAAAAACTGTGTAAGTAAAGTCATAAGGCAATTCAGAGGGAACACAAAATACACAGACTTTTTAAGAGTCTGCATGTGCTATGAGTGCCTCAAAACGGTAAGACCTGCTGAAGCTTTGTCCTCCAGTGATGACTGAAGTAAACAGCACCCAGTATATCAGGTCTTCTGTCTTCATGCTCCAGCTTTTTACTGGGACAGAAACACGGTATTTTTCATGCATCTCCACTGTATCTTAGTTTTCTGCTGTTTGCGGTGTGATTTTTTTTTCTTACAGAGGTAATAGTCTTGTATCTGTTACCTTCTACAGCTTTTACACTGTCTCTCAAAATAAGCATGAGAGAAGAAAAAGGTCACCCCGTCACAAGATCACTGTAGGTTAGGGGCATGGCATGTAATTTTGCCTCCAGAATTCCAAACCGAATGAAATTGTGCTTGGTCTTGACTGTGTTCAAACCCAGATGCAAAGACTCAGGGTGACAATATGTGGCACCTGACTTTCTCTGTAAAGTTAGGAAGGGCTGATAGTTGCTTAAAGGCTTAAAATGGAACTTTTGAACTATTTTATTGCTAGAATTCACTAGAAATTTTGAAGACCATTTGCATCAAAATGTACACTTCCAAAAACCACAATGCGTGTGAACAGGTCCAATTGTCACAAAAGCTTTGTTTCATTTTCAGGTGTTGCTTTTACCATGTGGGACAAGGAATGTTATTTTTACTTCAAACACGGAGGCATTAATAAAAAGGGCAAAAAGGGGTATCCCATGAATGCAGTTCATAGACTTTCAGTAGTGCTTCTTACAACAGCTAACAGACAAACAGACACGAAAAATGCTTCATTATTTATAGCCAATGAGATGACTTCTAACTTTTTAGCTAGTCAGTGAAGAAAGCAGACAGGTATGTACACAAAGAGCACATCAAGAACAATCCAACCCAACTACAGAAGAGAAAGCTCTATTCATCTCTTAGCAATGGTTTAGTGACATAGAAGTGATTCGCATTCAGAATGCTTCGTATCCCTTTCCTCTCCTCCCAAAATATGCAGCGAGTAACTGAAAACTGGTTCTTCTGCATGAAACAAAATTTAAAGAGTCAAAGCACTTTAAGTATTTCCTGTCCTTTTAAACTCTCAACACTGAAATTGTATTTAAAGTCCAAGCAATTAGTAACTGCACTTCTTTTCAACAGGATACAAAGATCACAAATGTTAACACTTTTGTTCAATTCAGGCAGACACTGTTGGCTATGCAGTGTAAAACAACTCCACAAGAAAAAAAAACCCAAACCCAAACTTTTGGTTGCTTACCACAGGAAGCTAACTGACAAATAGCAGAAAGATCAGAAACTGGAAAAAACAATGTTTGAAACGACAAGCTAAAAGTATTAAAACATATACTACCCAGGGAACATGTAGAAGAAACGCTGTGAAAGGTGTAAGCATGAAAACCAGAGAAAACTGCAGCTCTTTAGCAGGCAGTAACAGCCCTCCTGGTTGAGACATATCCAACTATACCAAGGAAATCAAAGTAGAGCACTATTCTGAAACATCTGACAAACATCCAGGATAATCTTCGGTATATCTAGCCCAAGTGAATCTCTTCTAAGTGGAATAGATTTTTACCTGAAAAAAACCTCAACCCTCTAATAGCGTTATTTAGCTTTTTTGTCTGTGCTTAGTTCCAGAATGTGACCCAGCTGACCCAGGAAGTCTGGACTTCATGGAGAGCAGAGTGATATCCATCATACTAGTCTTGTGCATAGGGAATTAATAGAGAGAGCAGAAAAAAGTACCTCTAAGTAGAGACTAGAATGTGGTTTGGTCTGCAACTGCCTGTCATGAACCACAACACTGCATTATAATTCTTAACTTCAAGAGGAACTTCAACAACAAAACAAAAGGTCATCAAGCAAATCGTGCCTTTTCCCTTCAATACTTTTGCAAACACAAGGTTTCAGCGAAAGAATTGATCAGCTGCAATTAGAAGTGTGGAGTAGTAATTCTTTGAACACTAGGTGGCATCAACACTCTGGATGCCATCTATATTTTTACCTTCACGAACCCTTCAACAAAGCAAGAACAAAATTCATTAATTTTAATGCGCTGGATACTAATCTTTTGCCATTGGGGAAGGAAACACAAGAACATGGCAGTGGAAATTTTTTTCAAATCAGACAATTGACAAAGCTTCCCTTTTCAGCAGATACTATGTTTGCAAGCTACATATAACACACATAACCTACTCAAAAGTAACTTGCTGCTAACAGCATCTTTCATGAAAAATATAAAAATTTAAAACATATGTAACAGTCAAACTTGCACTAACTTCCAGTCCCTTGGGAAAAAATGCATATGACAACGGACCTCACAGGAGTGACTGTAAACAATCCAGGATATGTTAGGCCACAGTGTCAGTTATGGTTACAGATGGCTGAAGCACAGTCTCAGTGAGCTAACTTTTAAATATGGTAAACTTTGCACTAATGTGTACTCAAACTGAAAGACATTCAGGAGAGCTAGGAGAATACCCTGAGGTCCAAGAAATCTGTTTCAAGGTAAGAGACTGAACCCAACTCCATTCTTGTAACAGAAGTGTAGGAAACGAATAAATCATTAATTACTAATGCTTACAGATAGGAGGATTTCTGGTGTCTTTTACGTAGATGATAAATAATAGTTAGGAGCTGTTCAGACGAAAACTAAATGCAGAACACCTCCATGATAAGACGAACATTCAGAAAATAAGTACAAAGTGTATTTTTTGAGGAGGTTACGATATTAGTCTTCTGATTTGCACACTTCCCTGAATAAAACTCCACCCATCTATATTGAACAAGAATCTCAGCAAGCGTGTTCTAAACACCAGTCACAAGAAGAAGCAGCAGAGATGTTTTCCAGCTAACACTCTTCCCTCTGTGACAATCAAAGGTAACTTACAACTAGATTTTCAGACTCAGCAAAAATAAGCTATCACCATGAGTAATCCCGGAATGGAGGCAATATTGCATGGTGTGAAGAAATCTTATGAACATAACATAGAGCTGGATTTTAATAATCAAAATGCTAAGCTGGGAAGGATGAATTCAACTGATGAATACAGCTAATCTCCCAATTATAATCTTCCAACAGGATTTCAAGGTCCCTTCCTTTTGAAGTTAATTGAAGTTTTTTCACTGTCTTCAACAGAATAAAGATTAGAATCTCTTAACAAACTCTCTTGATAAATTAATACTTGATTATTTTAATCATTTTAGAGAACATATCTACAGTTAGAAATTTATTCTTGTCTTACACAAAGTCCACATTTTTAAGCCTGCAGTAAACCAGTAAAAAGCAGCCACAGGTTCAAGCCAAGTCACTCTACTGGCATCACATTTACCGGACCCAGGTGACATATACTTCACTCTGACTTTAGTCAGCAGTGTATCAGCTTCTAAATTTCTGGACCTCAAATTTGTGCTTTTTTTTTTTGCAGACTATCCGTGGACGTGTTTCAACTGTATTTCTTCCCCTTACCTTTATAAATTTATTTAATACGTGTCACTAGTCCTAAATGGGTACTTCTGAAATCTACAATCATTTATTTCTGGAACAGCAATATATGCTTATCTATCCCTGCACCGCTGGTGTGACCTCTGAGTCTCTCCTTACAGGTGATTGGTCCGCAACTTACCTAAATTCTTATTTCCTCCTGGGAGTTCAGCAAAAGTGACAACTGCCACATCTCTACTCAGCACTCACAGTGCCTGGCTAACATATGTTAGTCCTTGTCTGGAGGTCATCTCTAGCTTTAAGATGGTAATGCAGATCCCTAGTTGTTCACATTTAATCCATAAGATAGATCTACAACTCGCATGTTTCCTACAACACATTGTATGACAGTGTCTTAACACTCACAAGATGCAACAACCTTTAAGTTATCAGCTGTCAATAACAATCTGACCACTTTCTCTATTTACAAATTCTTTTGCCTCTCCTCAAAGTCCTGCATAAAACATCCATTGACAAATACCCACCCTTATCTTAGCGTCACCAGATGAGGACAGTTGCTCACTTGTGACAGCATGTCAGAAAAAGCTGCATTCTGACATGAACAGACAGAGTGTGATCAGATACCTACCCATGCACTTTGGCTCCTTTGAATCCCACTGTGATGTTCCCTGGCACGTGAGTTTGGTATTTCCTTCTATTTCATAGCCCTCATTGCAGGTCACAAAACATACTGTCTTATAGGAGATATCAGCTGTTGAACAATTAATGTATCCGTTCTCAGGAGCCTGAAGTTGGGGACATGTTCGAACTGCAAAGGGAAAAAAAACCACCAGTTCACCCTGCAGCACTGAGATTCAGTAGAGTTACACTAATTTGCCATGGTTTTCAGGGGTGGGACCGGCACTGGCTTGTACACTAGTTACAGTAGTTTGTACACATTTAGGCACTAGGGCTGGAATGGGGTTGACTTTTTTTCAAAGGCTTGATGTCTTCCTCTTCCTGAAACAGTCTTATATAGCATGTATGAGGTTGGGCAGACACTTCCAAGTTCACCTAAGTTCTGATAAAAGTCCAGGCTAGCAAACTGACTGTGCTCAGAAATGTTCCTAGCCATCAGCGGCATCTGCACACAGTGCGTGGCCTCTGCTAGTAATGTCTATCAGACTTCAAAATGGGACAGCTGCAGGCAAATGGCATCCTGTGGAAAAGTGTGTGTCTTTGGAAGTTTCTAATCTCCCCGCCATGCCTGGGAGTTCTTTGGGGGATTGCCAACTAGCAATCTGGTACAGGCTCAGTGCACGCCAGGGAAGAGGCTAAGAGCTTATTAACAGGGCAGATGACAGTGTCCCAGTACTCAGGAACATTCTCAGGCACTCTGGATTGTTGTAGACACAGACATGTGTGAGCCTCCACAAACCAGAAACACCAGACATTCGTCATGGTGGGGGAGACAGAGAGGGGAAGAAGGAATACACAGCATTCACAGATAAAGGGACCAGGAGACATGAAAAGGAACAAATTAGATGTTGCTGAGACAAAGAGACTTTTTCAGATGTAGGGCTCCTTGTGGAGGCAGTCCTGGATGCTGCTCAGCACAGAGGACTTTCTCCTGCCATGTCTCACAAACACTGCAAGCAGCACGATACCGAGGAGAACGCAGTCCTGTGCAGGACGCATGTGCAGAACGGGAAGTGGGTCATGGAGTGTGATCCTCAGATTGTCTGACAGTTTTGTTACTGAATCCTGATGCTGCAACTTAACACAAAGCTACACTGTAATTAAGATTGACCTTAAATAGCTGAAGGATTGTAAGAAGAAAACCGTAGTAGCACTGATATGGCCTGGATTTATATTCTTTGTTTCAGTGTCCTAACCTCAAGAGTTCTACTAGGACCTCTTTACTTTGCACTGCCTCCAGCTCTCCTCTTCAGGCAGTATCTTATGCTTCTGCACTTGTCCCCTTGCTCCCCTCTGGACAAGACTGAGCTACATACACACTGCCTGGCCTTTGGGTCCCTTGAACAGTTCAGCTGTACACAACCACTCTCTGGTCATGACTACGTGATGATGGGTCACAGCAAGCCCAAATGTGTAGATGCCTGCTGGGGTCCTCGTGCACCTCCTCCTTCAGTCATTCATGCCTCTCCAAGAACCAGCTGCTGATTTTCCAAAACAAGTGGAAAAAAACAGTTCCCCAAACTCTATTCTCCCTGAATTGTTTTCCACAGCTTCTGTTGACCTTGCTGGCAGTGGGGCAAGCTCTGGTGATGAGTGGCTTCAGAGATCTAGATGACTTCTCCGCTGCGGTTTGGGATGCCGATTTTATCAACTAATCCATTCTCGCTGCCACCAGCTAGGAGGCAAATCACAAGCTCCTCTCCAAACGCACTCGAAAGTAAATGAGCTTGGCAGCTTTCTCGCCTTTTCACAGCGGTTGTTTACTCTGCATACTGATGAGACACGACACACCTGCAAGTGGACACATGGACTGAACAGATCACTACACACCCTAAAACTAGTAAACGGGCAGATACCTGAGCGCTCCTTCAAATGAAAGCCAACTGTATAAATGCCAACAACTACAAGTGCCTCAAAGCTACAAAAAACACACATTAAATTATGACTTTTTTGAAAACAGCTATAGTGGCACCTGAGAGGGGAAAAAAGTCTGCTGCAGCAAAATCTATGTATATTGGATAGGAACAAAAGGAAAAAAGCCACTCAGCTGCACCCAACATATCTTTGTATTACCACTGTTTCACGCTTACTGTCTGTAAGTACTATTCCTCTTGTGCATGCTTATACACAGGCACCCTCTAGGAAGTGCATTTTAAGAGTACTAGAAAGATCTTGAAACTTCCATCTTGCGAGAGGCACTCTGAGCTTCAGAGCAGCTTCCCAATATACCATACCTTAACTGTAGTAGAGTGAGTAAGAAAGAGTTTTACAGCTTAATCACACGTGCTTTATACACAAGAGAACAGGCTTTCTCTTCTATGGTTCCTGTGGAAGCCTTTTACACCCAATTTGTGTTAAAGAAAGCAAATGCTACCAAACTCCATGGCATTACTGAAGAAGCCTGAATGAATTAAGAGCACTGAGGAGGCTCTCAGCAATGTTAATGTGCTTACAGAGAAAGCACTCACTCCCACTACCTGGTAAGTCTAGTCACCTCTACTGGAAGGACTGCACAGCTGTAGTGCTCCTGCCTCCTCAGCGTTTCAGTGTTCACATCTACTCAGTGTCTCAGTATGGCTCTGTCAGAAACGTGTAACTGAGCCCATGTTATCCTGTTTATGGCTTCATGCATTAAACACAAAACCATCCTCTTGTCAATTTTCCATGACCAAGAAATATTTCCATAAAGCCCGTGAAAACAACAAGAACAGTATATTCTGTTTGCTCTGGGTATTCTCCTAACACTTTTTTCTGGATGAAATACAAGCTCTGTAGTTGTTTTTTTCATGGGTCACTGTTAATTGCACAACATGACTGCATTAATCACTTTCCAATAGCACAGCACATTTTAGTTAGCAGAGCAACTGAGGAGTGTTTAATGTCAAGATCCATAGCGGTGCAAAGGGATTTTCCGTCACTCTCCCTTCTTAATTTATGCAATAAAATACTCCTGGGATTAACAAGACAGCTATAAACTGTGCCTTTGATCTTGCTCCCTTTCATAGTCTGAGTGAATTGAGATTAGCAGATGTAGCACATGCAGAAGTAGGATTTTTATTACATTTTTTTTAATTGGAAGTCTTCAGTATTATGGAGAATGGCACAAGAAAATAAAAAATATGTCCTTTCAGTGCTTCAAAGAATACTAACTCTCAAGGCAGACTTTTCCCCCACATTCCAGATAAATTACCTGTTAAAGGAAGCTTATGCACCAACAACACATAGGTGAATATTTTTAAATATTTCAGAAAGTTTTCCAAGTACTAGAATCTTCCAGTACTCTACAGACAGTAAAGATGAAGGAATCCTTCTTTGTAGCTGACTGCAGCTTTCCTCAGATTTTTTCCACTGGATGCTACTGTGTGATAGAAGCTTTGACAGGCAGGTTCTCTTTCCTAGTATTCCAGTCTACCTGAAGTAGCACAGATCTTCAGGCTATGTTTTGACCGCTGGAAAGTCAACAGCTCTAAATCTAGTTTCTTAGGATAACCTCATGGTACTGGCCAGCAATTTATTTTCTACTGTAAGCTTCTCCTTCCTGCCTTCTTTCACTGGAAGCTATAAAGACAGACTAAGTTTTCCAGGATTATCCGAATAAGAGTCCTATAACATAAGCAGAAGTGAACTGCTGTATAAGAATGTCCTGAGAAACTGATCTCTAGCTCAGATCACTCCTTTGAGAACCACGATTTGCTGTTTATTTAAGGGTTCCAGTGTCTGCTGTAGTGGCATAAAGTGCTACTGCCTTCAAGGATCTACCCCGACCCTCTCCCTGAACTCGAGGCCAGGGCAAGAGTTACAGAAGGAGCTGATGACTTCTTACTTAACAGCTTCCAGTGCAGCATAGTAATGCCAAGTGCATCCAGCTCAAGTTAAACATGTTGAACCTGTGGCTGTTGAGGAGATAAGGGCTGCTATCTGTTTTTTCAAGCCCTCCTAGGAAGACATATCAGACAGGACTACATGGGGATGTAGCTCCCCTTCTAAATCATCAAGAACCCAAATAAAGGCAGAGACAAGTGATAACAAAACAAAACTGTGTTCTTGTAGGAGCTCCAGAAATAACATTTTTCAAGATGCTCTTTCTCATGTCTCCTCCCTTTCACACCTTATATTTATTTCTTTCCCAGCTGACTTTCTCTTACAATGAACTTCTAGGATACTGACAGCTGTTCCCTAGTGAAACTCCACTCAAAATTCTTCTGAAGACTACGCTCAAGGCCCAAGTTTTCCTATTTTTCATAAGCGAAATGGAATTCTTCCATGGTTAATGGCTCTCAACGCCAATGCCCATCTATGCCAGGAGTCTGGTGGATATTCTAAAACACCCACATGGCAAGGTCTAGTTATATATATGACTACTTTGTACCTTTGACGGATTTACATAAGGTAGATAAAAAATTCATAGAAATTAGGTGGAGAAAGGTTTAAGGCAGGAGACTGTAGATTAATTTGCAAAAGACTGCCTGCCTAGTAAATACTGCTCTGCATTTTCTCCTGTAGACGTCCTCCCTCCAGTTCAGGAAGGAGGGAAATGGAGTGACTGGAGTGGGACTTTACCTTTGGAACATTCTTTCACCCAAGAGCTAATGGGATCAGATCTGCATGCCCAACTAGGTAGTGAGCAGAGAAAATCACTGTTAGAACAAACTAATCTAACAGAAGTAGAGTGTTCAAATGCACCACATCCATACCTTTGCAAGTAGCCTCTGATCCAGACCACTGGCCATTTGGCTGACAAAGCCGGATGCTGCTTCCCACGAGATCAAATCCTGCTTTGCATCGGATCCCGCAGGCAGCATTAAAGTAATTGTTGCAGACGTTCTGGACAAAGTAACCATTTTCAGGGGGCTTCAGTTCAGGGCAGTGAACAACTAAACAATTAAAACCACAACAGAGTTATGATGCTAGCTAGAGTGCAATAGGCTACTGAAGGAAAACAATTATTTCCATTTCCAACTTGACTTGCATCTTGGTACTTTTGCTGTTTTGGAATGACACAGAAAATCTTGCATGCTATTTGACATGTCCTTCACAGTGCAAACACAGCTAACAAAATTGTCCCAGCACTGCACTGTGCATTCCAGGGGTATTCTTGTTCCTGGAATGAAACTCTTACCTTCACAGGTTTGCCCTACAGCACGATATCCCTCCTGGCATGTACAGTCCTCAATGGACGTACTTCCTGGTGGAGAAGTATGATTCTCATCAGGACATGAGATGCAAGTGCTGACTCCACCTGGTGAACCTTCAGGCTTGTATGTTCCTGGTGGACACGCTGTTGAGCAAAAGAAAACATGACAGAAAGGAGGTCAGGTTATCCACCTTTCACAGCTAGGATAGTTTTTCAGGTGTGTTGCTTTATTCTTTTTACTTTTTTTTTTTCTACCTCTTACATCCAGTGTCACTTAAGGCAGGAGCATTCTCCATTTAAAGTGCTGTAGAGTTCTTACAGGCATGAACTAAAGCACACTAAACTCAGTGGAGGTCTCTCCAGTGACTGCCTGGGGACTGATATTAAATCCATGATTAATCTTCTTGAAAAGAAGTCCAGTCCCAGAAGACACACCAGATTTTCATTGATCAAACCTGTGCTGACCTCAAGAAGACACTATTGATTTAGAAGTGTAAAAAATTAGTTCAGACAAAATCCTTGCCATTCAAAACTACACCACAAGCTAGCAAAAAATCTTGCTCTTGATTTACATATTATGATTATATATGATCTACCCACTATACTTGCTAAAATGTACAAACCACAAAAGATGAATTAATTGATAAAAGCAACTGCTCCCTGATGCTTTTGCACTGATTTATATATCATTCAATATTTTCTAACTCTGTGCATCCACATGCACAAGCCTTAAAGAGATTATGAGGTATTCAAGGCCAGGGAAAATCCATTGGGAAAAGGCACTTCCCACCTGAGAACTTCAGATTAGCTAGGTAAGTCTGAGTCTTATCTCGACCTGCCTTGAATTCTATGCACCAGGAAACCACCATAATTATTTATTTCACAAGGAGAAACACTAGACTGAGTAATCAACAGGTGCTGATAAGTGAAGTATTGATTAATCAGGTTACCATTTGAAACTGAACTCAAAGACACTTGTGCTGAAAAAACATACCCCCTGATGTAAAGTTTAGGAAACATGTTGAGAAGATCACATAATATTAAATAACTTAATAATAAACACACAATCATAGGTTGAAAAAGACCTCTAAGATCATCGAGTCCAACCATCCATCCAACACCACCATGTCTACTAAACCACATCATGAAGTGCTACATCTACACATTTTTTGAACACCTCCAGGGATGGTGACTCCACCACCTCCCTGGGCAG
>Ga0065711_1032567_pt1 | contig 27092 bp, 40 predicted proteins | sample Hoacrofraction12_FD_59098 | JGI IMG/M metagenome (GOLD analysis project Ga0065711, IMG submission 59098) | Hoatzin crop microbial communities from Cojedes, Venezuela - Epithelial fraction 12 v2 (version 2) | ecosystem: Host-associated > Birds > Digestive system > Esophagus > Crop | place... | reverse complement strand
GGCGGGGTCTGCAGATTGTCCTGCAGCCTCCTTATCTCTGCAGTTTGCACCCCTGTTCTCCCAAGGCCCAGCCGCCTGAAGGGATTATTCAGGAGTCCCTTATCTTGCAACTGTCCTGTCCCAATCATTCACAAAGAACCACGACTTGTTTTGGTTGTGCAATGATTCTGACCACTGAAGTGACAACATCCCCTACATTACATTTACAGTTATCACTTGGGAGAACAGGTATGCAAACTACAGAGATAAGGAGGCTGCAGGATAATCTTCAGACACCCCTGACCACCGAGAGATGCCAAACAAACATGCGCGATGGACACTACCATATAGTAATGAGTTCTTGGTAAAACTACGATAAGCATTTCTTGCAAATGTGATGAATGTGTACATTAACCTAGCATAAATACCTAGTAACTGTGTCCTTTTGGTGCACACATTTGGGGGAGAGATCCCCCGTGTGCCCGGCGATGTGATAAAGAATCCCTGCTTAATGGTGTGCCGACTGGTGAGTCCGCAGCTCCGGCTTCTCACGGCATCGCCGCGCTGCAGCGTGGGCACGGAGACGGCGCGTGCCGGGGCCCCACGGTGCCAGCCCCTGTCTCCTTTGCTCCCGGGGCGTCTCAGGCCATGGGGGACGCAGACCCGCTGGCTCACCGAGCTGTTCCCCGCCTGCTGCCACAGACCTCCGAGGCTCGGCTCTGTGACAGAGCGGTGAGTGGTCCTGCAAGAGCAGCAGCAGAGGAGGTGGGGGCTTTGCCCCAGTAGATGCTGTCGTCTCCGGGTGTTTGTTCAGTGTTTGTGAGAGGAGGTTTGATGCAGAAGAAAAGGCACTTGATGGAAAATGACCAGTGAGTGTGGAATTAAGGCAAGCTTGGGACATTTTGGGCTCTCAGTTTTGTCTGGTGAAAGCAAAGCAAATAGCTGTGCAGTTTGCTCTTGTAATTGCCACCCCCTCCCCGGACTCCCAGCCTGAAGGCGTGTGCTGCTGGAGATGACGCCTGAACTGGGAGGGGAAAGCAAGAACCTGACATTGCCAAGCCAAGCCTCTGCTAACCCACAGGAGCAGTCGCGTGCTTCAGGCAATGTCATTTTTTCTTCTCTCCCAGTTATAACTCACTCAGTTCTTGTATCATCAAGTAATCCTGCAAACAGCCCAGACATCCCCAGCTTCATTAGCAGCTCCTCATTCCACAGGCTTCCAGTCAGGTACTGGTTTTGGTATGTTGTAGATGTCACTGAGAGATAAGTTTGTCCTCCAGTGAAGCTTGATCAATTCGTGGAACAGCTCAGTTCTTCAAGCACATCTTGCGGTGCCCCGAGCCATGGGAAAGTGGAAGGCACACAGGGCACGGCGAGCAAACAAGCTTTGATACACAGCTCTCTGGAGAACGTGCACTCAGATAAATTGTTGGCGTAGCTCGAACTCTAGCCACACCCACAACACACAGAGCTTGAGATCTAGTGGAGATAAAGTTCCTTTATGGAAAAGAAAAACAAAGGCAAATCTGCCTTTTATCTGTCCAGGATGTGACTGAGGATGTGGTTAAGTGGATGTGGAATTAAACAGACTGTTGGAGATGGAAAGTGCTAACAGATAACCGTTGATGGTACCAGGTGGAGTTTGCTTTAAAAAAGAAAAAAAGTCTTGTTTTCACAGTGGTAAAGAGTGGAAGAACTTCTGGTGTGGGCACTGGTGTTGGTAGCTGAGCACACTGCACATGGAGCAGCGGTGCTGGACTCAGAGTCTCCACACCGTGGGAGAAGCAGCATCTCCTGGGACTGCTGGCAGGACTGCCAGAGGAACCTGCAAAACCTCTCGTCTGGGGAAGCAGGCTGGAGCCTGGCTGCCAGCCCCTCTGTTAGCTGCCACCTTCGCTTATGGTCTCCCGTCTGTGGGCTGGGAGCCCTGCACATCCCAGAGTCACTCTGCTCACAGAGCTTCACGGAGGAGCAGCTCGGGTCTCACCAGGGCGTCCGCGGAGTTACGGCACAGCCCCATTTCCCAGCCTGGCCTCGCGCTCGAGCTGGCCGGCCTGGCTGCCCCAGCCCCGATGGGGGGGAGGGTGATGAAGTCGTGCTCCAAGGAGGCGAAAGGCAGTGCTCTGGTAGGGTTTTTTAGGTTTTCTTTTCTTAGACCAAGAAGGAGAAAAGCTGTGTGTTTTGTCTGACTTGCGGAAAAGGTGAGACTCCCCACGCCCCGACTGTGCAGTGGGTCTGTTTGACTCAGCGCTGGGCCCCGGGGGTTAGCACCACCGAAGACGTGCGCGCCGATATCGCCAAGCCATCTAGAACTCATACAGTTCTGTCTTGCATATTCATATACACCTATACATATGCATAACCTTTCCCGCTTCGTATTAAAATTAGTTCCAAGAAGTCATTTCCATAGACTCCTCCTGACTGTGCCTGTGCAGTGCCTCCTTGGGGTGGTCACCGGGGGTCGTGGGGATGAAGATAGGTGACTCCTCTTCGTCACCGCTAGTAACCTTTGAACTTCACGCGGGCTCAGTTACTGCTTGGCCTTTACCCAAACTACAGGACTGGCTATGGCTGGCTTGATGTGCAGACTTCTCGTTCTGTAACTCTTCTTTCCAGCCTTATCACTCAGATACAAAACTCGCAGAGCTCAGGAATTTGCCAAGCTCAGGAATTTGCCGAGCTGAGCTAGACTAGCGTCGCCTAAGTCTTCATAAGCATTCTCTAGGCTTATTTATTTCTTTATTTCTCTTCATCAGTGGGGCATCTGCAAACTGAGCTCCTCCGGCGCGCTCAGCTCCATCGGGCATCTCCTCCTGGTGCTCAGGGGCTGACAGGGCCTTTGGGGCTGGAGAGGGGGCGAGCGGTGCGGGCAGCCCAGGGCCTGCTTCCCTGCCCCTCACCGGCTGCAGGTGCCAGGGCTGAGGACCGGGCCATGCCTGCCCAGCCAGCCCTGGGCGGGTGGTGAGCGCAGCCTGGACACAGCCCCGGTGCTCCAGCCCCTCGACGCCGCTGCGAAATGGGTCACCCCGTCGAAACAGACCTTGCCTTGTTCCCAGACGAATAGAAGGGGTTGTGTGATAAAAAACTGCAGCTGGTCTCTCTAATCTCCCACCAGTGTCTGCATTAACTGTCAAGACAGTGACTTCCTTGATGCTGGGCAATTTTTTTCTGTGCACGCATCCAGATAATCAATTAAGTTTCTCAGCAGCTTCCTCCAGCATTCAGACTTGGAGGGTGGAAGGAATTTGTTATTCTAGGCACTGTTGGAGAAGCATGAACTGTGCTAAAAGTAAATTGGTTGCGCTTTCCAAGCACTGACACTCTTCACTCACGGCTCGGCTTTCTGGTCTGCCTCCCCCAGCCTCCCCCCCCTGCTCTCCTGAGCACCTCGAGGTGCAGCCCTGGTCTGACCAGCTCCGACAGAGCTGGCCTGAAGCACGTCTGCTCAGCACCACGCTGCACCCTGCCGTGGTGGGGCCGGGGGTGCTCCGTGTCCCCGGCGGCGGCGGGGACGTCTGCCTTCGGGTAGGGTCTGCGTACCGCAGGTCACTTTGGCTGCGCAAGAGCTTCATGCTGCTGGATTGCTTCTCGCCTGCCACGGTCAAGGGGACGTGCTGGGGCAGGCTGCTTTGTCCCTTAGCTTAGCCATCTGCTAAAAAACCACTCTCTCCTGATGCTTTTTTCCTTTTCCCATCTTGTTTTCCTCCTCCTTCGTTGTTGTTCCTTTCCCTACCCAGGCGTGGTCCTCCGCAGACGGGAGGGAGACTCGAAGTGATGAGTTCACATCCGTCCCAGTAACCTTGGACTGCGCGGAGCTCAGCACTGGGCTGAGAAACAGAAGTGGAAGGGTTCAGCGGGCTGGGCGGAGGCACCAAGAAATGTGGGGTGTTTGGGGTGATCTGGGGAAGATTTATGGACGGTTGAGAGGAACTGCGTCTTCCGCCAGCTCGGCTACACCCTGGCTCTCTGCTAGTGGGAAAGGGGATGTTTTTTATGTGTGTGTAGCAACGCGATGGCTGAAGCGTGAGAGCAGCAGGGTTGCCGGAGTCGGGAGGGCTGCAGGGGTTTGCTCGGAGCTCAGCCAGTTGTGTAAAACTCCCCGCTCCCCGCACTCTGGCCTGTCAGGACACATGCACGCGTCCTCCCAGGCCAAGGAAAACTTGGCCCCAGCAAAGCTGCTGCTGGCTGGGCGACGGGCGGGTAGGGATGGCCGCAGCCTGAATCCAGCCTGGCCTGGAGGTGAACGAGGTCTTTTCCACTGGGCGCTGCCTGGCAGCCTCGGTGCTGCCTGCTCAGAGGCTTCCCTGCGGGTGGTTGTGCCTGGGGAAAAGGACCCGCGCTTTCAGAGGGCTGTCTTTGTCAGCAAGAGGATTTCAGTCACCGCTAGTCCTGTTCTCTAGAGCAAGACAACCTGGTGCTAATGGCAGCGTTTCTGTAGGATGTTCTCCTCGGGCAGTAATCTGGTGAACCGGGAACCCAGGACGCCTGCTACCAGTCTGCTTTCCAAGCCGTTACACAATACTACTCTGGGGTTAGCGAACTAAAAACATCTGGGAATAATCAAAGCTATTTAGGCTCTGGGAAAGCATGGCTGGAGAAAGTTTGAAGGAAGGAACTTGAAAGCTCAGCATTGTTAAAAACAGTCTGCAAGCCCTGGAAATTAAAACTAGGGTAACATCTACAAAGAGTGAGAAAGTATCAAGAGCAGGATCTGATATCCTCTGAGGAGCAGAGAGAAGCCAGAATGGATTGTAACGCTCGAGACTCTGCTAAGCTGCAGGGCATTAAGAGCTGCTTTGGAACAAACAGATCTGCCTGTCCTGCGGTTTCCACTGGCGAGGAAGCAGAGGGTTCTGCCTTAAAAACAGCCTGGGGAGAGGAAGCACGATTTAATGACCGATAATCGCAATCCTCCAAAAGCCCAGTAATGCCACCGCAGAGCCGGCAGCGAGTGGTACCTGCCGGGGCTGGCTCCGAGCAGACGCGGGGCACACCGCGGAGCTTCGGGGACAAACTGCATCCCTGGCAGGGTGCCACCCGCCGGAGTGCAGCGGTGGCCGGGAGGAACGCGACCCACAGGCTTGGCTTCCCGAGTGGCAGCCGCGTGCGTGGGCTGGCCGATAGCATCGCCGTGGGCAGGGGAGCGGGGTGGGTCGCGGTTCCCCAGACGCGTGCCCCGTGGAGGGTGGCAGTGCCTTGCTGCGTCGTGCCGCGGGCAGCGTGCGCGGGCTCCTCTTCAGCGGCAGCTCGGCTGGCTGCGGGAGCATCCTCCGAGCCGGGTGCACGGCCCCGGGCTGGCGGCCGGGAGCCGGGGCCGGCGGGCAGCAGCGGGGCCCGCGGCACTCTGCGTGCTCGCTGAGCTACCTGCAGCGCTGACCCTGCTCCCTTGGCAGGACCTGGGGGCCTGCTTCCCTGGGGGGATTCGGGGAAAGGCCACGCGGCCAGGTCTCATCGGTGGAAATCCCCGTTTTAGCATCACTGGGGAGGCGAGGAAATCTCACTTTTGTGGATTTATAGGAGATTTAATCATGAAAGGCCTCTCTCAGTCCTTTCCATTTCCTCTTCTACCACTTGACATCTCCTCCTACTTCTGCCCCTGGCCAGACCGGGGGTAGAAGCCCCCAACATCTCCAAGAGATGGAAAAGCAGCCTGGGCGTGGGGAGGGTGGGTGTCCTGGAGGGAGGACAACCAGCCACCGCAGGAGCCGTGGAAATGGTTAAAGATTCGGGGAGTCCAGATCTGCTGCATCTTCCGTGACAATCTGGCCTCCCCAGCATCCTTGTAAATGAGAAACTGCATAAGCCTCTCTGTTATTGCCACGGAGCATTAGAGTCTCTCATTTAGGATAAACATTCTCATCTCCAGCAGAGCATGAATAACATTAAATGAGATAGTTAAAATGTTTCAGGCCAATTATAGCCCTGGTGTAACTTCAGCAGAGTTACACCAGGGATTAATCTGATCCGGAGAGCGCTGCCTCCTGTTCTGAACTGGGATTCCAGTGCTGGTAATTACATCCTGCCTCTCTGCACTTCCTCTGGAGTTTTAATTGGGTTGAATGGACCAAATCTGCAGCAAGTGTAAATCAATGTAATTGAGCTCTCTCTGGAGAGGAACCCTGCTGATTTACACCCTCGAATCTGGGCCAGCCTTCTCGCTTCCCTCGGAGGCTGCCCAGCGCAGGGCGGCACGGGCTGGGGCTGGTGCAAGGAGCCTGCCGCGACCCAGCACAGCCTCCCGGAGAGGGACTCAGCTCCGGCTCTTTGCTTCAGAAAGTCACCCGATTTCCACACCGCTGCCAGGAGCTGGGGCAGCCCTGCCCTGCCTCTGTGCCGTGTTAGCGCGGGCCGGGTCTGCTCTCGGGTGCCGGCAGCCCGGCGTGGGCGCGCAGCCGCCTGCACCCCGCCGTACCTGCTGTCAGTGAGCCCAGCACCCCGAGCTCGCGCTGGGGGACCGGCTCTCCCCTCCCAGCCTGGATCCCAGACCAGGCTCCTCACGCGCTGAGACCGGCAGCTGGACCGGCTCGCTCTTCCACTTCGCAGCCCTCAATAAATCAGCCTTAATGAGGGACATTTGACCCTCTCCTTCCCTGAGCAGCCTTAAGAAGCATTTTTGCTCCATGAGATAGTTAAGAAACTTGAAGCAATTTCCTCCCCCTGCTTCTACTGTAGTTTTTTTGGTTGGGCTTTTTGATGGGGTTTTTTTGTGTTTTTTTTGAGAAAAGGAAAAGTTGTGGGGCGCAAGCGGTCTTTCGGATGCCTCAGGAGTGGGAGCAGAGGAGAGACAGCAGTGCCTGGTGTGGAGGGGATGGAGCAGGCGGGCCAGTCGCGGTGGGGTGACCCCAGCCCCGGTCCACTTGGTCTGTCGAAGCAACCATGCATGCAGCTGAGACAGGAGGGTCAGAGCTGGGAAAGTGCACTTGCTGGCTGTAATTAGGAATTTAATTGCGAGGCGTTATCTCGCGGAGTTGGAGCCTACACAGATCCATACGTCCTCCATAGCCAATTGCATACGGGGCGACAGCGGATGGAAGGGTGCTGGGAACGGTCTCCCTCACAGATTTCCAGGACTTTCTGCTGCTGTGTGGTCCCTTTCCCTGCTCACAGAGAAATGATGAAAACAGCCAGGCAGATAAACCCCGGGGAGCTGGGCCCAGCACGGCCTCCTGGCTTCGCCTCCTCCTCCAGGCTGCCTGGGACTGCTGCTCCCACCACCTCCCCCCCACAGCGGGCTGTAGCCCACTCGCCTTTTCATTTCCCTTTTGTTTTTTCCCAAAGTCTATTTTAGTGGGGACAGAGATGGAAAGAAGAGCAGAGCTGTCACAATCCTGCCTTCCTCCTCAAACAAACGACATGTCCTCAGCAGGACCATGACAGCAGGACTGCGACGGTGGGGCCGTGTCCTTCAGCCTCCTGGCCCCGAGGAGACCCTCAGCATCCCCCCCCTCGGAGAACCGCCGGTGACACTGTGCCTGGCCCGTGGGGGCCGTCACTACCGATTCTGTTTCTCGTAAAGCGGAGGGTGGTTTTGGCTAGCAGAGAGGATGCAGTAAACGAGGTTAATTGAATTCCCCCTCCCACCCACCAAGTGCCTTCTGGGACCATTGCAAATCTCAGCACAGACAGCAAACACCTCGTCATGGCCAGCAACCCTCGCACAGCCGCGCACCGCAGGCAGACTCACCCGCTCTTAGCTCAGCTGCTGGCTACGACGGATGGAGTGATGAAATCCGCCCTCTCGGAGGTCCCCAGGCAGAGAGCTGGCCTTCCCATGGCTCAGGAAACCTTTATCCCCCAAATCTACCACACCCCCGTGCAGCCAGTTTAGCGGGCGATGTTTGCACGCCCAGGCTGGCAGCGCAGTGACCCTGTTCCCGGCAGCACCGTGACATTTGCAAGCGCCGTTTCCAGCTGGCCCCACGTGGCCCTTTCTGGGGTTCTTTGTGTGCTAGTCCAGATGGAGAGAAAGGTCGGAGTTACTGACAGCAAGGTCCAGGCTGAAATGTGGATTTTCCCTGGGCCCAGGATGACTGTGCCTGTGCTAACCCCGCAGATCAGGGCTCCAGTCCTCGGCGGGTCACACTGGGCTCTGCTCCTCGTCTGTGGGGCTACCATCGCTCCAGCGTACAGGAATCTCTCTCGGGGCTCCTCTCCATCCTGTTTGTGACCTTGCAGATCCTCCCTGGGGCTCATCACCCCCCACCCAGAGCTGAACACCCTCAGCCCCGATGCCTCTGCTGCAGCCAAGCCCCTGACCTTTATTTTCCCTTCAATCAATACACAAAAGCCGTGCTACAGCAATACCAGCATGTCAGGGGAGTCCAGGTGCTTTATGTCATCTGAGGAGCTGATTCTGGTTTTAAGGCTTCAATCCTGATAAGCTTTTGTCTTTCCAACCCCCAATCTCTTCTGTGCTGCCTTCAGCACATGTGCATTGTATTCATCCCCTGACCCCCCCTTCCTGGCATTATTGACTCTCCATCTTGCTTTTAATCAGTTACTATAAAACGAAGGCAGCACCAGGTAAAACAGCAGCTTTATTCTTCCAGATAATAATGGTAAACCCCTGTTTAAAGCGAGCTGAGGTTGTAAAGGCTTAATTAAAAAGCTTCGGGGAAAAAAATCTATTAGGAAAACTGTAGGCATTTGTGAAATTGTTGCTGAGGAGAACCAAGCCACTGGGAGCTCTGTCTGTGTGTCTGGCCTTACCTCGGTGGCAGGGAGGCGATCCTACAGCCCCAGGACGGGGAGAGAGTGCTGCCGTCAGCCGGGAGCATCCCGGGGTTCTTCCCCACCATCGCTGACCAGCCGCTCCCCTTCCCCCATCGCCGTGCCCTGCTCGTGGCCGCCAGCCGCGGCCGGCTCTCCGAAGGGAGCAAGCAGCCTGTTCTGGGTGCAAAACGGGTGCATTCGGCACTGAAATGTCATGCCAGCCATGTTGAGGCTGGCATAACTATGCCCGCAGAAAGGATTCTGCTCTGTAACCACCTCACTCGCCAAAAATGCAAAGACCTGTCTCCTTCTGCCTCACGTGTGCTGGCAAAAGCTTTGGGATCTGCTTTTGCCGTGAGGGTGAAGCTGATGTTTGCAAGTCCACCGATGACTGATCAATACATGCTGATAGACTCTTCCCATCAGAACATTTATTTTTCCAACAGGACACTGATTTCTCAAACAAAAGGCTCGCAAAAGAAATCGTCGTCTGCCTCAGTTTGGCAGCAAATAGAAAACAAGAATATTTTTCTTCATTCTAAAACCAAATTTTTGTGGCTAAATAGAGCCAAAAATACATCTCCCCCCGACTTCTTCCAGACATGAGACATCTCTGAATGCCGAAACCAGCCCTTCCCTGCTGCAAATGGACCAAATAATCCCAGCACGAGACTGGTGCTTAGTAGAAACAGATGTGCCTCTAATGCTGTCATCTACAGCAAGCTGCGTCTGCAAACCGATATTTTATTAACGTATTTATGTAGATGGGAAAGCTGCAGAGGGTGTGCGAACCCCAGCGCCGGGAGCAGCACGCCCCATCGCCCCGTGCCCGCAGGCTGCGGTGCGGCTTGCGGAGGGCATCGCCGTGGGGCTGCCGGCCACCCCCCAACGCTCAGCCTTAAAGACAGGCAAATTTCTCTTCTGCACCAGCATTTAACGTGGGGCCGGGTCCCCCCCGAGCTGTCGGAGGGGAGTTGGGGTGATGCGGGTTTGTCGGCATGCGGGTTGGCGTCGTGGGTCGTTTTGCCAGGGGTTCCGGCGTGTGCCGAGATGGGGATGTGCGGGGTGCTGGCTGCAGGGCACCGGGGAGCTGCGGGAGGAGAAGCAGTCACGGTTAATCATCTACTGAGAGCTGGGACGGAGGAGGCTGCGAGCTTCAGGGGCTCTGCAGAGGGGAAGGCAGGGCAGGGTGAGTCCCTGAGCTGGCCACAGGCGTTCAGCAGTGCCTGGTGGGCTGGGGGGTGAGGGAAGAGAGCCCTGGCCTCAGCTCTCCCCAGACCCCGTGTGGGGGCTGCATCTGGACAGCCCCTGGGGTCACTGTGCAGGGGCAAAGCCACGTCAGCACGCGCCCCGTGCCCACCCCAGCTGGACCGCCACCGGCTCTGCTGCCTTTGCTGTCCCTAGGAGATGCCCTGCAGCCAGGAGCGGGCAGGAGGCTGCAGAGGAAGGGCTCCATGTGCCCTCACCTGGGAACTGACCTGCTATTGAAAGTGAGGGAAAAATGGGCTTTTCCCTGCCAAGCTGGCCGTTTCGGGCTCTGATTTCCTTCCCTCAGCCACTTTTCTAGAGCCTTCGCAGCCTCACCAGTAGGCAGAGAGACCTATAAATCCTGGGTGAAAGAGGAAGAAACCATCACTGAAATGCCTGAGGGGTCTGTGAGCAGGACAGCAAGGCAAAGACCAGGCTTTTTGCCCCCAGCTAGCACGCCCGTCCCACCATTTCCCCAAGGCTGCATCTGCTCTGGATAAGCGCGACAGCCCACCTGGCTTTTACTCCGGAGCGGCGTTACGTGGTGCGAGGGTCAGAGCCAGCTTCTCTCCTGGTCTCTTCCTCTCCCTCGGGATGCCTGGGGACAGAGGAGAGTGGGTGAGCTGTGGGGGGCCAAGGGCAGCCCCCGGGCAGCCTGCAGGCACATTGCTCTGAAACCCTGCCCTCGGCGGAGCAGAGCCTCGGGGCACATTTGGCATTTGAAACGAAGGCTGTTAACACGCTGCAAGAAAGGGCAGCTCTGCGTCGCGGGGCTGAGCCCTCGGTAGCAACAGAAACCTCCTTCTCCTCGTGACGCCCCGGCTCTGCAAGGCAGCGTGCAGCGGGCAGGGGTGAGCGTCCCTGGCAGGGGCACCAAGCCCCTCAGCTCAAGCCCCGTGAGGTGTTGCTGCAGCGCAGTTTAGCCTGGAATATGCTGATTTTAGCCAACAATTCTTTTTCTCCTTTTTGTCACAAAACAAACGAACCATGCAAGTCCTCCATCGCCCACTGTCTCCGACCAGCCGTCCCGTTGCCACGGCCCATCCTTCCCCTGGGCTTCAGAACCGGCTCAGTGAGCGACATCCAGCAGCGGTCGCTTCCTGCTGCAGTTTGCAGACAGCAGATATGGCTCCTGGGTGATTCCGAGTGGCCCTGCTTTGCCTTTTCGGCAGCCTTCTCCGCCAGCCCGGAGCGGGGCGGCCAGAGGAGCCGGCGATGCCCAAGCACAACCCTCAGAGGGGTGCAGGGCTCTGCCAGCAGCACTTCCCTGCTTCCATGTCAGTGCTCATGACTTTGCATCTTCGCTACCTGGAAGGGACTGGATGTCTTTGAACCTCTGTCCCTCACCAAACTTGGCTGAAAGAAGCCGGGAGGCTCAGAAGCCGTCCGGGGGAGCAGCCGCATGCGTGTGCTCACACACACGCGTGCTCACACAGCGCTTACTGCCAGGGCAAACCAGGCAAAGCAGGGAGCAGCTTCGCCCTGTGAGTCCCACCCTGGCTCTGCTGTCAGTGTTATTCTCCACCTGGGTACACCTGGTGGTAAAAGAGAATTTGCACTCAATTGGTTGGGGACCAGGTCTCGGGACAGAGGTCATCTCATTCTAGGGAACGCGGCCGAAACAGGTCCAGGAACCTCCTTAAGCTGCTGAAGGAGCCCTGCAGAGACTGGGGAGGTAAAACCCATCCCCACCTCCAGATACCCAGCTGGCTTTTCCCCTTCTTAAGCACGGCTCCTTTTCAGTGCTAGAATTTGGGGTCACTGTCAACAACTCACTCAAAAATCAGAAGAAAAAGCCGGCGACACTCTCTGAGTCATTGGCATGTTGTTACCAAGGACACTAAGGTTCCCAATTTTGAAGAAGAGATTAATTACATGCTACAAATAGACATTTTATCTGCATTGAAGAGCAGCAAGAGCTAGTTCTTTTAGCGTAGCTCATTATGTATCAGCAGGTAGTATTGTGACAGATGTAGGAATCCAGTCGTATTGTCGCTTGGGTTTAATCATCAGAAAGCTGTCTCCCCGGGTCAGCTTCTAGTGAGGATTTGTAATATTTACATAGCACTTGGGGCTGGCTTCTTTATTGCTGGAGTCTGTATTCACTCGTCAGTCTCTCATTATGCATGTGCCAGTATTAATTGCATTTAGAAATGAGATTCTAAAGGAGAAGTGAGAGCTATTTAGACCTCCATTCAGCTTGAAAGACAGCAGCCTTCTGTGTGACAGCTCTCGAGATGTTCTTGTGCTCGGCTTTCTCTCCAGCTGAAAAGCAGGTGTTGGAGAGAGTTGCTGTCAGAGCCACTGTATCAGCACTGCCTTGTGCATGCCCAGACATTTATATAACCGACAGTATAATGACTCCGCAGAAGTGGCACAGAATTGACCCTTCTGGTACTGGATTCAAACACAGCAAGGTAGGGAGTGGATCTGCTCCGCTGCTATGCAGATAGAAGGGGGAAAGCGATGCCAAGCCTTGCCTCCCGTGGAAAGAGGCGGGGTTATTTTCTTGCTGGTAGGTTTGGGGGTTATCTATTAGCTCGGCTACGCCTGCAGCACTTTGGAGCTGTGTTTGTGGCCTGGCTAATGTATTTAAAGTCGTACAGAAATTCAGCTGACACTTGTCTGTGCATGCCTGCTGCGCGCTGATTGCTCCAGCCCGGAGATGCAGAGCTGTGTGCCGCCGCTGCCGGCTGCCAGCCGTGCCTGGGTGGTGGAAATGAGCAGGTCACGTCCTGCTTCCCAGAGGGGACTAAGCTGGAAGGTCAAATCCAGATGATACCAAGCTACCGGTTCTGTTTTCTCCAGCCTGAGGTGCAGAGGGTCTGTTCTCGCCTTGCAGCATGGCGCGTGGGGTGCGATGAGGGTGTCCTCCTGGGGGCAGAGATCGGCACAGGCACCAAGCGCTCCCTCTCTCCATGGCCCTGGCTCCTGCTCCTAGGAAAACAACCCCTCTGGCACCTGGGGGGTTCGTGTCCAGCCTGTTGTGAGGGGGCTGAGGAAGCAGCAGTAAAGGCAAATCCCTATTTCACTTCCCCAAAGCACCTCCTTCACTTTGCCATAGTCGAGTCCCACCCCATGCCCCTGACTGATCCCTCTCCAAGAGCTCTCCATGGAGGACGTCTCCCCCCTAGACGTGGCTCTTCACAGCAGGCTCCTCTGGGTGCTCCTGTACTCCTTTGGGTGCTCACTGCCCTGTGTCCCCCCACCTGGACCGGCACCGAGACCAAACCCCAGGCTCGGGGTCAGCATCTCTGCCTCCCCAGACCCACACATCTCTCAGGAGCAGGCGGAGAGCAGCTCCCGCCGGGGAGGGACCAGAGGGAAAGAACATGAGAAAAGCAAGCAGAGCAGGCATCCGTAACCAGCCCTGGCCCCCAGCCAGGACCTTCTCGTTAAATACAACATAAAACAAAGAATAAATCACTGCTTGTTGAGGAAACCCAAGCACTGAAGCCCAAGGAGTCCCCCTCGACCTTCCTGTCCCTTGACGGAGAGCTCAGTCCAGGGTAGCGTTTCAGGTTGCTTTTTACCTCCAGTGAGGGGGGAGCAGCAGACCCCACAGTTGGGCTGTTAGGAGGAAACCCTTCAAACCTCTCCTTCTGAGATGGTGGCAGCCAACTCTAGGGGACAACCCGAACCCCATGGACCCACGGCTGAGCCCCCCAGCCCTGCGGGTGAGGGCCAAGGAAAACCCGCGCTGTCCCTGACAGCCCCAGGGCATATAAATAGAAGATGGGACGTGAAGGAGGTCAAGTGAGCAAGGGATTTCACATAATCTCATCTTGCCTGTGCTGTTCATTTGTGTCCTTTGCCCAGGACACATGCTCTGCTTCGCACGCGGGGACGTCAGAGCCAGAGGGACGTTCCTGCGCCGCGGCAGCTTTATCCTGTGGAATGTGTGGGCTCCTGTCTTCTTCTTCACTGTGTCCTGGTTTTCAGGGGTGCCTTTAGTCCAGGAGCCACACAGACCAGTGCACATACGGAAAATCCTGGTCTTTGTTGCTGTGTGGGGTCCTGGTGCCTGCCCAGGTTGAGCCTGGTCCTCTAACTCACACAAATCCAGTTGGATTAAAACTGGACTGGGGCTCTGGAGCCTCAGGTCTGTTCGTGGTCTGGAGGGTGCTGCCTGCCCCCCACTACACCCATCTGAAGCTCGGTCCGTTCTGTCTAGGTCACCGGTACCACTTCTTGCCAGTCCCTGGCTGGCAGCACGTTTTTCTCTCGCTTCCACTACTTCTCTTCTCCAGAATACAAAAGACTGGAGACAAATTCTCTCCTGGTATAAAGCTGTCAGTGGAACTGCCTTGATTTATGCCAGCACAAAGCAAGGTGAGCAGATGAATGTCCAAAACAGCAAGTAGAAAACCTGTTAATAGCCACTGGTCTTCAACGGTGAGAGCCATTAATCAGCAAGAGAGCGGATCTCGCAGTGTACAGCTTCCCTGCTGGCTGGGTCTTCGCATCTGGACCAGGCGCCTGTCTGCAGGCTGCCCAGGGCTCGGAAGAAGCTTATCCCGGCCCCCCGTGCCCCTGGGACCCCGCGCCGGGCTGGGCAGCCCCCGTGCTGGGTCCGGGCTGCAGCTCCCCACACTGCACCGCTGCTCGCCAGCCACGTGGTGATGATGATGGTGGTGGTGGTGATGGCAGCCCGGTGCGAGGTCTGACCAGGCTGCGGGGCCCGGATTTAGAAACAGTGGAAGGAGTGCTGCTCCCGCCGTGAGTGGAGACAGCCAGGGCAGCCCCAGTGTCCCTCCCAACCTCAAGTTTTTCAGCTCCAGGCTCCATCCTACCTCCGCCAGCAAGGTTTTGTGCTTTCCCACGGCTTGCTCCTGGCAGCAAGGACACGGCGGCTGAGCCACAAACCAGTCCTGCAGCCCTGACACCTCCTCCCACACCTGCCTGCTTTGCTTGCTCCTAGCAGGATGCCGAGCCAGCGGCAAAGCTGTCCCCGCTCCGCTGCCCCGGCACCCTGCGGGCAGCTCGCCTGCTCCCCGGGGCAGGGCTGGGGCAGCGGCTGGGGCTGCCTCGCCGGGGCCGCGGCTCTAGGCTGCCCGCACGCTGCCAGCACCGGGGCCATCGCTCCAGGTCACTGCTCCACCGGCCACGTACCTGTCCCTCGTGCGGGCAGCGCTGCCCGCTCGCCCTGCGGCTTCCCAAGGGACGGACCTGCAGGCTCTGCCGGCCTCACCAGCCACCCCCATGCCCCTGCCCCAAGACAGCCCTCACCTCTGCAGCGAGCGCACGTTTGCTCAGGCACTTAACGAGCCTTTAATTCAGCCGGCGCTGCAGGTAGCACGGGCAGGGCCAGGAGCACACAGGCCAGGAGATGCCTTCCCTGCTTCAAGGCTTCTTTCTCCCTCCCCTGACTTAACTGGCTCATTAAGCGCCCATTTGACCTCCCCACTTTCGGATGTCTCCAGTCTCCACTGGTAAATAGATTTGTGCGTCTCCAGTGGAAACGTCCTCGCGCCGAGCCTGGCGCTGGAGCGGGCGGCTGTGCAGCAAGCGCGGGCGATGCTCGGCCCTGCGAGTGCTGAACGGGGACAAAACTCCCTCCCGGAGCCCGCGGGGAGCTGCGGGCAGTGGCAGGCGCAGCCGCCGGCACCGTGCCCGTGGCGCAGCGGGGTGGCACTGAGCTGGAGCTGACCCGGCGCTCCGGTCGCGGCTCCGTCACTGCCTTGATGTGGGACTGCAGCAAGTCCCTGCCCATCTGCTCCCTGCCACCGCCCGGCAGCCAGGACGCGTGCGAGCGGGCGCGGGCGCGGGGCACAGCGCAGCAGGGCCACGGCTGCCGGGCGGCGGCTGCTGCTCTGCTGAGAGCCAGCGTTCAGCTGATGCTCTCGAGCATCCTCCGTACCCAGACCCTTCTCCAGCCACCCAGCACCCCGGGGGTGGAGCGGGACCTCCCCGGGGCTGTGTTACAGAAGGCTGCCAGCTGGGCACTGCTCGGGGTCGCTGGCAGCCTCGTGATGTCCCCACAGCCGAGGGCACCGCTCGGTCTCCTCCGCAGCCCAGGCCTGAGGACAAACAGGCAGCCGGGCTGCTTGCCTGGGTGGGTGGCAGGGCGCTGGACTGCTCCGCTTGGGAAACACCTTGATCAGCGCGTGTAAAGGCATCCCGGGAGCTCAGCCCTGTCCCCTCGCACCAGAAGGACAGGGGACCAATGCTGCGCTTCCCCCTCGCTCATGCTGGTGCAGTGGGGAGGAGGTGACAGCACACCACAGAAAGGTCCCCTCTGCCCAGCAGAAGGGAATGTCTCCTGGTGTCACGGAGGGGAACGAGACTAGATGGAAACCAAACATCTCCAAGGTTGGGTGTTAGGCTGAGTAGCAAGATCCTCCACCCCAGGACCACCCCTCACCGTCCCGTCCCCCACCCCGCGGCACCGAGGGGACGGGAAGGGGATGGCAGAGGACGTACGGTTCAACTTTGTTGAAGAAGCGTCGCCGCAGCATCATGACCAGCGTGCCGAGGAGCAGGACAGTGGTGCACATGGCGCTTCCTCCATCACCTCGCAGCGCTGCCGGCCCCTCGCGTCCCTCCCGGAGGCACTGCTCGGCCCGCGGCTGTCACCCGTCACCCCGGCTGCCGGCACCTCTCCCAGGCAGCCACCTGAAGGCTCTCAGGGCTGGTTTTAGGAGGAATTAGGGCAGGATCAGATGTAATTAAGAGGCAACAAATGAGGACGCTCTCCTCTGACCTTCGCACGAGAGGGAGCCGAGCAGCTGCTCCGTGACCCTTTGAGCACTTAATTGGTTTTGGCGTGCGGTGCTCCTGCCCCGGCTGGGTCCCAGCCCCACGCCGTGGCTGGGTGGGCTCTGGGGGTGACGTGTGATGGACCAAGCCCATTCCCACCCCATCCACCCCATGGCCCCCCCAGCCCGTCTTCCTGCCTGCTCCAGCCCCATCAGCACCAGGGCTGGGTGCTCCCCTCTGCTCCCTGCTTTCCCCTGTGCCTCCCTCCCCTCTTTGCCCACCTTCCCCCCACTCCTCCTTTCGTCTCCGGCTCCCGTATCCCTCCTCCTGCCAGCGCTGCCTCAGCCCGCTCCCCCTTCCCAGCTCCAGTAATCTGACAGGCTCAGACCTGCTGTAATTCCCCGTGGACCTGTCTCAGCCAGCTGAGCCCAAGACCTTGTCTGCATCCTCCCCTTGCCCGGGCTGGGTTTGCCTCCTCCTCCCCGCTCTCCCATCGCTCAGCAGCACGCATACCACTCCCCACAGCACGGCTCTGGCCCCGCGGTCTCCCCCCAGACCTCTGTGCCCATTTCCAGCGTCTCACCAGGGAAGCCTTTCCCTCCCCTACAAGCTCCTGAGATGTCCCTGTCCATGGGCAGTGAAGTGCCTTCACACACCTTGTCCCAGCTCAGCCCTCTGCAACGCAAACCACATCTTCTGGAGTCGAGTGGCTTAGTGGCTTCAGGTTAAAGAGAATAAATGGGAAAGAAACCTCTGTAAGAGAGAAGGTGAGGGGAAGACAGCCGTGTGTGGGCACATGCACGCCCGTGAGCACACAGATGTAGGGTTTAACGGCGCATGGAGGTCCTGACCCGGAGAAGAGCCCTGGAGCAGGCAGGGAGCCGTGGGCTCTGGCTTCCCGGGCAGCTGTGGGTCAGTGCCTCCGTGGATTTTTGCGCCCGGGTGGGGTTTTGCCATGAAGGACCTCAGGCGAGTGTCCTGCGCTGCCCACACCCCCAGTGCTGCCTGCCCTGCCCTGGCACCGGGGCAGCAGGCTCCGAGCTGCAGAGCCCCTCGGGGGGGTCTAACGCTGGTGGTCACCAGAGTCGGGATGTGTCTTCCCTTGGGGCCGTGCCCAGGGCCTGTAGGCAGCCCTGCGGGTTTCTCCCTCTTACGCCATGCCCCCGGCTCTGGTTTGGCCCTGGGGCTGAGACGGCGGCAGCAGGACAGCCAAGAAAAGCCGCAAGCTGGGCATTCCCCTAACTCAGCTGGAAAACAGCTGCCCCCTGCAAAAGGATTTTGAAACCTGAACCAAATCCAAGAAACCTAGATCGGTCAGGTTCAATGGTGGGTTGGGTCTGAAAGGGAAGGCAAAGCCAAGCTTTCCAGGAAGTCTGGCTTTCCATTCCCGGCCGGCTGGGGCCAGAGCTGCCCCCAAGTCCAGCCATGGCAGGGCCCTGCAATGGCTGCGATTAATCCCCTCTTGGTGGACACATCCTCTCAACGTGCTCCAACCCCTAAAAACAACAGCCATGAGCAGCACTTGAAACATCAGTAAAACCAAATCCATCTAAACCCGTCCAGTAAACAGTCCCCAGCCCTGAACTTGTGGGTCGGAGGGGGCAGATCTGGCCTCACTGCTGGCACCGGCGGCATGGAAAGTCTTCAGGAGAGTGGTGGAAGAAACATCCCAAGCATCTCCTCCAGCCAGATGGATACGAGAGAGCATAATTTCTTCCCAAGTGGAAGTCAGGCCGGAGGGTGCGGAGCTGCCTTACGCAAGGCGCCGGGGAGCGCGCGGGGCAGCCGAGCCCAGCGTCCCGGCCAGCCGCGCTGGGCTCCCAGGAGCACATTTCGGTGTGCTGTGAAATCACGAAGCCAAATAAACAGCGGCTGCTGGCTGAGCTGGAGCGCAAGAAGCTGGAAGGACCTTCTTTTCCTTGGCAATAGGCAGCAGGGCTTTTGTAATCCCTGGGAGGATGTCCTTTCTTGCAAACCCTTCCCCCTCGCCGAGACCCAGCTGGGCTGACACCATGAAGGTCCCCGCTTTTGCTCCCCAGATGCTGTCTGAGGCCCTGAGAAAGAGCAGCCACAGGAGCTTGCTCCTTTCTGGGTGTGTTTATAACTGTACGGTCCTCCGTAACCAAACAGAACCATAACCTGGGCCCCTCCACCGTGCCCCCAGCCCGGGACGCTCCCCGGGTGTCGAAGGGAGCCCGGTGCGGGGGGCCAGTCCCTCCGCTCGCTTGGCATTGAGTGACCTCGGTGGCCAGAACTTGCCCTGCGCGGAAGCGTGTCGCTTCCAAACACTCTTGATTGACGCTGAGAGATGCTCGGTTCAAAGGCAAGGTAATGTGAGCAGCTTAGTTAATGCTGCTGGCCCCAGCCCTTGAGAACAGCAAGGCAGACTTAATGGGTTTTGAAGGCTTTTCTTTTTAAGATATGAATCAATGAAGCTGTACGGGGAGCATGGATAATGTGATCAGAATAAGAAACAGGGCTTGTCTTTGAACTGGAGTGAGGTCCCTGACGGTGTTTACTTCATGTCCTGGCACCAAATGCGAGATGACATGAATACATTAGCTTGCTGGCTTTCCTGAGCAACCCCTGCCACGCTCAGACCAGCTTCAGGAAGGAAAAGAGCAGCAAAGAGAATCTGTTTGGAAGCGTTGACTTGTTTCCCAACAACCCTGTCATCCTCGCTTACCGCTGAAGGGTCCAGCCGTGACAGGGGCTGCGGTCCCGGGGCTGCGGCCGGTTCCTGCTGCGGGGAGAGCACAGCGGGGCAAGGGGGAAGGTGGTGACACAGGAGGCTGCTCAGGGTCCGAGGAAGTTTAGCAGCCGGCGGATGCCTTGCCCATGCAGCCCCGCGGCGCTGGATCTGTCACCTGCTTCCTCAGCCTCTTGCTTCATCCCTCCCCGTTGCATCACAAGGTTTTGGTCTCTTCGAATCCCAGGGTGCAGCTGAGGGGTTTTGCAACAGTTCCCAGGCCGGGACCGGGTCAGCCTGGGTGGGAAGCGCTCTCCACGCCTGCCTCAGCAGCTTCTCCTCCTGCCCTGCCCTACCCTGCCCTGCCCTGCCCTGCCCTGCCCTGCCCCACTCCCAGGGCCCCTCTCTGCTTCCTTTTGTTTCCCTGCATTTCCTAATCCTTGTTTTCTTTAGACAGTGTGGGTTGGTGTGGATTTTTGGGGGAGGGAGGTGGAAAGCTGACACAAGGTTTGAGAAGGTCACGAGGAGGCTGTGTGATCCCTGTCTCACCCATCTGCCTCTGCCCTGCCCACCGCTGCCAAGGGTCCTGCCTGGGTCTCTGCACCCCATGCCCCCTCCCCGGGCACCACCCCAGCCCTGCTGCCGCGCCGGTCCCCACGCCAGCATCGCCGGCACCCCCACACCATCCCGCTTCCATGCGCAGGGGTCAGCGAGCTGGAGGTCGGGGTGGCCCCGGGGGCTGGGGTTCCTTCTGGGAGCTGGGGGCTTGGCGCAGGGTCCCGCTGGGGGGGACCACAGACCTCGGCCTCTGCCCAAAGCCGCAGCTGTCGGACTTCGACCCCCGAAATACCAGCGGTATTTCCATCTAAGAAGGAGAGCCTGGGCTGGGCTGGTTTAAGCGCGTTCCCCGCCAGCCCCGGCAGCACCGCCTGAGGTCTGGCTTCCATCAGAGGAGGAACGTCTGCTCGCGGCCTTGGGCCGCGCAGGCAGCCTGGCTGTCGCAGCCTGGGACGGATCCCCGCGCTGTCACCTCCCTCGCCCAGCTTGTCCCAGCCGCACTGAGGACACGGAGCCGGGGGAATCCCAGTCTCTCAGCACTGCTGGTCTTTACAAGTGATTTAGCAACCGGGCGTGCCAGTGACACAGGCAACGGCTGTGTGGTTAAACCGGGATCCCCCAACACCCCGCCTGGGCTCGCCACCCCCGCGGGAGGCAGACGCAGGCAGCGACGCACCCCCGGCGGGGTCGGGGGGGTCCTGTCGGCTCAAGCCCCTTTCAGCCCCCAGCACGGTGTCCTCCAGTGACGGCTCGCAGGCCGCAGGCGCTGCCGGCGCAGAGCTGGAGCATCGGGATTGCCACGGCTCTCCTGGGATCGGAGAAGCCGGGGGAAGGAAACCCGCAATAAGTACGGAGCATTTGTGCAGGCTTTAGGCTAAATCCTTCCCTCCCTGGGTAGCAGGCACTGCAAAGCTGCTTCCTAAGGTCTTGTTATTCCTTTTCAGGGCAGGGCTTTGCAGCTGGCAGCAGGGCTGGGTGAGGAAGGGGGAGAGAGAGGCATTGCACGTGGGGGGCGAAGCTGGGTGCGCTGGCCTGGCACCCGGCGACTTTGTTTGAGCAACGTTCGGGATGACAAGTCCAGCATCTCCGGGTGAGATGGCGCAGGAGCCCGGAGCGGCTCCAGGAGGAGGACGAAGGGCGAACACCCAGCCGGGCACACACGCATGTCCTGCGATAGCCCTCGGCCACGGGAGCAAAAACGACAACGAGCCCCGCTGGCGTCTGTTCCCAGGGCCACCCCAGCTAACGGCGTTCGTCAGCAGGTCCCGGGGAGCCGACTTGCAGGGGACAGAAGATGTCACCCGTTTTTCTCCAGGAGCCGAATAGCGAGGCTGTCCCCACACACGCGGGAGGTGGGCTCAGCCCCCAGGATCTGGATTAGGGGTTTCTGCCTGCGCCCCAGAGACAGTGGAGGAGTCAAGGGTGGGGATCTGCCATCATCCACATCCCACACGCTGTGGAGCTGAAGTCTCAGGTTTTTTTGCCTTCACCTCCCACTCGAGGATCGGGAGCCAAGCACATTTCTCATTGCACCCAGCGCGCGGGCAGGAGGAGAGGCAATGTGGGAGGGCACGGGGGGAGCGGGAGAAGCCATCGGCAGGCAGGTACAGACCCCGCAGGAACACGGCGAGCCACCAGCAGAGGCTTGGAGGGCCTGGAAACCCATCCTCACCCTCAGCGGCCATGCAAGTGGAGGACGGCTTGACCAGGCGCTCGATCAGTCCCCGCCACACAGAAGCTGCGGGAGGAGCAGGCTGGGGCTCGGCAGGGCTGGGGTCCCGCTGGCAGCGCTGGCCGGTGCCACCCGGTTGTGGGGACGGGCCCTTTGGAAGGAGGTGGAAAGCAGGAGATGCTCCACTGGAGAGGGGAGAGGGACTGGGGTGTTGAAATGAATTTGGGTCTGAGAGAGATGGGGTGATTTCTTCCGTATGGATTACGCAGGCTGATCCCATCTCAGGCTTCCCACTGGCCATGGGGACCATCTGCAAACCCCATGTCCCTGAGCCACCCTGCCACAGAGTGGGCACTGTGCTGAGCTCTGCTCTAGGACAGCGGGCAGCTTGGACTGGGCAGGGGGAGCAAACACCATCGCAGCCCTCAGGGCTGCCACCTCCCTCCGCACAGCACCTCGCACCGAAGGGGCCGGAGGGACCCCGAGCGGCTGCGGGGCTGTGCAGGCTGGCAGGGCATCGCGGGGTGAAGCTGCCTGCCTGCCTGCCAGCACGATCCCCAGCTGGGATTTTGCAGCAATGGTGCCAACACAGCATCTTTCTCCTTCTGGAACAGGTTCCCTCCTAACCCCAGGCCCTCGAGAGCAACAGTCACGAGAAACCATGGAAACGGGTGGCGGGTGAATGGCGACGTGTGCCTGCGGTCCTGCCCCTGATTTCTGTCCCGTGTCCGTGACGGGATGCAGAAGTTGAGGGCTGTTGGGGTCCGCCCGGGATCTGGAGGCAGCGGAGCATCGCCGCCGCTTTGCTCGCTGCCTCCTGTTTGCGGAGCGGGACGGCACGCGGGAACGGGGCTGGGCTCCTGCCAGGGCCAGGTGTGACGTCCCCAGAGAGGGGGCAGAAACCTTGACAAGGCTCGGGGATTCCTCACTTGCTTTTCTAATATTCTCCAATATTCTAATATTTCTAAATGGAGACTCTGAAGCCAAGACCCTTCGGTTCCCAGTGCCAGGGATCGAGACGAAGCGCCCGCTGAAGCCAGGCTCACCGAGTAACCAGGTACCAGGCTGCCAGCCCGGTATTGGCTAGGACACAGGGTACGAAAGCTTCCAAGAGTCCTTTTCTTTAAACACACATCACGTGACAACCAATGATCCACCTAAATTATTGCCCGAGCGTTCGTATTTGTCATAAATTGAGTTTTTCCCCTTTTTGAAAGCGCTCAGGCTGCATTGCGGTTTTGCTCTGGTTTTAGGCTGGGCCCAAACACAGCCCCTTCCCCTGCGTCTGGAGGGAGGGCGAGAAGCGTGGCCATGCCCTCCCGGGTCCAGAGTGGTTCCTCTGCTGCGTGGTGGCCACCTGGGGACATTGGAGTTAATATCTGAGCTCGGGCTCACGGATGCTACTCCAGTGGCTAATGGGCAGAAGGAAAAGCCAAAATTTAAGATGGCTGGTGAAAAGCTGACGGTTTGGAAGCCGGTGGTGGTGTTCTTGGGGACCTGAGTGATACCTGAGCTCCGGCCAGGCAGAGCTGGCTCCGCTGCCGTGTTTGCACACTGGTGGATTGGCAGCTCCCAGGTGAGCCGGGCTTTGTGTCCCCGAGCTGAGGGGCTCACGGGCGCGTGGGGCTCCTGGTCCATCTCCGCACAAATTTGGCGAGGGACCCACAGTGGGGGACCCGTGGGCAGCACCTTCTCCAGCAGCTCTCGTTGGATCTGCAGGAGCGAATGCGCTGACACGGCCGCCTCGGCTGCTGTTTGCTGAGGCTGGTTTGGAGGAGCAACACGGCGAAAAGCCCCCCCAGATCTGCAGTAACAAAGCTCCAGCCCCCGAAGGGGCCCCGTCGCCCCTGCCTGCCCGGGGTCAGAGCTGCACCCTCAGCCTGTCCGTCCGTCCGTCCGTCCGTCCGCCCGCCCGCCCGCCCTGCGAGGGTGCGCAGCGGCTGCTTCTCCTGTCTCTGATCCCCCTCTGGGGGACTCTCGGTTATTACAAGCCTGGCAGTGTTTTCCTTCTCTCTGTGCAAACGGGCTGCGCTGTGGGTTTAATATGCCGGATCTTCTGGGAGCTGGAAACAGCATTTGGGTAACAAGCAGCCCCGAAGCACACAGACGAGGGCAGTGGGAAGCCTGGCGTGGAGGTGTTCCCGCACGCCTCGTCCCTGCAAGGCACTGCCAGGAGCGACGCGGTCGCAGAACAGCAATAATGTATTCATTTCATGAGTGCCTTAACTCTGGACCCCCGTACAGCTGGGTCCCGATACGAGAAGGGAGAGCAAATTCTCATCATGACAGAAGTCCCCGTGGGACAGACTGCGGTCTCCTTCGGGGCGCAGAGAGATGTCCGGGGCTGGAGGTGCCCCGCACTCCCCCCTCCCCCCGGCTCAGCCCGAGAAGCGGAGGCGAGCGAGGGTCCGTCCTCCACAACACGACCGCCCGCGGAACAAGGGAGCGCGAGGGGGGGAGACGAGGCAGAGCGCGGCGCAGCCAGCGGCTGGGACAACTTCAGCTCAGCACTTTGGATTATGAATTTTCTCTGAGCTGTTTACAAGGGCTGAGAAAAAAAACTTCCAGCCCTACCTCCCCCCACCAGCACCGTCCTGATGTTGCCCAGAACATCTCTCCCTCATCCCTCCCTTTCGGGGAGAAAAAAAAAAGGGAAGGAGGGAGGAGTGGGAGAGAGGAGGAGAGAGAGAAAGTGAGCTCACGTTCGCACGTTGGTAAAGAGGCTGGTCTTGCGATGCCTTTGAATATTTTACTTTTAGGCAGTTCCCCATCAGTCAGCCGCGCGCATCCGAGCCGAGCTGAGGTGAACTACAGCTGTGGACAGCACTAGGGGATCTGAAATCTAATCGCATGCATCGTACCTCCAGGAGATTTTTTTAAATTACATATATAAACGCGCCGGCAGGCAGCCGTGCTCGCACACACACGTACACATCCAGACGCCGGCAGAGCCGCCAGCGCCCGCGCGGCCGCCGAGCAGGCACCTTGTCTCTCCTCGCAGGATACACCCGCTCACACACATCTCTCTTCATCTCCTCCTGGCTTCCCGGAGGATCGTGCCGGCTGTTTTTCATGGAGAAAGTCCAGGGAGAAATGGAGATTGAGAGATGGGAAAGAAGTGAAGAGATTTCAGACGCAGAAAAAAAGGTTATTCAAGAGACGTGGAGCAGAGTATACGCGAACTGCGAGGACGTTGGGGTCTCCATACTCATCAGGTATTTAAAAAAAAAACAAACCAAAAAAAAAGGAAGCAGCAAATCCAACTAAATCTCGTTATAGCTGGGAAAGAGGGAGAACAATATATATAACCGAACCGAGATGACTGACAGCGAGTGGGGAGCTGGCTGGGTGCATTCGCCGGCGGGGAGCAGGCAGGGTTTCACAGCACTCCTCTGATTTCCACACCTCGGAGCCGGGCGGCGGCGGCGGGGGGAGCGGGGGGAGCCTGGCCGGGGACTCTGGGGGACGCTGCTTCCCTCGCAGAGGTCACCTTAGACCCGCCGGCGGAGCTGGGGGGGCGGCGGGGGGGGACAGCGGCGCTGGGCTTTCGTGGGTTGGGGGTGTTTTTTATTACCCCCCCCAAGTTGGCTGCGTGCGGATGGCGTCGGTGCGTAGCAGGCTGGCGGGTGAAATAATGCGAGTTGGGAGCCAAGATGAAACCCAAGCAGGTGTGTCTCCGAGGGCACCATCTGTCCCTGCCTCCGGCGGCCGCCTCGGCGGGAAGGCGAGCGCCCGAGCTGGCGGCAGCAGTGGGGTGCGGGGGGCCCTGGCAGCAGCGGGTGCAGCGGGGGGAGAGGGGCCGGCCGCCCCGGGATCGGGGTCCTGAGCATCGCCCCACGGCCAGGGGCTGCGCGGCACCGACCCAGCCCTGTGTGTGGGCTGGGAAGCAGAAAGGGGAGATGCTGGCGCGGGGACACGGGCGGGTGGGTGTCCTTGCGTTGTCTGGGGGTGCAGCCCTTGTCCCAGTGCCCTGGGAAAGCACCAGGTGGGAAAGCCATGGGGTCCTAGGGACACCGTGAGCTTGGGGTGTCAGTGGGGTGCAGGCTGTTTCCCTCACTGCAGAGGGGCGAGGTGGGGAGAGGGGTGGGTGAGATGCCCGTGCTGACCTCCCAGCAAACCCCAGAGCAAACCCCACAGCAAATCTCCAGAGAGCCAGAGCTCCCACCACCCTCCGCGGGCACCAGCAGCGCCGGGCTCTCCCTGGGCAGGGTCCTGCCTGGACCCGACCCCTGGCACCCCGGGCAGGAGACGGGACTGGGTTGTGTCCTCCCCATGTTGCTCTTGCAGCAGGGGACTGTGAGTGCTCGGAGAACTCCTTGGATCGATGCACTGTTTATTAATAATCATCCAAAAGTTTTCCGAGAGGCTGAGATCCGACAGGGTCTGCAGAGAGCAGCGGCTCCCCGGGCGTGCCCGTGAGCAGAGCTGGTTCCCTTCCAGGCTCACTGCGATGGGGTTTTCCTAGCAAGACCCCTCCGCAGAGAATCCAGAATGACATTGGAGTCCCCTCTCCGCCTGCTCCTCAAACATTCCCTTCCCTCAGAGCCGGAGGATGGCTGAGCCGCTTCCCCCACGGCCCCCTGCTCCGCGCAGCCGACCGGGGCGGTCTGGAGATGCGACAGCTCCGCAGCCGGGGACACCAAACCCACCTGGGCTGGGTTTGAAGCCTGCACGTGGCAAAGGTCTGGGGGATGCAAAATTCCCTTTTTCTCCACGCCATGACCTTCAGCACGGGGCTTGGGCAGCAGCCGTGCGCGGCCGGCTCCCTGCCTGGCACCCAGCTCACGCCATGGCCCCCTCCGCGAGCGCAGCCGGGTGCCCCTGCCCGCCAGCACAGGGAGAGTGGCTGGGTGCCCACGGCTGGCACTAAGGGACTCGTGGCAATGCCGTGGGGGGTTCACCCAGGGCAGCTCATTGCTTTTGGGGTCCCTGTGTGCAGCTGTGGGGCTCGGAGCAGGGCAGGGGACGAGGGACAGCAAGCTATGGCCATGGGAACCATGTGGCCAAGCTCTGGTCCCAACTCAGACTTTCCCAGTAGGAGTTTCTGGTCCAGTATTTTTTTTTTCCAGGGAGAGTTGTGGCACCGTGGTGAGGGGTTTCCCCCCCGCTATGCCAACAGGGCAGGACTGAGCTGGCACCTAGGCTGACCCCGGGCTCCTTGGGAGCCTTTGCGTGCTCGGCCATGGCACGTGCCCTGGCACATCCTAGCTAAACCCGCCGCCCGCTCCCTCAGCCAGCGCATCCCTCGGGTGCTTCAAGCGAGGCCGGGGCTTTGGGTGCATGTCCCCAGGATGCCGGCGAGATCTGGGAGCCACATGCGCCTGCACGCCCGTGCCGTGGCTCCGGTGGCCGGGCTGTCCCCTCCAGCAGCAAACCCCGTCCCTGGAGAGGGCTTCGTGTGGCTGCCCCGAGCCCCGCTTGCCCCAAGAGCTCGCCCTGCGCTCCCGGGAAGCAGGGCTGGCGCTGGCTGGGCTCGGGAGCACCGGCGGCCGCCGCTCGCCCGGCTGCGTCTCCCGGCTGCCGTCAGCCGCTGGG
>Ga0065711_1032566_pt1 | contig 27092 bp, 11 predicted proteins | sample Hoacrofraction12_FD_59098 | JGI IMG/M metagenome (GOLD analysis project Ga0065711, IMG submission 59098) | Hoatzin crop microbial communities from Cojedes, Venezuela - Epithelial fraction 12 v2 (version 2) | ecosystem: Host-associated > Birds > Digestive system > Esophagus > Crop | place... | reverse complement strand
GTGTGACGTGCATGGCATGGAATACCTCGCTGGTCAATGTTGGGTCACCTGTCCTGTCCGCCCCTCCCTGCAAGTGCGACCCTGCACGACCGTTCACTTGTGGGACCTAAGAGATCAGTCAGTGACCTTGGCTGCTATAGTGATAATTATAAAAAGGGGCCTTTTCCTGCCTGCCATTCCTACCGTTAGCTCAGTATAACTGTAAACATTAGGTGTTCCCAGCTTTGGAGCAGACAGTGTCCGAAAAATATGCAGCCAGCTTCAGAAAAATGCAGTTACTTAGAAGAACTTAGCTGTAAGGAATATTCACGAGAAGAGAATCGGTTCTGTTTTAACCAAAACCAGGACGTGTTGCAAGATAGCTGTATTACGCAGAAGAAAATATTGTTTGAAAGTCATGATTTAGGAGCTAGTGAAGATAAAATGAATGGGTAAAGAGTGCTTAGTAGATTCTCGACTATGGAAAGGGTGTGTAAACAATCAGAGTGTTAGCATTTACTGTCTACAGTAAGTATCTGTGCTCAGATACGCAGTTAGATGAACTGTTTGAGTATTGCAGAGCACTGAGGTGATTTGCCTTTGGAATACCCTTTGTAAAGCATGCTGTATCATTTATGAAAGAAAATATCCCTCATGATTCCTGCAAAATGTCAACATTAGGAGTATGTTTTGCTGTTGTTTTTTTCTTTTTTTCCAAAAATCAAGTTTTTTTCCCCCCCAATTCTAGAACATTCTTCAAGGCCTTAAGTAGAGTGGAGGAGGGAGATAACACAATTAGATTTTGGGAGTGGAAGGTTAAAGAGATCGATCATCTATATTTTTATATCCCTGGTGCCCAACCACTTGTAATACCATTGTGAACTCAGAGGTGATTTTAATTCCTCCTATTTCCATTACTTGCCGGAAAGGGTGTTAAAACAGAAATTGCTACCATTAGGTTTCAGCATTTGCGTTTCCTTTTAGAAATTGAAATCGGAGACCATTATGCTCAGCTAGACTTTCTGCGTAACTTTGCTTTCAGAGTTTGAGCCTTTTGTTGTTGTTGTTTTGGTTGCTTTTTTCTATTAAACATATATGTGAGTTGTAACACAGTGTTTAGATGCATTTTTCAAGTGATGAAGAAGCTGCTCGCTCCAACCAAGTTGTTTCAGTAGTTATCTAACCTGAGATTAGAAACTTGTTTGGATGACCAATTATTTTCTGCAAAATTGGAGAGCTCTCTTCTCTTTGTTCTGTGTGACTACTTAGGCCCTAAATGGCTTGTACTAAGATTTGTTGTTATAACACATAATCTTCAGACCTTTGCATCAAATCTTTGGTATTCTGGATGTTCTTGGCAGGTGGATGCTGGGCTTGAAATCAATATTTTAGTAATAGTCTTTGGAATGCCACAGGTACAGGTGATGCTGCTCCTCCATTCTCTGCTTCCATGCTGTGCAGAAAATGTTAGCCGCAGTATGGTTTTTGTTTTCCTTCCCTGTTGCCCTGTTTGTACTTCTTCTTGCCATCTGGAATATCAGGAAGTATGTTAGAGTAATCAGATATTTCATACCTGGCTGATGCAGTGCAGGTGAACAGCATGAAAATAGCCTGCACTAAGTGCAATCAAATACCAATTGCGTTACTGCAGCATCAGAAAGTGGATGTTCAGCAGCTTAGCTGCTTGCACTGTGGTGTGAAAAAGCAACAGTGCGGAAGATGAGGTGAAGCTAACTGTCTGTAAGTCTGGCATTGGAACTGGAAGCTTGAAGTGTGTTTTTGAGTTAATATGGCTTTGAAGTAATTTCATTGTATTTATATTTCTTCCTGCTGTAAGCAATGAGAAGATCTACTGTTTAAGCTGCAGTAAGCCAGGGAGGGAAGTTGCAACCAAAATACCAGTTGAAAAGCATTTGAAGAAATACCAGAACTTACTCAGTTTGCTTTATTAATTATAGATGAATGCCTTAGTGACGGGAAGTGGGAAAAGGCAGCTTACTGAAGAGAAAGGGTGGCATTGTGAAATAGAGAAGGGTTTGGAAAAAAAAAAATCACATGATGACTACAAACTGTTGCAGCGATATTTGTGAATTCTTGGAGAATGTCAGTGTGTGTCCTTCTGTCTGTACATCCCATCCCCGCAGTGTTCCTCTGGAGCGAGAACAAGCACATAGAATGTTGGGTTTGCACTGCTGAAGCAGAACTTCAGGTCATGAAGGTAGGTAATGAACCTTACTACCAAGCAGGCAGACACCTGAGATAAGCCGTGGAGGATAAGCAAAGTGGATTGATAATCAAAAGGTCCCATGAGGAAACCCCATTTATTTTACTAAAGAAAACAGCTCAAAAGTAGGTGACGAGAAAGAAATATGTGTTACTTTGCAGCGTAGTACTTGAGGTAGTGCATCCAAGCTGCTCAAGGAGACGAAATCCCAGTGTTAGGGAAGAATTTGAATAAACAAAGACTCTCCTGTGCAACTGTTGAAAAATAACTGACCATTGAGTGTAAACAGATGGTTCTTGTAATGTAATGCACAAATAGGCTTAAGAGGAATGGGGAAAATGCAGTTTGTAAACCACCTCCTTTAGGAATTAGTTGACAAGAGTATACAGGATGTGGCTTTGACTGGGGGCTGTAAAATTACCCAGAAGTTAAACTTCTGCCTATAATTACAAATAAAGAAGGACAAAAAGAAAGTATTTTTTTATTAGAAAAGTAGTCCATTTAGTCTGATTTTTCTGATTTGGCCAGTGATAAAGTGAGGGCTTTTGTGAAACTGGTGAGAACAACATTTTGCACTTGCAGAGGAAAGTACCGTAATATGTTAGTGACCGACTAGAGTCAGGGCAGTTGAAGCCTGTGGGCGCACCCAGGACCCTGGCAAACACATCCTTTGATCTTGGGACATTTTTTATTTGTGCCAGCTTTGTAATGTATTTGCAAATGCTTCTTCTGTGACAACCTTTCTCAGTTCATGAAGAACATGGCAACGTAAGTGTGGGTTTATGGAAGGCTCTGCAGGTGTCTTCTGCAGTGTGAGAATGGTACTTTTTTGAGCATTTGCAAGCAGGACACGGCTGAGGGAGCTGCTGGGGCTGTTTAGTCTGCAGAAGAGGAGGCTGAGGGGGGGACCTTATTGTTCTCTGCAACTACCTGAAAGGAGGGTGTAGTGAGGCAGGTGTTGGTCTCTTCTCCCGAGTAACTAGCGATCGGATGAGAGGCAATGGCCTGAAGTTGCATCAGGGGAGGTTTAGATTGGATAGTAGGAAAAATTTCTTCACTGAAAGAGTGGTCAGGCATTGGAACAGGCTGCCCAGGGAAGTGGTGGAGTCCCCATCCCTGGAGGTGTTCATAAAACGTGTGGATGTGGCACTTCAGGACATGGTTTAGCAGGCATGGTGGTGCTGGGCTGATGTTTGGACTTGATGATCTTAGAGGTCTTTTCCAACCTTAATGATTCTATGATTCTATGAATCCACAGGTACAGCAGGTCCCATCCCTCGGGTAATGAACCAGCTGAGCTGGACACTACTATGAGTTTGATCTACCCATCTATAATGTATTTCTTCCTTGGCTGAAAGGAGATTCTTTTGAGATGCTAGCAAACGTAATTTAAAAGCTTTCTTATTTAGGAAGTTATACTTAATGTATGAAATGGAGTAGCATGAGTACTCTGATTGCGTAATAACCCTGCCTTTCAGATACCAGGGCCTGATTCTTTTACATGCCATCTCCATGAAGAAGGAGATGGCTTGAGACCCCGGAGGTCTCACTTCTCTTAACGAGGGTGAGAAAACCCTGTGTTTCTTAGCTTTTTCTGTAGACCTTAGAGGCTTTCCAAAATCTGGTGGACTTGCTCTGATTACAGCTGGTAAAAATTGCACTTTTCTGAACAACCAAATAAATGGTGGCTGGTTGGCTGTGTTGTAATGTTGCAGGGTGTGTAATGTCAGGGCCAGGAGTAGGGAAATGCAGGAAGTGAATGTTTATATTGTGGTCTGTGTGTATCTGCTGGTTCAGAAATCAGTCACGTTCCTGTTTTTATCAGTGCTTAAGGTGCTGCTGTAGAGGTGGAAAGCTTTTTGGGGTCACAGCAGTGAGTTACTGTTTTGCAGTTGACTGTCTCTTGGGTTTGCACCAGGTTACAGAGTGATTTATTTGTTTTTAAATCTTTATTCCTAGTGGCATCAGTATTCTGGCAGTAACAGGGACTAATTCTGGGCTTCTTTCCAGACTGATGTCTTTGATCAGCTAATCTCCTTGACAGAACAGAGACGTTCCCAGCAGAACAGAAGGTGCTCAGGATTCTTCTAGATATTCACATTTTTATGTGTAGTTAGTGCTAGCAAAAATTTGGGCTAAGCTCTTTGAAAGACATCATGTGAACCCTGTGTTTTGAAAGAGTGACTAAAGTGATGTGTGAGAAACAAATAATTGTTAAAAATTCGTCGCAAGCAGGAAAGTACCTGGGGAAAGAGAAGGCGATGACTAAAGGGTCCTGTTTTTAAGTTGAACAGCTTCTTCAGAAGGAAATCTAGAAATGTGACACTAAGGTGCAAGCCCTTCCTCCCCACCACGTTGCTTCTAATTTTCTTCAGGCAGTAGGTTGGTAGCGAGACCATTGTATGCCCATCCTTGGGACAAGAGGAGTAGTCTGCATCACTGTCTGTATATTGCCTCTGTTTCTCTAGGTCATCTTAAATTTTGTTTATTATTCTAGCTTTTTTATTAAATAATAATGCAGCTGCCACGATTTCTGTGTTCATAACAAATTCTACTTTTCTGTGGGCTTTTTTTTATCTCCCCCTTGAAGAGATCAGTGTTAGCTGATCTCTGGACAAAAGACATACCACTCTAATGAGCAGTCTTCATGTTTGGCTGAGTGGAGGTTTCGGGGATGCTCTTTGTGTAGGGCATTGCCTTATTTGCCAGCTTTCTTCAACAGTCCTCTCACAGCACTCTTTAATTTAACTGAGTTCGTTTGCTTGTAACAAGCGTGTGACTCGAGTAACGCAGGCTGTGTGAGATAGGTTGGTCTCAATTCTGCTCTAAGTGCAGAGGGTTCCACAGGGTGTAGTCTGCATGTGGCATCCTGGTGGAAATTTTTGCTTTAATGACTGAACATGAACATCTGCTAAGTCTTCTGTCTCAAAGTAGACCTTCCAGCGTGAAGTTCAGGACACATCAGTGAGATGGTGAAAGTTGAACTGTTCTTGCCGTGCCAAGAATTTGCAGTGGACAAATAAAAGACCTTGTTCTTGGGCTAAAAGCTCATCAAGGACTAAGTGTAATTTGAAATTTGAAAATCGATTTTTTTAACCTTCTAAACATCTTCAATATTCAAGTACAGTCTACAGTAACACAACGTACTATTAAAAGCTTTTGTACCCTTAAGGACCTCCATAGCAGTAGCTCTTGAACATCAGCATTTTGAGGGAGAGTAGTCAGAAAGCTCAACAGTGGGCGATTTTTAACATTTTTTCCTTCTTTTTATGCATTTTTTTCCCTAACCCTACAGAAACATGTGGACTTGTGCCGAGTCTTCGCCATGTTGTCAGTTATAGTAAATGAGTCACGAAATGAAGTTCCACAGTTTTCTGCGTACTCTGGTTTTGCTTGCCATCTTTAATGTTAAAATAGAGGTTGTAAGTGCAATATATTACTGTTTTCAGAATTATGGTTTTAACTAACAGAAAAATGTGAGAAGCCCTGAATTTGCTTTAGGTCTCACTGGAACTAGTAGTCTGAGAACCTTGGGATTTTGGACAGATTTTAGTCTGCGCTATGATCTCCATGTGATACTTAATTTGGAAATTCAGTCTCATAGTACGTACAGTACTCGATTGCTGTGTAGGTGGGGGAACAGAAAGGATTTGCTACAAACCGTAAGAACTCAGGGGAGCTGGGCATATCATCAGTAATTTTTTTGGGGAGTTTAAGGCCAAGGGAGAAGCTAGATTACTCTAGCAATTCTGTAGACTTGAGACCATTATCCTTCATCAGATTAGTTTGCAAGTGGGCTACACTACGGCTGTGGTCGACACTTTCTGCTGCTGTTGGCTGTAGTGCTGCATCCAGTTGACATCAGGATAGAACAGTCAGCCTCAACAGAAGTATTGTTCTTCCTGTGGACTGGTTGTGGTTTTTCTCTGTGTTTTGAAAAGTATAAGTAAAGGAATGGGGTTTTACAGAGTAACATTAAGAATGTTATTTATATTTTAGAAGTGTATAGTTAAGTATATTTTTGAAGTGTGTTTTGTTTTTCTCTTTGCATTCCACTACATGCCAGTAACAGACAGCCCTGTTCAGCACTGGCCACACCTGGAGTCCTGGGTCCAGTTCTGGGCTCCCCAGTACAAGAGAGACATGGACATACTGGAGAGAGTCCAGCGACGGGCCACAAGGGAGACGAAGGGACAGGAACAGCTCTCCTGTGAGGAAAGGCTGAAAGAGCTGAGACTATTCAGCCTGGAGAAGAGAAGGCTCAGGGGAATCTCATCAGTGTTTATTAATACCTGCAGCAAGGGTGCAAGGTAGATGGAGCCAGGCTCTGCTCGATGGTGCCCAGTGACAGGACCAGAGGCAATGGGCACAAACTGAAACATGGGAGGTTCCCTCTGAACATGAGGAAACACTTTGTCACTATGAGGGTGATCGAGCACTGGCACAGGTTGCCTGGGGAGGTTGTGAATTCTCCATCCTTGGAGATATTCAGAAGCTGTCTGGATGTGTTCCTGGGCAGCTGGCTCTAGATGGCCCTGTTTGAGCAGAGGCATCGGACCAGATGACCTCCAGAGGTCTCTTCTAACCAACTTCAGCTATTCTGTGATTCTGTAATAACTATCCTATTGATGCTCCTTGTTAAATGTCAGAATGACTTTTGTTTTTGCAACCTTGGCAGCAGTAGCTGGTGGAATCTTGTGAGAAGGATTCATCTCTGTATTTTCCTGGAATGGCTGCCTCATACTGATTCCGATGCTAAAGGAGTTGGGGAAGATAACTTGGTTCTTTATCCTTCTCTATCATAAAGGAGACCTGCAACTTGGTTATGGAGTACACTGTAGGCTAATACTGATGTTGCAAGAGGAGGAATGCTTGGTATCAGCCACATGAGTCAACTGAAGTCTGCAGATCTTTCCCATAACTGTCTGTCTTGGAGCAAATAGAGCCTCTCTCATCCTGCACTTAGAAATTGTTTGAATGGCCTTGAGATTATTTGCCTCGTATCTGTTTTTTATCTGTGGTTGGCAGCAATAACTGAAACCGAAGAACAAATGTTTCAGTGGAGCAGGTTCATTGTGTCAAACCAGGCAGAAGCTTGTCTGCTGATTGGAGCAATTGATCTTTGTGAGATTTGGTCAGGAGCTGTAGGGAAGCTGTGGCAGTGATTCAGGCCCTGATGCTGTTTGGCCATGCGGTCCAAGGAATAGACTTGTCTGACAAGTACTGTCTAATTGTAGATTTAGCATACATGGAGGACTTAACAGTTCACATATCATACAGATCTTCAGTACTCGCTCCAAGAGTTTAAAAAGGGCTGTTAGGCATCAAAGATGCTACTCTAAGGACAGAGACTTAATCTTTGAATGAGTCACAGAAACGCTGTGCTAACATGCGAAGTGATGAAGGAAAACCACTATTAATGCCATTTGTTACATGCAGTTCTGCCATGGAGCCTGTGAAAAAGGTTTCTGCAACAGTTCTGTCTTCAAAGAAACTCTCTGAGCCCCCTCTTCTAACATTGAGCCTGCCCCTCCACCCTCTCTAATCAAAAAACTGCTCATAAGCCAGTGTATACAAAATTAAACTGAAACATGCCCAAGCAAGAAATGCAAAGCTAGTTGATGAGTATTCATAACCACTGTTGTGGTTGTGAATAAATAAATGCCCTCATTGTAAATCATCCCAGTTTTGAATTCTCACATGTTGGCCTTCCAGAAAATAATACGCTTCACCTAGTGTACCAGGTGCTCTTTTCAAAACTGTGTTGATGAAGTCAGGAGATAATTAAGCATCAGAAACTAAACAGCAGTTAGGAACTTTCACAGGCAATCAACATCAGACTTGATGACTCGATGTCATCTTGCCATGAGTGTATTTTTCCAAAGCAGGTCCATCCCTGACCTCTTGGTTCTGATTGTGTTGGCCAACTGAGAAAGTACTTGTAGGAAACAAGCCTGAGAGCCAAAATCTGCACTCCTCCTGGAAACCAAGGATCATGGATTCCGTAGAGACAAACTAAGTGGCAAACTGCAGTTTCCTTACCTGCCCTGTTCTCAGTAAGCCATACCTGTTTCAGAAGTGTCATTCTCTTTTGCTCCATCTCATGGACAACTTAGTCACTTTTTAGCGGCTGGGAGAGCTGGGGCTGTTCAGTCTGGAGAAGAGGAGACTGAGGGGAGACCTTACCGCTCTCTACAACTACCTGAAAGGCAGCTGTAGTGAGGCAGGTGTTGGTCTCTTCTCCCAACTAACTAGCTATAGGATGAGAGGCAATGGCCTCAAGTTGCGTCAGGGGAGGTTTAGATTAGATATTAGGAAAAATTTCTTCACTGAAAGAGTGGTCAGGCATTGGAACAGGCTGCCCAGGGAAGTGGTGGAGTCCCCATCCCTGGAGGTGTTCATAAAACATGTGGATGTGGCACTTCAGGACATGGTTTAGCAGGCATGGTGGTGTTGGGTACATGGTTGGTCTTGATCTTAGAGGTCTTTTCCAACCTTAATGATTCTGTGATTTTTGTGCTTTCTGCCATACATCTGCTCTGTGGAGCACAGCTGTAACTGTTTGGACCTCCTTGACCTATGTTTCAGACTTGAAGAAGGATCTAGGTGCATAAAAACTAGTCTTCCTGTTCCCTGACAGTATTATTTGGTGTAACAAAATGCTGCCTTTGCCAAGAAACCTACAGTAGCGCTATTACAGTTTGTTTTCAAAGTGCTCATAAAATTTTGAGCTTTTAAAAATTTGTCTGCTGAGGAAACTGAGGTGTTAGACAATATTTTCCTTTTTTGAACCTACACACTGTGACAGTTGTTGTCTTGTTTGTATTTCCAAACATGGCTAAGATCAGTTCTAGTGATAATCCGTTATTCACCCATTTTTACATTTGAGTGGTTGTCTTGAAATTGCTGACCTTTAATATTTTGTCAAGACGGCAGTTGAACAGCAGTTATTTTTTTCCTCATATAAATGGCCACATTAGTTACAAAAAATGTCTTTTAATATGTATTACAATTTTATTTACAACTTTCTCAATATTTTAATAGTTGGGTTCTTTATTTTCCTAAATATTTAAACGAATGCTGATTGTCCTTAAATATAAGGAAACACTGTAAGAAAACAGTTGTCCTAAGGCCAAGAAAAGTTGTGCTGACTGTCTCGTTGCCTGAGCGTAAGGTGCTATGGGGCATAAACAGCTTTAGGAAATGGGAAATGCTTTCCCATTTGTAAAGTGGGGGTGACAGTTCTTAGGTAAGAGAAAAGTGCAATAAAATGTGTGGTTGTTGAGTGACGTGGGAGATGAGAAGGCAAGAAAAGGGTAAAAAAATTAATATGTAAATATTAATATGTAAAGATATTACTCTCTTGGTCTGCTGATCAGTTTATTAATAATTTGTATTCAAATAGGTGGTTGAATCCCTTATTTATTATTGGCCATAAACGGAAGCTTGAAGAAGATGATATGTATAAACTGCTGCCAGAAGATTCCTCAGAGAAGCTTGGAGAGGAATTGCAGTGGTAAGGAGAGAAATCATTGTTCTCTTTCATTGTCTCATTTCATGTCTGCTAGTGAAGGTGAGGGTTTTATTCTCGTTCTAAAATTAAAAGAGGTTGTAAAATTCAACAAGGTCTACTGTTAAAAATGTTGAAGAGCTAAGAATAATATTTAGAACTTGTTTATCATGGAAACATTTGAATTTTTTCATGTTACACATAGTGAAGATGTATTAGAGTATTTCCATTATGTCATTTATAATTAATATGACACGTTGCAGAATTGATGAAAAGTCTTCTTTTCCAAGCACTGTTACTGCAGTAATCCTTAAGAAATTAATGAGTCTTCTGGTCTGTGGTAGAACAGCTATGGAAACTTTATTTAAATAAAAATAGGGAAGAAATTTTAGGTTCTTTCTTTGCTGTTTTTGAGCACAAACGGAATTAAGTGACAGCTGTGTACCCTTTGTACATGTGTGTATATAAATGTATATATGTTGAAAATATGCCACTCTTTGACAAAGTGGATAAAATGTCTTGGATGTCTAAAAGCTTGTGTCTAGGAGGTGTTTTTATTTTGTTAGAAATACTCTTTCATGGACTGTGTTCCAATTCATATCATCATGAACCCAGACGGATCTATCTTTTTCTTTTAATAGTGAAATACCTTCCAAGAATACCAGTTTATGTAAATTGTCTTTAACCTTGCAGTAGGGAAGAATTTTTTGTCTTCAAATAATCTTTTTTGAAATATAATTAGAGGAAGATGTGTCTCCTAATGAAAGGTGGCCCCTGTATTAAGAAAGTGTGGGCTTGCTATTTCTTGGCTTTATGCTGAAGGTAGAGCAAATCAACTTTCCTTATAGTTTTGTTGGGATGAGAAATTCCTCAAGAAGTAAAAAAGAATCTAAAACCAAAAGGTTATGACCAGGTCTTACATCATCCTGCTCTGGCTGAGTTAACTAGAGAAAGAGGGATGGTGGTAAGCTCACAGGAGTGTAGCTTTTAACATTTTTCTAGCTGGAGAGCTTTGCCAAATTCCACGGAGGTGTCCTAAAGTGGTTCAGGGAGTTTGCTGTGGAGGAAGATGGCCTGTTTCCAGTGATTCTTACAGTAAAAGCACAGACTTTGTATGAGTCAGGAAATGGTAGAAAATACCACATCCAAAAAAAAGAGTGTTTTTTAGTTCGTTAATGTACTTGGCCGAGAAGCAGAGAATGTAATTCATAAATAGCCACCTAAGGAAGTAGCTTTTCTCTTGGGCCAACAAACCCCACAGAATCTACACAGTTGCAGTTCTGAAGCATTTAGACAAAACCTCTATAATCTTTATAGCAAAAAAGAGGATAAAAATTAAAAATTTTTTTTTCCTATCCATACGGTATGCTTCAAACTTGTGTGCCTTATTGCAAAATAATTTGGCTTTAGACTCATTTCAGCCCTCAAACTAGCAAGGTCAGAGGCAGAAAATATTTAGCCTCCAGAGGCAAGGGGAGTGTCCTGTCTGACACAAGTGTGCTTTAACAAGTCTGCTTAAGTTCTGATACTTTCTTTTTAAAATCATGCTTGTTATTTCTGCCTTTGATTTTAGTGCAAACAGATTGTGCCCTGCTTGTGGGCAGGCACGCAGTAACACAAGGGTCTTTGCCACTCTACTGTTGTAATCCTTGCCTTCAGAGGGACGTGGGCAGTATTAGGTGATAAAACTGCTGCAAGACAGGTCCCTCTGCTCTTGTGCCCTCTCTGCTTGTCCTCATCGAAGCACGTGGTGGGAAAAGGAAAGAGCCAGACATGAGAAACGGTTGTGCATCACAACTTTTCTGGGGAAGCACAGAGCCTGTAAGAAGATAAAGACACTGCGTGTTGCCTCGGTTCAGTCTGTAGTCAGGAGATCATATGACAATAGCCTCTTATCTAAAGTGAGTGGATGTCTGAACTGGGGAGAAGAAAGAAAGAAAGGGTTCCTCATCTGCAAATATGTCAAAGGCGATAGTGGTCAACAGTGGTGAATTGTTTGTGATTATGCAAGAGCAAATAGGTCTCTAATAGTAGGTACAATGTGTTTATGTGAATGAGAAAACATGACTGTTAACTTACTTTGTTGTACAGAAGTGATCATGGTAACCTGGCTGTAAGTCTGAAAGTATTTTATTCCTAGTGATCACCTTGTGATTTTACTTCTCCAACATGTTTGTGTTTTGTTTGTCAGGTACTGGGATAAAGAGGTGCAAAAAGCAAAAAAGAGAGGAAAAACGCCACATTTAACAAAAGCCATTATTCTTTGTTACTGGAAATCCTATTTAGTATTTGGAATTTTCACAGTGATTGAGGTAAGTGGTGTAAAATGTCATACAACACACTTCTTAGCTAACAGCAGTGTGAAACTCGGCCTCTTAAATTGCATGATGCATACTGGTGACTTCATGCTGGGCTGTTCAGAGAATCTGTAATGTTTGTGTACTCTGTCAGAAAAGTGAAACAGAGCTACAGCCCCGTACAGACTGAAAAATTGAATCACAACTGCAGGATTATGGATGTAGAACAGAAAGCTACTTTTAGTGCAATATTTTTGAGACATTACAAGCCATTGACTTTGTAAAGCCATTGACTTGCTTTGTGAGACTTTGCTGTATTTTATGTATCGAAGTGGGGTCCCTCACAGAAAAAGGGTTTTTTGCTGTATGTAAGTGGCTGTACAGGAGACAATGTCATCTTTAAAAATGGAAATGTAATAAATATTCCTGCAGTTCTTATAAAGTCAAAGTTTTCATTTGTAATTGAGAGAGTTATTTTTAAAGATTCAGCTACATTTTAATGTGGAACATATTTCTTTGGGATTATGTGTCGATAAAAATTGGCTTGACATTTTAGAGTGCAAGAAACTACCTAAAGGGGGCCTGTAAGAAAGATGAGGACAGACTTTTTAGCAGGGCCTGTTGCAACAGGACAAGGAGCAATGGTTTTGAACTAGAAGAGGGTAGATTGAGACTGGATAGAAGGAAGAAATTTTTTATAATGAGGGTGGTAAAACACTGAAACAGGTTGCCCAGAGAGGTGGTAGATGCCCCATCCCTGGAAACATTCAAGGTCAGGCTGGACGGGGCTCTGAGCAACCTGGTCTGGTTGAAGATGTCCCTGCTCACTGCAGGGGGTTGGGCTAGATGACTTCTAAAGGTCCCTTCCAACCCAAACTATACTATGATTCTATGAAAGACAAAATAATAGGAGATGAGACTTGTGGCAGTACTTGACTCTTGGTTACTGGGTTACAAACTTGGGTAGCATGGTACGGTATGAAATTGTTAATACTTCTTTCCCTTTTTTTTTTTTCCCAGGAAACCCTCAAAATAATTCAGCCAATATTTTTGGGAAAAATTATTAGTTATTTTGAAAACTATGATTCCTCAAATGAGGAAGCTTTGAATTTTGCATATTGCTACGCAGCTGCTCTGTCTGTGTGCACGCTTATTCTAGCTATAATGCACCACTTATACTTCTATCATGTACAGCGGGCTGGCATGAAGCTGAGGGTAGCTATGTGCCACATGATTTATCGGAAGGTAAGCAAACCTGTTTACAGGTATACTTGGCATTTGACAGCTGTTACATCAGAGGAGTTTAAAAATAGTTATTTCTTCATGCTTGCAATTCCATTGAAGTTACTCATTTGTTGAAATGTAATACATGCTAATATGTATCAGACCTTAAATGTATATATGGGCTTTTGCTCTCTGCTTGGTAATGTGGTGTCTGAATGACAGCTTCAGTTCTCCTAGTGAAGGTGGTGAATTATATAGCCCTAAAGCCTAGGAGGAGCTGCTAATTTTCACCTGCCCATGCTGTCCGAGAGGAGCCTCCCCCTTGCTGCTGGAAGGGTTGTGTGCTGGAGCGGTGAGAGGCTGCCAGCGTACAGCAGGAGAGGGGCAGAGCTCCCAGGGGATGCTTGCAGTTACTCAGCCCTGCAGCCTCATCCCCAGGGAGGAGGTTATGCTGGGCTGTCGCCATCTGCTTCAGCACTCGCAGTTGCCTGGGAATTGCTTCACTGTCTGATTGCGTCACCGGCCCTGTTGTGGTTAATGGTGGGATTTATTCATATTTTCCTGCAGCAGTGCTGTGGAGTTAGTGAGTTGCCTCCTTTGCAGGTTGGAGAGGCTGCCCCCCTCTCTCGGGGCATCCGTCAGGTTAGTTGAGGGGTAGGCAGCAGTACTGCGGTACTCCAGGCCAGCAGGGTGCTCGGTGTCCTCACAGGCAGGTCTCTTTGGTATCCCTCGTACCTGGGGAGAAGAGAGAGAGGAGTGGGCAGAGGAGAGATGAGTCAGAATCAAACTGAATCCTAAAAGTAAGGTAGAGCCATATTTTAGTATCAATTACTGGTTTTACTGTGGGAGCACTGGAGTACTTTCCTAAAGCCAATGAAGCATGAGAAGGAATGTACGCTCAGTAAGCTGTGGCTTCTTTGCTGTCGGTGTGTCCTGATCAAGAAATAGCTGTCCTCGACTAGAGACAGAGCCGAGGCCGCTGTCAGATGGAAAGTAGAACAAGAGACGTTATGGATATTACCTACAGGAACGAGTTGAGCACCATCCAGGATGAAACGCTGGCCTTGGGATAGCAAGCAACCCAATTGCACATGTCTGCTTCCCTCTTCTGAAGCTGTTGGCAATACCCAAACCATTGAGTCCATCTCTGCTTCCCGTCAGGAAGTCCCTGCTCGGGATGCTGGAAGGAAAATGCTCTATCTTTCTAGCTTTAATACTGCTAGTACAGTGCCCTGCCAGTCCTTACCTCAGCAAATAAATTCTGTTGAAGGATCGGGACTGTAAAGTTTCTTTAGGGTGCGAGGAAATCCATGTTGTTGTAATGATGAAACATAGGTACCATCCACTTAAGGCAAACACTTGTACGACTGATACAGGTCACGTGAAGGTTTCGGGCAAAGCAGTAAAGTGAGGAGAGTAAAAATGGCCCCATTGTAAGTGTCGATTGCTTTTCATGCACGTATTTATTTTCCCTCTTCTGATACCTTGGAAATTATCCTCTGGGAACTCGGTTCTAACATGGCACACTGCTTTCTTGTACACAAACATCTCTCTAAGGTATTAATTTACTAAACTGATTATCATAACAGTTTGAAATTCATGAAATATGTATATAGCGATGTTTGTTGCTGTGTTGATATTAGCTTAGAAGCTTGGAAAATATATGTTCATAAGTGCCCCCTTATTTCTAGATATGTGATTAAATGGAAAATTAATCTTCCTTCATCTCACAAATGTTTACTCCTGAGGGTGAAGCCTGAGGTCAGAACATTGATAAACCTTTCTAATCGTTTGTCTTCATTATCTGAAACTTACAGATAGGTCATACTTTCTCTTTATCCTCGTATAGGCTTTTGAAAGAATCTGGATGCTAATTTACCAGCACTTTTGTGGTGTTCATTAATTGCTGTAGTAAATAAAAACTTGGATTTGCAAGGATGAGTGGGTTGGATGAGAGAGCATCCTTAGTGGAGAACTTCAAATGCTTGTAATTCCTAAGTTTGAGACCCTTTTTCATTTCCTGGAAATTTAAGATCTTATTTGCAAAATCCCTGTATTCCAAGATGTTTTGTGATCAGTAAGAAGTATTAGTGATGCACGCAGGAAGCCTGTAACAAAAATGAAAATGGAATCTGTCTCATGACTCACAATCTCATGTTTTAAAACCAGAGGCTACTTGTGGGAGGCTGATTATCTTTTTTTTTTTTTCCCCCCCAAGACTTAACTTTTAGAAGTTCTTTGAGGTTCAGAATAAACACCAAAGCAGTTTAAGCTGTGGAGTAGTTGGTTGAGACAGAAAGCAGCCAAGGAGGTGTCAAGTTATTTGACTGGACAGTTATATTATGGCTTTCTATGGTCAGTTCTCCCTTTTTCATGTGCTTTTAAATTAACTGTTTGGGGCAGGGAGAGATTAAAACACTAAGGCAGGAGTGCAGAAGGCAAAGAGTGGTTGAAGACTTGAGATTGGGTCTGTGCAGTTGCATCTGGTGGGGGGAAAACGTGTTTTGCCTAAGACATTAAGTGTACAAACTGCCCTCATTAGTTCATATAATTAAAACCTGTTTTCCTTGAGAAAGGATGCTTGCTGGGAAATACATTTGTGCAGAAGATTTATAGAAAGAAAATCAAGCACATCTTTGTGCTGAAAACAGGTGATTGGCAAATGTGAAATAAAATGTAAATTCAAACTACAGTTGCTTTTTAAAATGGTGTGTGGCTCTAGGTAATCTTCAATAGAATTTCTTACCTTCAGGGTGAATTTATAAATGTTATGGTCAATGCAGTATTCAAAGCCGCTGCGATGGAGTTAGTTTTCTTCACAGCAACTCATATAGTGCTGTGTTTCGGGTGCAATAGAAAGGGAAAGTACCAAAACAGGACTTTTTGGTAGAAATTGGTTTTATAAATAAAACTGCTGCTTTGTGTCCAGTGTTTCCATTTCCTTCTGTATACTTTGCAGTCTAGACAAGTCCATTCAGCCAGGAAAACATAAGGCTTATTGAACCCCTTCCATTATTTCACGTTAAAAAAAAAAAAACCAAAAAAACACCTGGTGCTGCTTCAGAAGTAGTTTTGAAGCAGGGAGGGAGGAAAAGAATGAAATTGCATTGCCACTGACGATGGGAATGGCTGTCTCTTCCCTGAGAAGACAGATCCGTCACAGATGAGTCCCCCGCCTGTTCACCCTGGATGCTTGCGTGGCTCCTCCTGAGACTGCGTTCGTCAAAACTGAACTGGGCTAGTACATTTTGAAACCATTTTCGCTGCCTGTGCCTGCAATAGCTGGGAAGAGGTCAGAAAGGTGACTCAGGTGGCGGGTCCGAGACAGACCCAGGCCCTGGGCCACAAGGAAGACACCAGTGCAACGTTCTCCCGGGTGGCTCAGGTGGACCTCAAACAGCAGAGAAGTCTGTGTCGTAAAGGAGCAAGTAGCAGTAGGTGCTGTAAACACACCATGGTAGGCAACTTCTTCCAACAGGCATCACTTGAAGTCCTAGTATTGTGGTCTGTGGACATCTAAGAACTGATCGACCTTGATCTGTGTTGTGGAATAAACATGATAGAAACAGGGATGTGCTGTGGCTGCATTACCTGCAGGCAGCTTCTTGGGGATTTCAGATGTATGAGAGAAAATGGCTTAAGATGGGGAATGAAGCAGTGGTTTTCTCAGATAATTAAATCTTGTCTCATATACCCAGTATCTCTGATTTATTTCTGGAATATCAGGGCAATTTCTGAGGGGAGTTTTAAATGTTTCTGCTTGCTGGTTTCAGTGAAGTTAGGGCTAGGATTCTCTCTGTGCTTAACACCTTTGTGATCCACCAGGGAGGTGCAAGAAATGTAAGGCACTTGGTTTGAAATGCTTTGACTAGTACTTTGATGTTCTTGCACCTGATTTTAAACACTGGAACAATATTTTTGAAGCAATTAGTGCTTTTCAGGTTACATTATTGGTCAAAAAGGAATCCTGATAATAACTCTTTGGAGGAGGAGAAGTGGATGTGCACCGCCTAAAACTGCAAAGTGTTTTTGAGGGGTGAACTATGCCTGTCACAGAAAAACGTGTAATGTGTTTTGTATATTTTTTTACTTGTGCTGCAAAACTGTGTTTTCTTTCTAGCAGGTGTAGAAGGAAGCAGGGTCTGTTGTCTGCATCTTTGAGCTATTTCAGTTTGGATCTTTGCAGTAATGTTCAGACTGCATATTTCCAGATGTGATTTTTTTGGACAGTATTTTATAATCACATATGATTTTCTACTGATTAATTTATTTATTAACCTATAAAAATATTTGATATTTACTCTTGTTGCTTTTCATAGCATGTGTTAAACTTCATTTAATATAAATCAGCAATCTTATGATTTTGCAAGAGTTATTAAGGTAAATATTTATTAATTTGTAAAGGGATATTAACTCTGAATTACAAAGCCAGAAAGCAGTTTGCAGTGTTAGCAAGAACTGACAGTGTAAAATTAATAACTTGGCGGTTTTGTCTGCTGTCAGCAATCTCATTCAAAACAGAATTCTTTCAATTGGCCAAACATTGTCCTGATTTTAATTTGGTCTTCAGGTGGAATTGTCTCTTCTAGTTTTGAACAGACGCGCGTAATGTGGGGAAGAGCAAGTTACAGGCTTGTTTGTTTAGTTTTAATAACTTGCTATGTTGGTATTTTCCCATTTTTAATCACTTCAGCCATGAAGATAGTTATGGCTCTTTTGTTCTTACAGTCCTTCCCTAGACTTTCTTTTATACTCTCTTCTTTGGGACTTTCTTCAGGATATTTAACCGAACCCACATGTTATCTAAGGTTTTTGAACTGTGCCCAGATGTTCTTAGGCAAAAGCTGAGATGTGCCTTCAGCTTTTGCCCAGTATTGTATTTGTGTATTGAGTCTTCTGTGTCTAGATTTATTGTGCTGGATAAGCTGTGACAATTTGAGACTGTTCTGACTCTTTTAGGCACTTCGTCTCAGTAACGTAGCTATGGCAAAAACTACCACTGGTCAAATAGTAAATCTGCTGTCAAATGATGTGAACAAATTTGATCAGGTAAGAAGTATAACAGATCTTTCCAAGGGGCTGAAGAAGTTGTGGGGTTTAAGTTTTTGTTTACAACTGGTGATTAAGTGTTTCTTATGAACGTTTCTTCTACTTGTTTCTCAAAGTTTGTAGTGAGAGAAATACTCTATTAAAATATGGGAGGAAAACATACTGTTTTCCCCCGCCTTAAATATTTTCCCGCCGTTTTCCTAAGCTCAGAGAAACGTTGGTGCATGAAAATAGAACAAAATGAGTATGGTGATTTGCTTACTTTCTGCAGGTTAGGCGCCTTCCTGTACATTTAGGGCTCTGAATCTGGTGCAGAGCTCACACTAGATGCCTCAGTACCTGCCACAGGCAAAGGTGCTTCCTCAACTTTGTGTTATGAGGGTTTAATTTTTTAGCTAAGACCAAAAGCTAATTTTTGTTTCTTCACTGTTTGCCTAGGTAACAATTTTCTTGCACTTCTTGTGGGCTGGACCAATTCAAGCGGTAGCAGTAACAGTACTTCTGTGGATGGAGATAGGCCCATCATGTCTTGCAGGAATGGCAGTTCTGATTATTCTTCTTCCTGTCCAGACCTGCATTGGGAGGCTTTTTTCTTCCCTAAGGTAAGGTTGCACGTGTTGGGTTGCAGATATTTTCTGTCCTGGATTGTAAAATGTGCATTCTGGATGGAGATGGAATACTGCCCTGAGATGAGCTTCTGTCTGTTGAGTTTTTTTGTGTGGTGTTTTATCTTTGCCAATGTTTTTCATCATTGCTAATGTGAGATTTGTGAATTGCTGTTTAGGGACTTAAAGGGGTTTGTCTTTCAGATGTGCTGAAAATATCTGCTACTCATTAGCTGTTCAGTATATTAAGAGTTGGGCTAGTTCTGTAGCTACCTTGCTGTAGCTCTTGGCGTAGAATTGTGTAACTCCTTGAGCTTTGCCTTCCTGCATTGATGCTTAGGGAGTGGTTACTATAAAGGCAATACTGGCAGTCCCGCTGTAAGTTTGACTTACTGGGGTGATACAGGAGTTGTAGCAGAAAGCTCTGAAGGCTTTGTGTTCAAAGATGTTGCGCTCTCTCGTCCAACAAATATGCAGAGAGGAAAAAGGGGAAGGAACTGAGAGAGAAAGGAAGAAAAAAATTATGATGGTGGTTTTGATGCCAGCTATGAGGTTTCTAAGTGTAAGATTCTAGGCTGTGGAGATATAAAATGAGTTTGCAGTAATTTTCCATTACCAGACAAATTTAATTTGTTTTTCTGTGACTTCTTCCGAAGAACAAGACTTGCCTCAAGTGGGAGTATTACATTACCTTCAGTGTTCTCACTTCCTAACTTTCTTCTTCTTCTGTAATTTAATCATGCTCTACTTGCATCATGATTTTATAAATGGCTTTCGCGTCTAAACGGGAATATTTTTGTGTTGCTTTGCTGTGAACACGTATGCTTAGTAGTATTATGTGTCTTTGCTGCGTTTGTATTTGGGGTGAATGGGTTCATTCTAGCTCTTTGGATAAGTAAAACTTTTTTTAGTGAGTCACTGTTGTTTTCGAGTTGTGTTTTAAGACCAGTTTTCCAGGGGTATTGAGACTGGTATTGCCGTTGCATGGCTAGGTGTGAAGAGAGAGCTGAGAGTTAAAAAATGAGACCAGCTTGTAGATTTCCTTCTGTTTGTAACCAGTGTTGAAAGTCTTAGTTATTATGCTTACGTGCTGTTTCTCAAATAATGAGCCATTCAGTGTTCTCTGTCAAATTCTTAGGATAAAACCTGTTTGTAGAACACTTCCAATATATTCTTACATACGCATTTTCACTGCATGTGTAATATGTGTGCATAAGGATCAAGCTGCTTCACTGCTGGGTGTTTTGAGTTTTTGATGTTTGAGTCAATACTTAAAATACTTAGCTCTTAACTAGTGCCTTATGCATGGTGGTAAGCATTATTATCCCCAGGGATAATATCCAGGGTCAGACAGCAAGGTGACAAAAATCTCTTCTCAAAGGTATGTATTTTAAAGGTTAATCAGTGGCAATGTAATGTTGTTTGGGTTTTTCCCCCATTCATTAACAGCCACTTGTTTGGATGCAGTGCAAGGGAAAGAATTTGCTAACCAGAAAAACTTTTGCTTGTCTACACGTGCACAGATCTTTGCGAATGGAAGTGTGCAGTGAACAGCAGGAGTTAATGGAAAAACTGAAATGGATTCCAGTTCTGTAGTGATGAGTGTGTTCACATGGCAATTGCTGGGAATCTGTGTGGATTTAAGGAAATCAGCCTATGAAAAAGCAATTTAAGGATTAAAGCTTTTACTAAAATCCGGGCATGCCCAGTGTTGCAGCTAATGTGTGCTATTAGTCAGCACTGTACTTGTGACCCAGTCTTGTAAACACAAATATGCACATCAGTTTATGATGCAGGCATTACCTTCAGTGCTGTAGGAGTTTGTAGAAATGGACTCAGTATCCCGTAGGATGGTATACATTGTATTTTGCAGTGTTGCTTTTACCAGCACAAGTACTAGAAATTTTACAAACTACACATGACCTAATACATTATTTGAGAAATAGTTCGATTGTTGGACTGAAGGTTATTTTTATATATTTATTCACAAGAGCTTAACCCTTTCACTGCTTAGCCATGCAACTGTAATAGTCTCATTTAAAGCCTCCCCCCCTTTTTTTTTCCTAAGAGAAAAACTATGTGGAACTGTTGTCAGACATGATTAAAACCTACCAAATACACCTCATGAAATCAAAAATGAATTCTGCAGCTTGATTTATTTAGAAAGATTATTAGTATCATAGAGGGGACTTCTCAGACACTTCAAGAATTTTCAGGTCCTTTCCTGCTGCGCTCTTAAGCATGCTGTGTGAGCATGTGTTTCCCAGTTGTGCTGATCTGTATGTACTGTGAACTTGATGTTTTTAAAACTGGGGACATGACTTCCTCTGATGTCAATGGCCATCAGTGCACTGGAAGTCTGTGTACTTTAAACCATTATATAATATCTCTGAGACTGTGGCTTCTGGTATGTGTGTACAAAATACGCTTTCTGCAGTGTAGAGGAGTGTAACGTTAAAAAAACCAAAAATATGCCACCAGTCCCCTTACCCCCCCACCCTGAACATTTTAAAGCAATTTGAAAGAGGATGGTTACCATGATAACATTGCAGCAGGAAAACTGAAAAAGTGGTCTATGAGAACTATAGGCTTTTTGGTTCACACCATTTAAAAAAGAAACTTCTGTTAACTTGATTATTTTGAATCATCTTCAACCTTCTGTTATGTGGAGACCAACCCTGGACATTAGGTTTGAAAGGTGAGTGTTTGAAAAGATTGCAGGTGAGAATTGTTGTTTGCTCCTGCAGAGACATGAACAGGGCATGCTAAATTTTGCCTTTCACAGTGATGGTGTGTGTATGGGGAAGAAAGGATGAGCTCCTGCATTCTTTGAGGAATTGTTTTTCTTTCCCTCCCTGGAAGCGTTCAAGGCCAGGCTGGATGGGGCGGTGAGCAGCGTGGTCTAGTGGAAGGTGTCCCTGCCCATGGCAGGGGGATTGGGACTAAATGGTCCATAAGGTCCCTTCCAACCCAAACCATGCTTTGATAAGCAAAGATAATGTTGTTCTGTGTCAGTACAGTTGGTTTAGGCAAAGCTGTCTTCCTCAGTCTTAATAAGAAGCCTTGATTGTATTAGAGCCAAGTTCCTACATTTCTTTTGTCAGTTTTCTTGTATAAGTGTTTCTTAATACCCTGACATTCTTTCTACTTAAGTGCCTTAAACGTGGCTATTTAGTCCAGAGCATCAGAGAAGTCTTACAGGGGGCAGGTTAAGCTGACAAAACACAGCCACCCCTTCTAAAGAGCATTGTTTTTTTTTTAAAGAAATTCTCTCCGAATCTGAACTTTATTTGCTGCATACAAAAATAAGTAATTTAGCAGGAAAAGTTATGTTTTATCAAAATAGGACCTACCATAGCTCACTATGTGCGAAGTATGTTTGTCTACATGAATGAATTCAGAATTGTAATAGGCCTTATTAGCATGGTTTATGCATTCATTACATGGCTTCTAACTTTCAATGCTTTTTTCCTAATTAAAACTGTGACTTTATTATTTAATTATATATATTTTCCAGTTTGTTCATCAGTGCAAACACAATATGGCACTAAAATAGATCTATTTACTTTAGTGTTGATTACAATTAATGCTTAGATAGTATTTATTTATTTAAAAACACGTATCTAGATAAACTATCCTAAGTTAAAGCTCATGTATTATTACTAAGTAAACTTTGCTTCAACTAGAGTTAATCTTAAAAAGACAGAAACAGAGGCCAGTTTGTTTAACAACATCAAAAGAGCCTTATGAGAAGGGTTGTTATTGTGGCATTTCAAAACAATTTTTATAATTTCCTGATTTTTGCTTAGTTCTAAATTTAATATTTGTAATTTTTTTTTATTTTGATGTTTTTCGTGTACACAAATATGTTGTTTAAGGAATACCATGTGTTTGTACAAGCTGACATAATTCTGAATATTGAGTCAACTCGCAGTTCCTGCGAATAGGGAATACCAGGAATACAGACATACCAAGTCTGTCTGGTGTGTGTCAGCTTTAATAAGATACAGTTTTAGGAAGATCCTTCAATGCAATTACAAGGATATTAATCCTATTTACAAGTAAAAGCAGGAACTTCATTATTATGAGTATGTTATGCAATCAAAAATAGTCTCCCTTCGTTTGAGAATCTGAGAATTTTTACTTTGTGCTATTTACAGAAGCAAGACAGCTGCCTTAACAGATGTCAGGATTAGGACGATGAATGAAGTCATAAGTGGTATGAAGATAATAAAGATGTATGCTTGGGAAAAATCGTTTGCACAACTTGTGAATGTTTTAAGAAGGTAATTCTGAAAAGATACAGCTTGGTATATGATCTATATCTGTTTCCATTTTTTTACTTGTCAAGAAGTGCGTTATTTTGTGCTTAAAGTGCAGTTTACTTGAACTTCTTTGGCGTGTTTTTTTAAAATTTCTATAGCAAGTGTGAAGGAATGGAAATACATCCTAAGGGGACAGAAAAAGAAAAAAAAAAAGTTGATATTTGTAAATTCTGTGGTCTTTTATGCTTCCTTTTACGGTTGTGTTTAAAAACAGCAACTAATACACCATAGTAGTTCTAACTGAACAATTTCATCCTCGCAGTTCTGTAAACTAATAGGAAGGAACTAATAACCAGACATTTCCCTTGTGAGAAATATATGGAATCTGGCTTTCTGTCCTAAATGATAGCACCCTTGGGTAGTACTCTGCTTCCGTTTCTGCTTTTTGAAGTATTGCTCAGGCCATCTGGGAAGGGTGGTGGGGAGAAAGACAGCAGCTCAGAAATTCTGTAGTTGTTCAGCTGGCAAGACCCATCTGCGTTTGCTATCCTAAGACATTTCATTTCAGAGGTATGTCAGCATCTGATTAAAACTTACTAGTTTTTTCAGCTTTTCAGTCAATATTTTTACTTGACAGTTTAAGAGCATTCAGTGCTAAAGGATAACTGTAGGAGTTCAGGTGCATATTTCTGATTATTTAATTTTCAAGTTATATCTGTCTCCAGCATATGTGTAGTATGCTACTGTCCTGCTGTAGATTCTCCAATTTTTTTAGGTTGGTTTTTTTTTAGATTTGTTTTGTTTGGAATTCCTTTCTTTAAAAGGAATTTTTTTCCATGATATGTATGTGCAGGCTTGCTAACTTGCAAATATTCCTGAGACGTTTCTTCCCGTGCACATAATCTCTTCCTCCTTCAGACTGTAGGATCTTGTGCTGATTGAGTGTTCTTGATTGACTGAAAGCTTTGCTCTCTTGCGTGGTGCCAGAGAGGATATTTCTTCATTGAAAGCTTCCTCAGTGGGTGTATTCACATCACTAAACTTTAGATTTCCAAGTGCAACATCTCATTTGGATTAGAGGCTTCCTTTTTAATGATGGAGCAAAAGAAGCTCTTCCAAAACACATCCTGATCCCTCTTTCTTTTCTTTAACTGCACTGTGGAAAACTGTAGTTGAAAGTCTTAAATTCAGCCAGGTGATTTATTGCCCAGTGTTTCCACAGTGGCCATTGACAGTTTCTAAGATGACATCTGAACTCCTCCATTGCTCTTTTTTCCTGTGGCTGTCCGTATTAGTATCCTTTTATATAACTCCATGCCTTAAGACAGTGTAGTATATTATACAACCTGTGGGTAGGCTGTAATTTTATCTGATATTTATGGAGAGTAGCACAAAGAACTTGCTGATTATCCACAGATAATGAGAGGATTATTAAGAATGATTAGAGGGTGGGAAAAGTGTTTCGTCCAGAATTGTAGAAGTAATTGAATTAGACCCAACTCAAATAGTTTACATACAAATGTTCTTTCACTGTACTCTGGAGGAGATCAGAGATTGTAAGCCCTTAAGCTGAAAAAAAGGAGTCTGTGAAACTCTTTGAAAGTCTGTCAATTCAGCCAATTTGGCAAGTATAGTGGGAAAGCTGCTTAACTAGTTTTCCAGTAGCGCATCTTGCATTCTTCTCTCCATTAAGTGAGGACTTAATTTACTTCAAATTGTATAATTGTAGCTTGAGTTTCTAATCATAGTATATAGTTCCAAGTGGAAGGTAATCAAAACAATCAAGATTTTCCCTGAGAATTGACAGAATATTTGGGAAGAGAAATTAGGAATTGTTTCAGGATTTTTATATTCTGTATTATTTCAAGCAGATAAAATTAGATTATATGGGGAAGGAGTAAGTTGTTGTGGCTCCCTTGCTAAAGAATAACTATTATATTAAGAAGAAGTTAAGCCTGATGGCATCCACATTGTAGACAGTGCAGTTACATTTTGAGGATAGGACTTCATCAGTCATTTAGCAGTGGAAACTGAAATTTAGCTGAAGTGGAAATTGAGAACATACGCATCAGCAGCTTTTCAGTAGCTGGAGGGAGACTTACGCATCTGTGCAGTACTTCGGTCACTATTTAGCTAGGGTAATGACTGGAGGAACAATTGGCCTCACAGATCAGTGTTTTCTGAATTATGAAACAGAATTCCTAGAGCAAAAGAAGCCATAAGCAGGGTCCAAATTGGGAAGGATTTAGGCTGAGATCAAAGGAAATACTGCAAATCCCATGATCCCAGACTGAGGAGCAGCAGCTGAATAATGGCAGATACTTGGGCCATGGGTGAACTCTGTATCTTTTGGAAGTTGCCCTGTTTTTTCAACTGCAGAGTATGTGTTGATGCTATTAGGAGTTTTGTGACTGAACTTCACCAGAATTTGACATTGGAAGGATAAGGAGTTTGTGGGTGCTTGGCCTTTACACAGAGGTTTTTTCCTTTTTGCTTTTGTATGCAACCCAGAAATATTTGAAGCAGACTAGAATCTGAATTAAAAATCTAGCTTGACCAAAGCAGAAAAAAAGAGTATTTTGGTTTTCTGTCCCTGAAAAATAATTATTTTCTATAGCCACTAAGATATTAAAGATAATAATTTTCCCCACTCAATTTCTAAACCTTTTAAAATCTCTTTTGTTATTTACCATATAATATACTTTCTTAGCAGTTCTTTATATATGAATTCGGGTAGTGCAAGGGGAGGAGAAAGTATATAAAAGAAAATCCTGCAAGTGGGTTTCCCTCATCCAATTGCTGAGAGCAACGGCAATGAGAGAGATTGATGTGATTGTTTATATTTTGCATTTTTAGGAAGGAGATTGCCATGGTTATGAAAAGCTCCTACCTTCGAGGACTGAACTTAGCCTCTTTCTTTGTGGCAAGCAAAATAACCGTGTTCATGACTTTCATGGCGTATGTCCTACTTGGCAATGTTATCTCTGCAAGTCGGGTGTTTGTTGCAGCGTCGCTGTATGGTGCAGTACGACTGACGGTAACTCTCTTCTTCCCTGCGGCTGTGGAGAGAGTATCCGAGGCAGTGGTTAGCATACGGCGAATCAAGGTATGGTCATTGGTTTGAATGGTACATGGATTTCTTCTCTTATTCTAATATTCTTTTAATGTCACTGACAAAAGCAGCCTTATTTCAGTTTTGCACAGTTTGGGATTTTTAATGAAATAACCTGTTTTGAAAACTGAATGTGTTGCTGTGTGACCATGTGCAAAAACATGAAATGCACTGTAGGGCAGGCTGGAATGTAGGAGAAAAGAGCACGTGCAAAGAGGTATTGTAGGCATTTTTGAAGTAAGAGGAACATGTGTGCAGATATGTTGCAATTGGGAGTTGGAGGACAAAGAAGGTTGGTGGGAGCTGTGAGGTTTATGTTCCATGTGCACTGCACCACCCTGTCCGCTGTGAAGGACAGGTGAGCCCTACCTGGTGTCTTGTGGCTGCTTTCAATACATGAGCCAGCAGTGTGCGCTGGTTGCCAAGAAGGCCAATGGGATCCTGTGGTGCATCAAGAGGAGTGTGGCCAGCAGGTCGAGGGAGGTTCTCCTTCCCCTCTACTCTGCCCTAGTGAGGCCCCATCTGGAGTACCATGTCCAGTTCTGCCCTCCCCAGTTCAAGAAAGATGAAGAGCTACAGGAGGGAGTCCAGCGGAGGGCTACAAGGATGGTGAGGGGACTGGAGCATCTCTCCTACGAGGAGAAGCTGAGGGAGCTGGGTTTGTTTAGCCTGAAGAAGGGAAGGCTGAGAGGGGACCTTATAAATGCTTGTAAGTATCTTAAGGGTGAGTGTCAGGAGGATGGGGCCAAGCTCTTTTCAGTGGTGCCCAGTGACAGGACAAGGGGCAACGGGCACAAACTGAAGCATAGGAAGTTCCGTCTGAACAT
>Ga0065711_1006667_pt1 | contig 27092 bp, 25 predicted proteins | sample Hoacrofraction12_FD_59098 | JGI IMG/M metagenome (GOLD analysis project Ga0065711, IMG submission 59098) | Hoatzin crop microbial communities from Cojedes, Venezuela - Epithelial fraction 12 v2 (version 2) | ecosystem: Host-associated > Birds > Digestive system > Esophagus > Crop | place... | reverse complement strand
GAACGGCTCCGCAGGTGGAGAGATTACACAGACAGAGACTTTTCATCCTGGAAGAAGTATGAGTGATGAGCTGTGAGGTGAGGAGCGGCACAAGAGAGATTATTCACAGTTCCCCGCAGCACAGAAACGAAGGGTATCGAACTACGGATCAAGACATTCAAAATGGGCCAGAAGAAAATGCTTTTTTCATATTCTGCATAACTAAACTTCTTCCCCACAGAGTGTTATAAGGTTTGCGTGGGCTGCAGGATAACTGAACAACTTTAAGAAGAGCATCTGCTGGGAGAGACAGTGAGATGGTTTGGGCCCCATCGGCCTTACACCACCTCCCCAGGGGGATGGCTTGCTTTTCTTGATTTTAATTCTGGTTTTTAAGCTTCATGTAGGAATCCATCAGGAAACTCCTGAAATGGGTGACCTGGGTCAAGATATAATTTGAGGTCAGAGGAGGATGGGGGTCTCTGTGCACGTGTTTCTGCACATCTAGTCCAGACTAGAAACTGAGACTCTGTCTTTAATACAGGACATGAGATTTCAGGTTGAAACATAGGATCCTCCCTGTCATAGGGGACATCCAGCCGCTGGGAGATTCCCCATTCTGCATCAAGCTTACCTTCTGTTATTGTAAGCAGACAATCAAGATGATCGTTAAATTTCTTGAACAGCCTTTGAGGAAGAGGATTTTTAAAATTCATCTCATGCTCCAGGAAAGCTCCAGTCCTATGAGCAGATGAGCATTGGTGTAACCGCACCCACGGAGGAAGGCGGCATCTCTGGGATGAGGGCCATGCGACGGCTTCCCATCTGATCCTTTGTGGAGCTGTGCTCAGTGCCAGCTGAAGGCTGGCAGGTCATCAAGCACAGGCAGGAAAAACAAAACAACAGGGCATAGATTCAAAGCACATTTCTAAAATGAAGCAGGACTCCAAGCACATTTCCACTGCAGCACTGGAAAAAAAAAAAAATGTATTTTGCTTACAGACTGCAGTTCTGCCACGTTCAGGTTTAAACCATCAGCCACGGAGCAGCGGTGCATAACAGTAGTGGTGTAATTTTTCATTCTACTGTCCTGAAAATGGTTAAACCATCGTTTATTCAAGGTTAAACAGCCCAACAAAAGTTCCTCTTGTGCTGAGTAGAAATAGGCAGATTTTCTGCATGAAAAGTGAAATACATAAAGTTTTGAATACTTCACATTTGAATGGAAATTCTTGCACTGCCCGAGCCCTGCTGATGATGTGCCTGTAATGGGGAATCAACACCGACAGGGCTGGGGAGCGCGCACCCGGTGCTGCGGCTGCCTGCCTGCCTGCGCCCAAATGAGAAAATAATTTATTTTCTCAATCGAAATTTATTTTGTGAAAAGTCATTATTCTAAAATCAATGTAAACAAATCAAACGGCAAACGAGAGCAGCCCTCAGCGCAGGGAGCAGCCTCGGTGCATGCTGCAGCTGGCGACGGCAAAGACGGGCTGCTGGCACAGCCGAGCAGGTCTGGACCGTGGCAGCCAGGCTTACACAGCATTAGGGCAAAGTTTCTGGTGTGTCCTTCTGGTCCGTGGGACATTAAGAAACGCACACTGTGATTTTACCTCCCCTCTTCTCCTGCACACCCCACAATATTTCAGTCGTGGTTTGCTTCATGGGGTGCTCTGGGTAGGGAGATGCAGGGTCAACTTGTTCCGCTTCAACCTCTGCAGGATAACATGTATTCAGATTTATGAAATCATAACCACTGTAGACCGTGACGTCACAACTAAGGTGATTTTTGGTGCTGAGGCCAGGCCAGAGTGCACAGCAGCTCCTGCTGACGGGCTCTGCATCTGCAAGCAGGTCCCCCAGGATTACCCATCCCCTCCAGATGCAGAAGCTAGGCAGAAGCCCTTAGCAAAATCTGCTGGCCAACTCTCACACACAGAGCACTTTTTTATAGCGCTCTCCACTGATTCACTGGAAAACAGAAATTTCTCAAATTCTCAGAGAAATACACGCCTTTTGTTTCGGTTCCTTCTTGACAGGCATATTTATGATGATCACAAAGAAAAGATCACAACAAATCCCGGCAAAAAAGGGAAGCAAGAAGAGCGAGCCGAGCTGCAGATAATAAGTAACAAATCAGGAAAGGGAGGAAGATAATGGTTGTGATTAAAAATCAGATGCTATAAAATAAAGAACAACGGATATGAGAAGTAAAAGTATCCATTAAAAAAAATCCATATCCAAATGTGTTATGGACAACGAGAAAGCATTTAAAATTATGTGGAACAAAAGAAATTCTAGCAAATTATGATGTTATAGATCCATTTTTTGGTAGGTGCAGTTATGCTGTCAATAATAATGCAGATGATGCAAAACGGACCAAAAACCCACTCCGTGAAACAGTGAAGATGACACATTTCCAGCTCTTGGTCCCCATCATTTTCTAGTCTAATGGTGACTGCATAGCAGCTACCAAATTGTTAGCAGTTTAAAAAATGTTAAGCTGCAACCTTAATTAACTGAAGAAATTATTCATTTTTAAAAGCTTTCGATTAATTTTTAAACTAGTTTTCATCTGCAAGATCAGCCAACTTGTTTCTTAATTTGTGGACAAAATCACTAAATATTTTAAAAGAATGACAGAATAAAGCTGGTGTCACCATGGTATTGAGAAGAGAGCGAAAAATGGGGCAGTGGTGCGCCATTGTCCCCCTAAGGCTTCTCCCCTCCCTCCATACACCCCCGCTCCCCTATATGCTTCGGCTGGGTCTACGCTATAAACCACCCTCCTTTGTTTTTCCCTCAGCATTAAACATACAATATTTTTTTCATACAATATTTTTTTCATAAGCTGGGGGGGAAATGTGTTTCTGAAAGCATCTTGCAAGCCTGGGGTTTGCCTTTGATGCAGAAGTTTATTGTCCTTGCTATTCTGGAAAAAGTTTTGAGACATTTCAGTTTGTTGGCGGCAGCATGTAGAAGGTGACGTGGAAGGTTTGATTCATGATTTGTGAGATTAAGGGTTATTTTAGACATTCAGGCATTTGCTCTCAGTTAAATTACCACAGCTCAAGCAGAGTATCAGCAAAATAGTTGCAGGGTCACTGTGACCCTGATTTTATTAGAAACCTTGAAGCAATACAAGTGAACTGATGTTTAAGCAGGCAAATGATGCATTCCACCTCCACCTCAAAACATGAGCAAACAAAAGTGAAAACCAGGTGATCTGGGTTCCAAAAGAGCATCTTTAAGGAATAACTCCCTTGAGCCTTCCTCCAGCTTGTCCTTCCTTCTAGCACACCACTTCCCTTGTTTGGCCAGGCTGGGGATGACAAACTGCTGGCAGGACTTTGCCTTGTTAGAACGGTTATCTGGGTGGGAAGGAGCACTTTGTTGCTGCTGCTTCATTTCTGCCCAAGTGATACTGGATCCTCCCATGACAACTTCCAGTGTGACTAGCTGGAGTCAAACTACCAAAAGTAGCACATGTTACTTAAGCTTTGTCTAATCTCAGCCTAACTGGGCGGTGGGCTGGCCTGGAAGGGCCCCTGTGCTGCTAGAGAAGGAATTAACACCCGCTGGGGTACGCTGGTGTCCATGCCCTGGTACCCGTGGCTTCTGGCATTGCCAGCTGTCCTGTATTTCAGCAGGGCTTTGCACAGCGGTGTCCTGGCTCATAAGACCACGTGATGGTTGGAATAGCTGGACAGACATCAAACGCTCCCCAGGGCAAAGCCACTACTGGGCAAGAGCACCACAGGGAGCTTTAAGCCAGAAGCACAGTGTGAGCCTCTCCCGCTGCCCACAGGAATTGCGTGAGGTTTGGTAATTCAGGTTATACAGAGCCAGCAGGATCTTGGCTTCATCTGCACTGAGGTTATAGGTGAGCCCGAGCCCGATGCCCAGCTGCAAGTTCATCCTGGGTGAGTGATGGAGAGCTCAGAGCAGGCACGCAAGGGCTGAAGACACACACTTCTGCTGGGCCAGGAGAAGAAGCTGCCCAAAGTGCAGACAGGATGGTAACATCCATGCACTGATCTCAAGTGGCCACCAGCATCGCTATCAGGTCCCCAGTGTTATAAAGGCACCTTTAAACTAAAGCGGAGGATGCTCCTCAAATAAAAATGCATCAATAGAAGCATTAGCTGGGAAATTTCTCTACGTTTTAGCATCTTCCTTCTGGTCCCTCTCACTTAATATTGAAGACATTCACCATCTTTTGGCAATTCAGTGCTTTCCAAGGCAGCCCAGACACGTGACATCATTCATTTTGATGCAGTACAAACATTAGAGATTTTCTTTTTTCTTTGCTGTAATGGGTTTCATTTTGAATAGAGTTTGCTGACTTGAAATATCTTTCATAGCTGGCGAATGCGTTTTCCTGTGCTGAAGCCCGGAGAGGGTGTATTTTGTCACTTGCACCCTGGGCTGAAGCCCCAAACTCCAGCTGCGGCTGCACCGTCTGCTCACCCCCGTGCGTAGCCAGGGCTGTCAGGTGCCCAGGGGCTGGCAGGGATGGATTAGTGACGAGGGACCGCTGCTCTTTAAGCAAGCCTGGCTGGGGAGTCATTGAGGTGGCACCAGGTGCGTTTTTGGTAAGGAACTGCACAGCACTGCACGCTCTCATCTGGTCCCCAAGGAGCGTAACGGCTGGGCAGGCGCTGATTAAATTGATCTCCCAGGACAATCTTCCGCATCTGTAAGAACCGTTGTTCATTTTTGCAGCTTCTCCTTGCAACCTACAGCATGCACGAAGCTCTGAAGGCAGAGAGGTGCATCTGGTGGTGCCGAGGACGTTCATGGACCTTTGTGCGAGAACTTGTTCCTCAGTCACCTGTAGCACAAGGTGTCACATCTCAACAGCTTTCTAGCAGGCACAGGCAAGGCTGTGTCCAGTGTCCCTCCAGGTATTGAGCATCCCACTTCCCTGGCCCCACACTTGCCCCTGGAGGGAGATGCACATTAAGTCTTCCCCAAGCTAAAGCCCGATTTCATACCCTACTCCACTGGTATTTGAAAATCAGTGGACTGAATTGAGTTCTCATCTCCCCACCTCCAGAAGCCCAGGACAACAGCTCAGAAAACATCAGCTCCTCCATTTCCAGCCTGGCCAAGCTTGTAGAAGAAGTCAGAAAACTATAAAAATAAGAAGTTATCATCTAGCCCCTGCAGCAATGGTTGTTCTTCACCTTCACCAGTGCAGATCTCAGCCTGACCACACAGCCCGGAGACAGACCGCTCGGATCACACTCGATGCCTGTCTACGTGCCTAGCACCACGCCAGCACACAGGGACAGCAGAACTGACAGCGTATTCACACCTTGCGTGGCACCAAACCTGCCAGGCCAGGGTCAGCCCTGTGACGCTGTGGTCATGCCAGGGACGATGCTTGTCCCTGGCACTGCTTGGGCACGGTAGATGCTCTCCAGCTGGGAAGGGTGAGCAGGGGAGCACAGGTTCTTCTGGTCATCAGCTGAGCCCTTAAATTCCCACCAGCGGGGCAACACTTTAAAGTAAATTGCAGAGGGTGTGGAAGGACAGGGTCCCCTTGGACATGCTGAAATATTTATATTGTACTCACAAGGACATGGCCTGGCTTGTACACCTGTTTGCCTAACTGATGACGGCTTGATAGCTGCAGCGGGGAGCTTGTTAATTGAATTCCAAAGGGACTAATTACAGCAGGAATAAGAGAGCTCTCTGTCATCCCACAGGTTTTTCCACGCATCTGGATTTGAGGGGGCTGCAGGAGCTGGGACTTGTTGGCAAGAGGCAGCTGGCAGAGCCGTGCTGCCCCAGCCTGTGGTGTTGCTGCCCTCCTGCTGGGCACAGAGAGGGGTGATGCCGGGTTTTGGGCAGATGCCATCAGCTGTTTTCCTGGGCACTGGAGAGGTGCTCAGCTCACTGGGGACAGCGAGGTGCTAAGCTAAGCATGGGAGGTGGGTGCAGCACATGCCCCCTTCCAGCTCTGGGGCATTTCAAGTCCTGCTACTGTCTCATGTGGTGCTGTTGGGTAGCTCCTGGCTGGGTTCTTTCAGATCCTTAGCTAAAAAGGGCATGAAAAAGCAATCAAGGACCTGTGTAGTCCCCCATTCCCAGGACAAAGGGCATCTCTGGGCAGGGGGGATTACTGGCTCCCTTCACCATGGCAGCCCTCGGCACCCGGCTACTGTATTGCCAAGCAGCCACACCGGAGAAGGGCCTGACGTGCCTGCGTGGCGCTGGATGTGTGCAAGGGCCCTCAGACCGAGACCCCCGGGCTGAGCACCACGGTGGTTGTCGGCTGCGAGGGACCTGCCATGCGCACAGGGGGTTTTATCCGTACTGTGCTGCGGGTGTGACTCGCAGGCTGTACACGGACACGAGGAGCCCAAGCGCTGCAAAAACCCATCCCTGTGAATCGCTCGGTGCACAGGGTGCTGCTGCAGAGAGCTTTTTGCTTGGCTATGAGCCCCAGCGCTGCAGCTTTCCCAGCCCCTATCCTTGTACTGCATCCTGCAACCCAGCCAACCTGGCCGCGGCAGCAGCTGGGAGCTGAACCCCAGGCAGGCAACGAGAGCTTCCTGCATTTAGAAAGATGTATTTCTATATGTGCATATGTACAAACACAATCATTTTTCCTCCTTTCAGAAGTCAACATTAACTCTAGCTGTGCCAGGGATGCAGTTCACAGCACAGACCTGCAGACATAGATGTGCGCTGGCAGAGAAGCTGTGAAGGGGCTGAAGGAAAAAAAAGGTTCTGTGCTGCTGCTTTCTACACCAACTCCTGACCGGACCTGTCTGACAACTTTCCTGACTGATATAGCACGCAGAAAATGATTCTTGGTCATGAAATGGTTTTACTGCTGTCAGGGATTCCAGTCACAGCAGGGACATGCGTTTTCACCTGGCCCTGGCTATATTTTTGGGACATCGTGGCACTTTGAGGATGCCTGGGGGCAGGTGCCCTGCATACCTCTGCTTGTAGTGCTGGTGCTGCTGCTACAAGGGTGCAAAGTGGTTTTTTTAATGGGACAAGGAGAAGACTGGTCCTCCCATCTAGCTGGAGTAAAATTTAGGGTACCTTATGCACAAAGGATGGGCTAAGAGGGAATTTCACCTCCTTCCACCAAAGGCAGTAGGGGCATTGCTGGCCCTCGGGGATGAGATCTGTCCATGGTTTGCAGCTGTGGGAGCAGGACCCACATCTCTGTCAGTCTCGGCCATGACCCTAGACTTGTCTGCCTGGGGTCATCCCCTCTGCTAATCGCAGCATGCATCTGTCCTGGCAGAGCATATGGCTCCCTGTATGCTACTGCCATGTCCAATCTCACACGGTGTCCCCATTCCTCCTAAGCAGCAGGTTACAAACGTCTCAGTGCCTTGAAAAGTGAGTTACTGAAAGGTTCGCAAGGAGAACTGCAGCAGTGATTGTTGCAGACTGTTGGTTCCCCTGCCTTCAAATTTTTGGGAAATCAAAAGTTTACAGTGCAGCCCAAACGACCTCCATCTGTGCTTCCCATTTGCATGACCATGCTGGTTTTTGAAGTACCCACATGAGGAGGTCTCAGGTTGTGGAAGCAGGATGGGGAACTGCAGCTCCTGCAGTGGCTCTGGATAAACCTCAGGCAAGATGAGCTGTTCCCAGAGGCTCAGATTATGGCAGAAGGAGCTTTAGTCCAGTGTAACTTAGAGCACCCCACAGACCGCGGGTTTGGGGTGCAGATGTAGCCAGGGAGAAGCTACCTGCCTGTAACTGCTGGCAGCAGCCTGTTTTGCCCTGGGGCAGAGGGAGAAACAGCTTTATAGACCTTTACTCCGGAGCTGCAGCTGGGTCTTCCACCTTGGTGACTCCAGGACACTTGAGGGCAATAAGAGGGACATATCTTAAAAATGTAGGAAACACCTTGCTGGGGAAAAAAGAAAGGTGAATTTACTGGAGCCAGAGTTTAACAGAGAAGGGACTAAAGTTAGAGACAACTATAGAGAAATAAAAGAAATCAGATTTTTAATGGATTTGCCTGTGCTTCAGACTGGTTCCAAAAAGCTTGGAGTGATCCAGGTTACAAGGTAATAAGTTGCTGAGATCTTTATACTGCTTCTGGACAGGACTATGGTCTGGAGTATTCATTTGATTTGGAGAGGGTGTGTATTGCATATCAGCTTCCATTTCTTTCCTTGTGGTTATAATCAAACTCAGATTTTTATTCTTATTTTTTTCCCCAAAGAGTTCCCNTTATATCTAGCTTAGGGTTTGTTCCCTGGGGGTATCTGCCCCNCTTCANAGGAAAGAAAGTGGCTTTTTCTGGAGGCCAGCAAGGCTNCGTGGGTGCGTNGTTACCCAGGGGGTGACTGGGGGTTGCAGGATTGAAAGGAAACATGAGAGAAAGGGCCCTCCTGCCAGGGGAGAATATTTCTATTCTGTCTCATTCTGTACTTTATGTAATTGAAGAGGTTCAGGTGCTCTAATAAAAGCCAGGTCTCAGGTTTTGTGCCTTCCCTTGGGGAAAAGGTGCAGGTAGGCTCTCCTAGAGCCCAGCTCAGCGACCTCGTGGAGGTTTGCTGGCTTGTATCAAAAATAGAAATAATTAATGGTAATGAAACATCTCCAGGAGCTTCAGGTTTCTCTTCTCCTTCAACCCTCATGTCTCAAAGGTAAACTATTACATTGCCAATATTGAGTGAAGGGCTGTTTGAAAGTATTAAGGCTCCAGTTCATCAGAGGTCATGTTTTGTTTGATTTTGGCCAATTGGCAGTTCCCTGTGTTTGCATCTGCTCCTGGAAGTAAATGTCTTCTCAGCTTCTGTGCCAATGCCATCAGCGGCCAAAGGCTGGGTGCCCAGTTGTGTGGGGGGGGCAGTTCTTTACCACCACTCTGTCCCAAGGCTGGCAAACAGGAGATCCTGAGCCCCCACCTCTGAGGTCTGACATCGAGCCTTTTCCAGCATCTCTGGCTTCCAGGCTGGAGAACCTGGATCCAAGCTTCAGATGGAGCAAAACTATTTGAACCGGGCAGGAAAAACCCACTTTGTGCACAGGCCTCTCAGCTCGCAGCAGCAATCTGTCCCAACACTGCCTGCCATGGTACCTGGCTGGTCTGTGCACGGACGGTGGCCAAAGCTCCCGGGCACCTGGAGGAGGGATTGGGGTTACGAGGTTTCAGCATCGGTGCGTGGATGCCTTCCAGCACCTGCAACGGTCTTGTACGTGCGCTGCATGTTTCCTGCCCCAGGAAATGCCGGGCTTGTTCCAAACCAACTGTCTGTGGGCAGCAAGTCCAACCTGAGCATGCTGCACCCATCAGGTTTTGGGTCCTGCCAGTGATGTCAGTCCTCTGGAAGACAGAAAAACCCTACAAGATCTTCTTTCTGTGTCCTTCAGAGTGACAGCGGAGCTAAAAAAGATTGATCAGCAGCTAAGTACAGAAGCAATTTTCCATTTTCTTCTGAAGAGCTAGGTTTTCCCAGCTTTGGTTTTCAGATTAAAAAAAAAAAAAAGTATCTGGGAGGAGGCAGGCATGTTTCATAAACAGTTCATTATAGTCCAAAACACAACAGCAAGCCTCTATTTAAAATTACCAACACAGGCTGCTCCAGAGCAGCCCTGCCGTGCCCCGTCGTTGCGGGACTGCCAACACAACTGCGAACCCAAGCACCTGGGCTGGGAACTGCCTCTCCATCCCCAGTAAGGCTTCTTTCATGACATGGGTTATCGTCAGGCACTGTTTGCCTCTCTTGCTTTCTGACCGATGATTGTTGCTGTCAGCTTGCTCTTATCCCATTTATTATATAGGTTGTTCTATTTGTGTTTATTGCTTCTTTTGCCTTTCATCTAATCAAGGTGCATTTTTTTCGTTGCTTTTTTAATCAGTGTGGATTTTTTGAAAACACTTAGGGCACCTTTTCAAATGACCGTCAACAACTCTAAATTAATCACTCCCATTACTCCAATAATACTCCTTCCAGTTCCGAAATGTTTTCAGAAGGGCCCTTCTCTGGCCACAGTACGTGCCTGTATCAGTGCCCAGGCATGGACTGTCACAGAATCACAGAATCACAGAGTAGTAGGGGTTGGAAGGGACCACTGTTGTGGGTCATCTAGTCCAACCCTCCTGCTGAAGCAGGGTCACCTACAGCAGGCTGCACAGGACCTTGTCCAGGCGGGTCTTGAATATCTCCAGAGAAGGAGACTGTCCTTGGGCAGAGCCACAAAACTGGGGCATGGTAGATAACAGTTAATAAGGAGGTTTGTCTGGTGATCAGTTCACCCTAAACCAGTAGAAGAGAGGCTAAACCAGCAGTATTCTGAAGACCATGAACACTTTGAGTCAGAAAGTAATTAGGCTATGTTTCTGAAGCTTCGAGGAAGTGTGATCAGGAGCCAACCAAGATCCAGCAGGAGCCGTGCCAGGATGTGCTTATCTCCCTCTGGCTACAGCGAAACCAGAGTCAGTCAATCTCCATCACGCCCTTTAGGGTACAGCATGGGGACAAGGAGGAGAACTCTCCTTCTTTTGAAGAGGCCACTCAAAAATCCCCAGTCCACAGGCACAGGCTGAGGAGCACCAAGTTACCATGTGTTGGGTGTTTTACGGGAGATGCTGGAGGCTGGCTTCCACCTCCTAGAGTTTTCTTAGAGAGAAAATAAATCTTGAATTACCTTGTTTTCATTTCCAATAAAAGGGCATGTTGGCAGTTGCCTTGGAGCTAATAATCTGACACGGTGCTGTGCATCTGTGAATGCCTGTAAGCATGGCTGTGCTGGTTCTGTGTTTGAGACTGACAGTGCAGCACTATGTTGTTGCTTTCCTACCACTATATTGTGTTTCCAGTGCATCATAATAAAAAGAAACATGAAGGTAGGTGATTTATCATAATACAAAAATAAAAGGCTTAATAACGTAAATTATGCACATCATTAACCCCAACAGTTGCTCCAAAATGGACATAAACTCTGCAAGAAAATCATCTTTAGGTTAAGCCATGCCAATTTTCTCCGAAGGGCTACCTCAAAGGTGCTGGAGGACCCACGTGTCCTCTTCTCATGAGGTCTGCAGAGCTGGCTCGGAGCCCTGTCAATGCACTAACAGCAGTAGAAGACACCTGTTCCTCCTTGGGGGCCGGGTTGTGCTACCCATGGAGAGGCTGCAGTACCCCCAGGCACGTTCCCCCTCCATCCATAAACCAACAGTAGGTCAGGCATGGAAGACGGGATTCATCGGGCTACGGTGGAGGTGGACCTGTCATTATCAGCAACTTGTCTGTTCGAGGCAGATGAAGCCAGTGGCACAACTCATCTCATCCTGCAGTAGATGTCAGATAAGTGTGGGTGAACTACACACCACCCCAAAGTGCTATGTGTCCCCTCTGACGGTGTGGGAAGCCAAAAATAGCCAGCTCAGATGTCTCGCTTTGATGTCTAACATGGCCAGAGGTGAATCCCGTGCCATGCTGCTGTGTCTTCAAGAAATATAAAGGAGAGGAGGGAAACTGGTGTTGAATGACGCCTCCTTTCCAATTTCTCCCTGTCCCTTCTGCTGACTCTTTACCCTCTTTGAAGAGGAAAGAGTCAGTTTAAACTCTTTCATCAGATCACCCTCATCAAATCCAAGTGGGCTGCAGCCTCAGTGGGATTTCCCAGCCCCCTCCCATCACCCAGATTCCTAAAGCTTGTTTAAAGCCACTTAAAACCTTCCTGTGAAGAATTTTCCCTTGCAAAAATTAGACCTCATGAAAATAAACAATTCCCAGAGGAAATTTCAATTTGATTACAAATATTGACTTGCTTGGGGGAAGTTTTTTTTAAAGAAAAATCCATTTGGAATCAACATTTTCAAATTAAACATGTATGTTCGCTCTGTTATAGTCCTTAACTTGGAAAAATATCAATTTTTTTTCCAGTGGTTGGGGATTTTAGGAGTTTCTTCTATCCATATTTTTCTGCAAGAGCTGAACAAAACAGTTGCCTTGAAAATGGGCAAAGCAGGAAAAAGATTTGGTTTAATTTTAAAAGATTAGAAAAATGTAATATGAAATGTTGTAAATCATTTTCATGCTTCTAAAAAAGCCCACAAAAATGCATAAATATGTGTATTACGGCTGCAGCCCCAGGAGATGCCTGAGCTGCAGAAGCACCAGGCAGAGGAGCCACAGTGGGTGCTGTTCCTCCAGCATTGCTCGGACGGTCTCCATCACGCCACTGCTCCCGTTTCCAGCAGGTCAGAGTGATTTTGCATGGATGTGGCAGCCAGGAGACACTGGGAGATGAGCAGACAGGTGGGAAAAACTCAGTGGTCTCCCAACTTAGTGGTGGCACCAAGCTTTGCATGGGCTCCCCATCATTTCTGTGCTGAAGACTCTAAGCATGGGGGCTCTCAGAGTGCAGTCCCTTAAAGGCATCCAGGCCAGTTGATGTTTGTATGGGTCACTGAACGAAGTTAGGGCTTCACACCCCACCAAAGTTGTACTTCAGACAGCCCTTTACCCTTCTGGGGTTTGGTCCTGCTGGGCAAAGCAAAAACCATCTGCTTAGGATGTGTCTTTTTGGTTTTCCCTCCCAGATTCTCTCTTTCTCTGCTGAGGGTGATCCTTCTACTCTGGGAAATGCTGAAGCTGAGCTGAAACACATCAGAAACCTCACGCATTTCAGGACATTGGGTGCTCAGGTGTGAACGCGTGCTCCGTTTGCCACTTTATGGTTTAAAAAAAGGTAAGAAACCAACTTAGCTGCATTCAATGTAGGAGCTTTGTCAGGGGAGAGGGGCAAACTGTACGACAAGACCCTGTGAGCTCTGTGTCCTGATTGTCTTTGGAGGGGAAGGACTGGGTAGGAGGCAGAACGAGCTGAAAGAACAGCAACCTTCTTCTGATGCAGAGAAGGCTTGAACGCCCTGACATTTGTCCTGTGAATGAGAAGTATTGATGGGGACCAGCCAAACAAGCCTCTGCCAAAATAAAACAAAAACTAACTCATTTATTTTAAAACTAAAAACTTCTCACCTTAAGTGATCCTGCCTGGAGTTGTGGGCTCTCTTGAAGCCCGAATCAGGGGGAAGAGGGGTTAAGCTCTCCCCAGAGTGGGGGACCACGCCAGGTCCCCAGCAGCAGCAGTTGCTCAGGTCCCTGCTGAAGATGGGCAAGCTCTAGCAGAGATACTGCTCGTTGGAGGCATCCCAGTATCAGCCACAAATTACTCCAGACAGTGGAAGTGCTATTTAGGAGCACTTTATTAATAGACGCGCATAACAAATCGCTGATAACAAATGCAAAAAGCCCTTGGACTAAAGTCCTGTTTGCCCAGGCAACATCCCCGCTGAGCACAGCAGCCATCAGTCGCAGCAGGAGCAGCTCGCTCTGGCAGGAGAGCCGCACTCTTACAACAAAGCAGGAAAACAAACGCCTGAACTGTTTACCATAGCAAAGGTGCAATTCCTGCGCCTTCCCAGCCTCACCCTCGCACGCACGTGAGCAGGCGCCGGGCTCCAGCACGTGATGCTCGAGCCTGTCTCTCACCACGCGTTGCACAGCACAGCCAGGAGGCCCGGCTGCAGTCCCTGGTGCCCGGTGTTCGCCCGTCTCTGCAGCGAGCGGTGCAGCTGTCCGGCGCTTGCTCCACGATTCCTCAATATTCTTTCTCGAATAATTGTGTTTCAAATACACTATTCTGCGCAGACATGATTAAGCTGTTTAGGACGACGGATGTTGCCAATGAGGATAACCTCTCTTAAGGTTAATTACTCATTTGTAAACCGACCTTTGGAGGTATGCATTATTCATCAGTACTCCCGAACTAACGGGCCAGATCATTTTCAGCCACTGGGTTTTCTGCCGAAGTCTTTAGTTATTCCATAACCGAGGGCAACTGCTGAAGCACAGGCAGAGCAACGCCCCTGGGTGCCACCTCTGTGTGGGATGCTTATGCTTGCCCATCATTTAGACCACAGCCCAGGTTTAGGCTGGACCACAGCCCGACAGCCACTTCTCTTCCCCACCTGTGTATTTCTTCCTTGAAGCCTGACTGACCTTAAACTATCTTGGAGACTCCTCTCCAGGAGCTTGACATTTAAAAGTGCGGTGACAGAAAATAACTTCTTCTAAAAATACGTGTAACTTATTTACCACCACCAGGAGAGAGAGAGAAGAATTCAAATGAAGGCATACATATACATCGCACCACTCGATTGTGACTTTTCACTGATGCCGTGTGGCAGAAGCACTTTCTCCTCCTGCGTTATGGTGGCATGCGAGGCTTTTTCTCCATCTCCAAACCTGGGACTGGGCAAGCAGGGGCAAAGATAAGGAGAGAGGGGATCCCCCTGACCCCTCCCGGGCTGCAGGGAGAGCACAGGGCAAGGGTCCAGTCTTGGGGGACCCAAGGAGCCAATTTAAAATCTCGCAGCCACCAAAAGTGGAAGACAGGAACACACAAGCCAGTATTTATTGAGAAAACACCGCATGGATCATTCTTTGTCAGATTATACAAATGAAGAAGGAAAAAAAAAAGAAAAAAGAAATCAAAGACTAAACACTGCACAAACTGGTGAGCTCAGTACTCGGAAACTGCTTATACCTCCGTGGGGAAAAGCCTCCTGCACGCCACGTCCTCCCAGGCGAGAGCAGACCCTGCCCAAACAGGCTCGTCACCACATTCCCCACCCAAAACTACAGCGTAGCCACGGGGCAGTCTCCTGAACGTGAGGCGTTCATGTATCTTTAATTATTGTTTCAGCCACATAAATCCATGCTGAATTAAAATTCATGATGGTTCTAGGGTACAAGTGCAAACAATTTGTTCGGTAAACTTTGCTCTAATTGGCATTCTGAAAATTTCCTGTTAATCAAGCCCCTTGGGCTCGGTTTACCAGTGTAGTTCTGCCTGCGAATGTCAGTGCTCGGAGGGTGCACACATGTATGCCGATTTCAAGGGTCTTTATGCGATATTAACTCATACACCTTGTCCTCATATTAATTTGCAAGTAATTTTTTAACAACCTTCTGTGGCCCTGTCTTTTATCTCGCTGCTTCATTACTTGAGGCAAGCAAGCGAGCAGAAGAGCATTTATAAAACCTGAAACAAAATTGCACTCAGAAATGTCTAGGATCTGAACACAAAATGCCCCTGAGGGTGCCTGAAATTCCTCCCTGCAGGAGCCGCCTTTCCAGCGGCACTTGACTCCAAGTGCCCACGGGAGAAATGAGAAGATACTCGGGCCAGCACGGTAAATGTCAGGCGTGCGAGCAGTGTGGCTACACGGAGGCTCCAGCCACACGTGCCCAGAAATACGGCTACGGAGCTGGGTAACGCTGCCGTCCTCGTAAGCCAAGGATATGAATGTCACCTGCAGAGTCAAGGCATGAGCGGAGCTTATTTTTCATCCTATCTTCATGTGCACGGGGAACATCAGAAACGCCTCCAGCAGATGCCAGGGTCTGGGTGGGTCTTGCTGCAGAGACCCACTTCCCATGTACCGCCCAACATGGACCAGTTGCCCAGTTCTGGGTGTTTTTCTCCAAGCAACACCCTCTCCGCAGTGATGCCCAATCAGTCCCATCTGGGACCACTGCCAGGAGGATTTTAGAAGCTTTCAGTGAACCCCCCTTCAGTTTTGCAGCCTTATCAGGCTCATCCTTAACTTACATCCCAAGAGATTTGGGAATAGAGAAGCTATGTATAACCCGAGTGTCTCTTCCCACCAGCACAGTAAGGCAGAAGAGTAGAAATAACAAAATAATGAGCAACTGACAGCGATCAGGGGAGTGGTGGAGAAGCTCTCGTGGATGGAAATACGCGGTAAGGAAATGTATGAGAACTGGCAGTTCCCAGAAGAGACCAAAAATGGTGCACAACAGCAAACTGCTCTCCTGTGAAAGCAGATAAGAAGCATAATTAGATGGCATTACAGCTGCAGCAAGGTCTGGAAGCTGGAAAGAAATCGTACAGGAAGTCAAAACGGGCACGTGCCTGGGGGGAGAACACAGGAATAATACAGGTTCACAGCGTGAGAGTCGCTAAGTCTGCGCGAACAAGGTTTCAGAGGCAACCAGCTAGGGTCTGCAAATAAATTAGATGTAAAATGAGAACAGCAAGATGCGTAGGGGTGTACGTGTCTGGGGAAGGAGAACAGACCGAGCGTTCAAAGCAGGAATTTTCCCTGTCTCCCTTGTCTCTGTCCTTATAAAAAGGTTAATTGTGAATGAAACTTAACAAAACAGGATTTGGAGAAGGCCAGCAGAAGGAAAGAAGTTTAAAGTCATTTGGATATGTCAAATGTATTCAAAATGAGAGGATCTGATGAAATGCACCCAAGAACATTGAACCTTTGGTGGTTATCTTAAAAATGTATGAAGGCATAGAGGTCCCTGGAGATGAGAGAAGCACCTCTCTTTAAAGAGGATACTTTAAAAAAAAAAAAGTTAAAAAAATTGAATCATCATTTTAATCTTAATTCCCTGAAACAGGCTGGAAGAAAGTCTTAAATGAGCAACTTGTAAGATGTAAAATGATTAATAAAATCAAAGAACATGGGTTTGTCAAGAGCCAGTCATGTCAACCCAGTTTAATTTCCTTCTTTGATAAGGCAACAGGCATACTTGATGACGGGGAAGCAGAAAACACGAATGAGGCCTTTTGCATTTTCTCACGGGACAGCCTCAGACAAGCTGAGAAAATACCCTCTAAAAACAATCAGAGCTCAACTGGCAGAGTAACCACCCCCAGAGAGGAGTGGATCAAGGGGGAAGGAGGTTTCTCCAGCCTCCACTATGGCTCTAGAGGAGGGGCTGTCAACCTTCCTCTCCATACAGCCAACGGACTGCCTTTCTCCAATTTGGCAGTCAACAGTTTTGCCCAAGGACAGCTCCTTGCCCAAGGAAAATTGAGGCCAAACCTTTGTCATGCCCATTTCTAGCACCGCATGTTGGTTTGTCCTTAATTTCCCCCTGACATCAGCATCTCCATGCATATTTAAGTACAAACATTTGATGCAGCATTATCCCATATTAACCTCAGATACTGGCATCGAGCCGAGAAGATGCTTTTGGTGGAGTCAGTCACTCCACCCATTTTTGAAATGGTGTAAATCCCCACAAGCAGCCTGTGAAGCCTGTGTGTGAGCATGGAGGCTTTGCCGCTCCGCTCCCGGCCCTGCGGATGGACAGACGGACTGATGGATGGGGACCCTTGCAAGCCCCAGTTGAGGGACTTTGTGAGCTGTAAGAACGGCTGCTGGAGAAATGCAGGAACAGAAGCTTTTGATACAGTTTCAAACAATGTGTAATTATCAGGTACCTGAAAATTAGCCCATCTGTGCCTCGGGAAAAGACAATGAGAAGTTATGTGTTACTAATGGCTGAAAAGCGCTGGCAACACAAAACAGGAAATTTTTCAGTAAACTTTTTTCTTAAGGTAATGTAATTACACCGCGTAATCCCCAAATCTCCTGACTTTTTGGTGGTTTTTGATAAAGCTTACGTGGTCTTCATCCTCCTTTCTTTTTCCTCTCCTCCTCATTGCAGCAGCACAGTCTTTGGCATTTTGAGCAGTGCCAGCTGTCTGGCTGGGCCACCTAAAGCAGCAGATGTGGGTAACATAAACTGCCTTTACAACAGAATAGCTAATGACATGTATCAGGTTTTTCTAAAGCAGATTGTAAATACCCACCATGCCTTTGCCACAGCCTCACTATCTGAATGCAAAGCACCCGAGCTTGTAATACCATTTTGGGTAAAATTTCTGTGCTGGTAGAGTTGGCTGGCCAGAGTCTGGGTCCCTGATCCAGGTCAATGCACATGCAAGCATCAGCGTGGTTCAGATTTAGGACCCCTTTTGTTTTCTCTGCTTTTGGTCCCTGCTGATCCAACATGCAAAAAAAAAAAAAAAAACCAAAAAAACCCCATGCTTTCTTTAAGCGCCTTGAGGATCCAGTGATAAGGTCTTTGGGGGCTGGTGAAGCAAAACTGGAATAGCAGAAAACTCATGCAAACAGTCCGGGCAGGGTAAATAGCTCATGATTTTTTTATTCATACTTTTGTCTGTGGAATAACTGGGAGCAAATTGCTTTTTCCTTTCCCAGTCCAAATTATTCAGAGAATTTTTCTGCTGATTTTTGCTATTCTCCCTTTTGAGAGCGTTTGCTCTCGAAGATGGCCCGCTTAGCTCTGAATGGAAAGCAAATGTTGCCTTCACCTTCAGTGAACTTTGAAGCAATTGATTTTTGCCGGCATGAAAGAAGAGCTGAGAAGTGACAGCTCGTGGGCTTTGCGGAGGATGAATTTTGTCATTTCACGACTGTCCGTGCAGGAGGATGCAGACATCCCAGAAGAAAGATGACAGATGCTCTTTCGACTCATGCCTGTTCAGCCACCAGCCCTGTCCTCTTTCACACCGGAGTCCCCGGACAGCCAGCTTCTCTGCAGCCGCCGTGCAGACACTTTAAGACAGTCCCGTAATAGGGAGGACTCCAAGGAAAATTATTCTTGCTAGCTTTTGTCTGGCAATCTGAGGTCAAGAAAACAAACCGCTTCCTCTCCAGCGCTGCAGCAAGAAATGCAGCCAAGCGCCGGCACCGAGAATAAAGGCAGAGTTGGCACAAACACAGGAGCTTCTTAAATGAGTTCGCCATTAGCCGGAAGGGCTGCAAATTGAAGCGAAGATAAGCCCCTTAGCATTTCCCTTCTTTAATCCAAGCCTCATAAAAGCGGAGATGTGTTCCTATTCAGTGGGCTTTATACAGAGGCAGGTATTTCATTTACCCGAAAAAACCTGGATCGGATAAATTATTAATGTTATTTATAAAGGCAATTCTGCCATTCAGCAACTTCTTTTGGATCCCTATGCTTAATCTCACTGCTTAGCATAAGATACACTCCAGTTAAAAGGCAAAATCACATTCTCTTACAAGGCCTGCAAAATAACGGAGTGCTGAGGTGCCTGAAAAAGGGTTGTAGTTTAAATTCCGCTTTAAAGACTAATACATTTATCAGTGGCAAACATAAGCCCTGACTTCCACTTGCTTGTACCCTCCCTTGGTGCTGGATGGGGCCTCACTCACACGCATCAAGAGCCGTCAAAGCTACTCAGCGAGAACGATGAGGATGCAAAACACGCTAGTGCTTATACGAGCCTCTGAAAGGCTGTTTGGTGGCTGGCTGGAGCCATATGGTGAGACAAGTAACCCCGTCCTCTCCTATAACGTGTCCTATAATGTGTCTCCCTCTGGGACACCCACAGCGATGACTTAGGCTTTTGCAGGCTCAGCTCTACACCCACTCCACGGATCAGGGTGTTATCAAGGACAGACGCACCACAAGAAATACCCAAAGGTCTCATCGAACAGAGGCGTGGGCTCACACAGCTGGGTGATGGAGTCAGGATGCTCGGAGTCCCAGAACAGGTCCTCAGACACCATGGGAGAGCTGCCAGCCGGGTGGCATTGCAAATCTCAGCCCCAGCAAAACCAGCGTGGCACAGAACCATGAGGAGCAAGGGAATAACCATGAGAACCTGGGAGTTCCAGTGCACAGCCAACGCCGCCCTTTCAGTTGCAACAGTGCGACGCGGTGGACCAGTTCCCATGGCGGAGCACCAGGACAGGTAGAGCAGCAAACCTCCCGTCAGCGGGGTGGCAATGGGTGATCTGGGGTTAAATGACCACACCGAGGAAGAGGAGAGTCAGCACCTCCCAAAAAAGATGTGCTCAATCCTCCAGGAGGGGAACAACGGCTCCTCACTCCCACATCGGGACTACACGGGAATTCACTAAAACGCATCCCCCCTGCAGCCCCACGTACATCCTGGTAGTTGTCACAGCGCAGTCGCACGCAGCCACCAGCCGCCCTCCAAATGGGAGGGTAACACACACGTTGCACATGAGGGAATGGCAGGGAGGTTTGGAAAAACTCTCACAAAACGTTTTCTCCACACAGTACGTATGTTCCCTGAAATCCTTTTTTCAGCTTTTTCCTCTCCAAAGCCTGCATGACAAACTGCTTAATTGAGCAGCCAGCGCTGGCTGATGTTTCGTTTCAGCACAATTTGAACCAAAGGGAAGTATTTTTGTTTGCTAAACTCGCTCAACCTTTTCACAGTAGGGTTATGACAGCAACGTGTATTTCTCATAGATGGCATCGGCCCCAGGGAAGCAGCACTCGGGAGGTTCAGGTTCCATTTTTTCTCCCGGACTGGGTGCCGGGGACGAGCAGCGGCTCGCGGGTGGCAGCGTGGTTTGCCTTTGATCAGCCACGAGCAGGGAGGGCTCCCGCAGCTGCGCTTGAAGCTGGAAATGTCTAAGCTATGGGCACCACAGAGAAGCGCACTTTTATGTCAAAATGACTTATAATAAGATTTTAAGTTTGTTCAGGGAGCTGGAATGAAATATTTAAACACAGCATCATAGCAGCATTTTATTCGTGTGAAAATGCTGAAATGCCATTTGCAAATCAGAAATGTTTTAAAATTTGCTTTGAAATAGCAGCATCTTTATGCAACTGTTTTGGTTTTTTCTTTCCAGGAGGAAACAAATGGGGGAAAAAAAGCTGAGATATTGGCCATTTCCTCACAAATGAGATGTCTGCTTTTCAGTCTGTTCTGGTGAGTCTGGTTGGAGCCATCGATCCCATTTGGAGCAGGCAGAATCAGCCTCAAGAGCAGCCTACGATGTTGCATCCAGCATTCAAATTACATTATCTTTGTTTCTTACACTGACGACAAGACATTTAGTTTGGAGAATTCCACTGGGCATTAAAGCTGCTCTGAAGGGTTTGCATGATTTGAAATAAATGCCATAAAAGAAATAGCAAGTTCTTGTAGACAAGCACAGCTGTCCTACTTTTTTTTCTTTTTTTTAATTGGGGCAGTTTTCACTTTCTTTAGGTACAGTTTATTCATTTGCAGTTCTTAATTTCCCAACATATATATTATATCTTGCTAAACACAAGCAGCCAGCTTGCTTCAGCCCCTCTGCTAGTTTCTCATCCGATTCCTCGCTGTTCCCAAGCAGCGCACAGCTCCGGGCAGGTAGCCCAGAGCCACCCAAGCTCTTCAGCACCTGGGTCTGGGTGGCATTTGAGCCATACAGAAACTCAGTCACTGAATTCTGAGAAGCGAATTAAACTGTTTGCAGCGGGAAAAGCAGTTCTTTAGGCAGTTCTGGACAAATTTGGCATTCAAGGCTCAAATTGTCAGTAAGAGAGGGTTACTCTGTAATAGTGACCAAAATGTACTAGAATTCAGTGTCTTAGAAGGATCAAAAAAGCCCCACATTGCTTAAGATGATGTTTGTCTTTAAAAAAAGACCTGATTTGTATACAGTTTGTTCATAGGGGTTTTTAATACAAAATTCAAAGAACTGTAAAGATAAAATGTTGGCAAGCAGCATAAAAAAATGCTTAAAAATAACATATGAAAGTGTCAGAAGAAATGCGTATCATTTATCCAAAACATTAAGGATCAAAAATAGCTGATATGGTTGAAAAGAGAAGGAGAGTAGACATAGAAAAATCCTTCCGAACCAAAGGCAGCTCTAAATGGAGAGTGCAGACAGAAGCATGTCTTGGCCAGTTAAATGTACAATGATTATGTCAGGCTAGTACAAGATTTTAAGGCACAAAAGGCAGCTTCCTCAGCAGCCGGCATGGGTAGGGCGGACCCGGGAATTTTCTAGTCCCCAAGCTGTAGGAGAAGCTATGGTGGTCCTACGGCTTTCTTTTTGGCTCAAGCTGTCCCCTACATAACCAACATTTAGGAAGCCAGCAGATCTCCAGCCTGCAAACATTGCTCTTCTAAATCCTCCCCGAGATTTGATCCAATAGAGCCAATGTGAAGTCTCTCATAAGTTGTAGATGCATTGTGAAGTTAAGATAAAATCTGCCTGTTTTAGCATGGTGATAATCGGGAGCTCACACCATCTCCGCCTGACCCTGATTTCCCCATTACTTCATCAGCTCACTGATGTTTCAGGCCCTGCTTTCTTGCTGATTAAGCGCTCTCAGCCATTTCCAGCATCCGAGCCTGCACCAGCCTCTCTTTCTGCTTCTTTCAGAGCCCACCTGCTCACATGTATCTCCCAGACACGTAAATCTGGCTGCGATTTCTTGTGCCCTAAAAGCAGATCCTAATCAACGATGTTCCCACCATACGGACGGAACAGCACTTAAAGTGTAGCCATGCTTGGAAACCTACAGACAACTGGCGGCACGTTAGCCGATGCTTTTGGCCACGTGCCGTCCTCACTCGCCTGCTTCTTGCTGCTACAAACAGGGAGGCAAAACTCCTGCGATCATTGTGCAGGTGATTAGAGGAAATTGCGTTGCTGAAGCGCTCTGTGGCTGCAGCCGTGCTTCAGCTCTTGACTTGCCTGCTGGTAAGCTGCCAGCGAGAGGGAAGTGTAGGCATAAAATGAATAGCAGAAGAGATTGCAGGTAATTATGTTTCTTAAGCTGTTAACAGGATTGGCCATTTGATAAATGAGAGGATTTGGGAATGTTTTGTCACTGACAAGCCATTGTAAGATCCGAGTGGAAACGGGAGCGTTTCTCTTCCGTAGCACGAACAAGAAGGAAATTCTCCCGGGATGCTTACGCACCGTGAAATTCATCTGAAACCTGGATGCCAGCACATGGAGGCGAAAGGACAGATACAGGACTCCTTCTGCTGAAAAAAACTAGAACCTTTCACATGCTATTCGATTGGTTTTGGTGCCCCTCTGGAGTCCCCGGAAGCTTCTGTTCTTTTATGGTGTGTGTCCCCCAACACCCCTGCATATGTTTTTTTGTGCCACCAGGGCCCCTCAAATCCCTCCATCTGCTTTTCAGTGCTCTGAATCCCTCTGTCTCCCCTCTGGTTCCCTCTGCCTCTTGGTTTTCTTCTGCAGTTCCCAAGCTAGCTGGAGAGGTGAGAGGGAAACCAGTGCTGCTCTGTTTGTCCTTCTGCACCAACAGTGCCTCTCGGGGTGGTTTTGGGTACCCCTGGAGCCCCTCTGTTTCTTTTTCCAGTGCCCTCGAGGGCCTTGGTGTGCCTTTCGGGGTGCCCCAGAGCTTTCAGTCTGCTTTTTGCTGCCCCCCACCCTTGGAACTCTGCGTGCTTTGGTGTCCCCAGGAACCCTCCATGGGGTCTGTGGGTCCCATCACGCAGCAGCGAAGCAAGAGCAAGACCCATGGTCTCACAGCCATCTGCATGGGGACAGGATGCAGGGACACATCTTTTTAAGCCATTCACCAGTGAGTTGGTCTGAAGCAGAAGGGCAGGATGAGAGCTCAACCTGCTTCTTGGGAGGGGAACCAGGACTCACTCCAGGGATGGTGCATGAGGCTGCTCTGGTGTGAAGGATTTTGCTCTGCAGCAAGGCAGGGTGGCATCAGTAAAGTGAATTGCACAGTTTAAAGTTGTACCAAAAATCATCTCAGATGTCAGTGCTGCGCGGCCGGTGGCTCCGGGCATCTCCCATGGACGTGGCCCTCTCTGCCGTGACCCCCTGGAGCCTACATCCTGCCTGGTACAGATCTCACTTTCACTGCAGAGGTCAGAGAAAGTGCTAAGCAAAGAAGAAATAAAACTCTCCAAAACTGATCCCTTGTGCTGCTTTCTGGGGCTGCCTCCCCCAGCCAGGGAAGGTTCTTTGCAGGATCAGAGCCCAAGGCAGCTCATTTGTGTGCAAGAGCAAAGGGGGAGGGGAAGGCTCCCCCAAGCCTCCATCACAGATTTTCACTTCTTTGCTTTACCTGTTTTTTAGCAGCCAAGGCCAGGTTATTTGTACTGCTTTGGTTTCCCTGCCATTATTAGCGGGGAAGCGTTGCTGGGAAGAAGCTGGTGCCCCTCAAATCTCATTTTCCCAGCAGAGCCTGGGCAATGGGCGGAGAAGACACACTCTTTGCTTCAGTCCTGAGAGCAGTCTGAAGCAAGGGCTGGGTGCCCAAGGAAGAGAGGCGGGATGGGGGCAATGAAGCCATTTTCTTTTCTTTGTAGCACATCCTGCACTGGGCAAGCGATAGCAGAAATCCATCCAGACAGCCCGGACACGTGCACAGCCCCACCTTCTCCCCAGAGACAGGATGAGCAGCCCCCTCTCCAGTGCCCCTACCTGGGGAAGAAGCTTCTGTGGTCCTGCCTGGCTGGCATTCCCAGCAGGCACTGGCTGCCTGTCGCTGAGGAAGCAGATAAAGCAGCAGCTGCCTCTCTGGGAGGTTTAGGTAGTAGGAGACACAAGCAAGTTCTGGCAGTTTTACGTCTGAGCTCTTCCTAACAGCAAACAGGTGATTCAGCCTGAACAGACATACTGGATAGGAAGAAGAGACACGTTTTGACCCCAGCTGCATCAGTTGGTAGCAGCATCCCGGAGGGACACAGCCTTGGTGGTTCTGCCCTGGTGCCAACTCCCCAAGCAGAGCAGTGTCCTGCCCGTGCGTCACACTGCCGTTAGTCTGCTTCTGTACCAACTGCAAACAACCCCAAAGATTGCACTTTTGGGAAACAGGTTTGGTCTGTTAATAGACTCTGCTCCAGCAACCAGGGCTCTTAAGAACAGCAATCACTGCAGAGACTGGGTTACATGGATGCAGAAACCCTGAGCAGCATTTGTATCCTCACACAACTCATACAGGCTGCAGAGTGAGGTCTCGCAGCCACCTTCACCCCCTGTCTCGGCCCTTGTGGTGGGGCCTGCCCTCCCCCCCACCTCTGCACGTAAGCCTCATCTCATTACCCTGTAAAGGAAATCTTTTTAGAGACTTCTCTTAAAGGTTTCCTTATAAGGGAAGTCTTTTTTAGAGACTTCTCTTAAAGAGTAACAAGATGAGACTTAAGTGCAGAGGTGGGCATGGCCCAACTGGAGTGGCTGACGCTGCCAGACTTTGCTCCCCAGCNGATGTGAATAGCCTGGGCACAAAAACGCCACTCAGGTTTTCTGCCCTCACACAGCTCAGTCTCTGCAGCAATCACTGTTCAACAACCAATTAAGTTGGGGTGTGCTTGCTTTCCAGGTGCCCTACTATCCTCTCCCTGAACAAACACCTTCTACCCTCCATTTAATGGCAACGTTTATGAAGCGTATTGGAACAAGCACTTCAGCAGCTGGAGCTGTGTTTGCTGGGCCCTTCCTGAAACGGAGTAAAGAGCAAGCCGGGCTGAAGGGAGCATCTGTGAAGGCAGAGAAACAGCCCATTCTGGTACCTACCCACTGCAAGGAAATAAGAGCTGCTGCAGCAAGACAGCCACGGCTGCTGGCTGCCCCTTTTAGCTCCACCAGCACAGCAACAAGCTTGTCCTGGTGCAGGAGCTGTGGGACAAGCTGAGGATGAGGAGCAGGGCAAGGTCTGCTTGAGATCTGTTACTAGGGATTAAGCAAACAATGCATTGAATAAACCAAAACTCACCTTGTCTCAGTTGTGGCTTGCTCCTCTTTTTATTTCCAAGAGCAAAATTAACCCAGCATGATGCCAGCATGCTTGATTCCTGCTCAGTGCTTCCTATGGTGCAGCTCCCCAGCGAGGGCTGCAGGGATTGGCAAACACAGGCCCTTTCCTCCAGGCCCTTTCCTCCTGTGGCAGCTCCTTAAGGGGTAAATGAAGGCAAAAGCCAGTTCCTGCTCCTTAAAACAGGGTCTCTGGAAAACAAGGTCACTTGCTCCTCACAGCTCAAGCTGAAGTCTGAAATGGTGGCCCCAAGCAGCTGGTGGAGGGCAGGCAAGAGGTGAAATAGCAGTTATTCTTAGCAATGAGCACCTAGGAAAACAGAAAAATAGCAGGAACAGAAACTCCAGACGCTTTTCCTCTACAAACAATAGGACTCCAACCCCTGTTTTCACCCAAGCAGGGGCAGGCATGCAGATGTGCACCCTGGATTTGTGCCCCTTTGCTCTCACAGCCCCAGCCAAGCCCAGGGCTTCACTTGTCCACACACAGCAGGAGCCAAAGCTCATCCAAAAACACAGGGCAGCCACAGGAACACAACTGCCACCTTGAGTGGGTTGTAGTTCAAGCATAGAGATGCTTGTTCTTGCCAGTATATTTAGGAAAGGAAGATGGTTTGCCAGCCCACGCCTAGGGCAGTTGGATGAGCAAGACTTCCCAAAGGGCTTACACACAGTGGCAGCCTTTGCCATTAATCAAACCCTTGCCAGCCATGGGAACTGGAATGATCAGAAAATGCTTTTATCTACAACGAAGAGCATCTGACAAGGGAAGGCTGAGACAGCTGCTACCTTTAGTCCCAGCCAGCCCTAGGAGACATGCCCACAGGCAACCCCAGCACCACAAAGACAACCTCAGTCCAGAAGCGAACCACTACCCGCTCCAAACAGCCCCAGCTCACCAGCTGACCCCCTGGAGGGAAGCCCTCCCGCAGCCTTGCACCCCTGTGAGGGAGGCACCAGGCCCTCTGGATGTTCCTCTCAAACAGTGACTGGAAAACAAACTCTTCAACTCAGATTTAACTGTGCTCCTGCTTGTTTGACCCTCATCAGCCTTTTGCATGGGGAGAGCACGGTCCAGCTCCTGTCTCTGCAGTGCAGCACTCCATGCTTTCACTGCAGAGCCCTGAAAACAGCCCCCCACCCACCACCTCAGTCATGGGGGGGACCTTGCAGAAGAGCCTGCAATCACTGTACCTCTGTCTAGCAGCAAGAGATCCCCTCCCAGTCCCCCTGCCTGGACCTTCTGGGCACAACCAACCCACCAGGAATGGGGTACACAGGCTCCCAAAGCCTCCTTGGGGTTTAGCTTTGGTCACTCACCACTTCAGGGCACTTATCTGACATCTCCTTCCACACCCACATCCTCCCTTGCTCCTCATATCATCAGGGCTGTGCTCCTCGCCAGGGACTTCTGACGCTTCATTGTGGCAGAACAGTATTGTCTCTGCTGAAAGAAAGGTTCTTGTGAGTAAATGAGGGTACAATCAGACCAACACGGGTCTCTCCAACACCCCAGGTCCCAGGTAAGTCTCCTGCCCTGCAAAGTCCAGCCTAACATAGAATCATAAAATCATAGGTTGGAAAAGACCTCTAACATCATGAAGTCCAACCATCAAACCAACACCAGCATGCCTACTAAACCATATCCCGAAGTGCCACATCTACACATTTTTTGAACACCTCCAGGGATGGTGACTCAACCACCTCCCTGGGCAGCCTGTTCCAATGT
>Ga0065711_1006715_pt1 | contig 27093 bp, 18 predicted proteins | sample Hoacrofraction12_FD_59098 | JGI IMG/M metagenome (GOLD analysis project Ga0065711, IMG submission 59098) | Hoatzin crop microbial communities from Cojedes, Venezuela - Epithelial fraction 12 v2 (version 2) | ecosystem: Host-associated > Birds > Digestive system > Esophagus > Crop | place... | reverse complement strand
GGTGTTGGTCTCTTCTCTCAGGAAACTAGTGATAGGACGAGAGGCAATGGCCTCAAGTTGCATCAGGGGAGGTTTAGATTAAATATTGGGAAAAATTTCCTTACTGAAAGAGTGGTCAGGCACTGGACCAGGCTGCCCAGGGCAGTGGTGGAGTCCCCATCCCTGGAGGGGTTCGAAAAATGTGTGGATGTGGCACTTTCGGACATGGTTTAGCAGGAATGGTGGTGTTGGGGCGACGGTTGGACCTGATGACCTTAGAGGTCTTTTCCAACCTTAAGGATTCTATGATTCTAAGCCTGGATCAGGGGACAGATGAGCGGGTGAGCATCGCCTGCCCACCCAAAGCACATCAACATGGGAATCTGCCTGCCATCCTCTCACAGCCCCTCGGGAAGTGCACTCTCCATCACTCTCTATGGTGAAATAATAAACAGTTTTGCTTGCTCCAGTTTCTCCCAGGCTGATGACCATGTTAAAACCACCCTTTCGAACACGATGCAGAGCACAAAGGCTCACACAACCTCCCCGAGTCCTGCAGCAGAACCCTGAGCTACCAACCAGCCACCAGAGTGGCACCTACCAACGGAAGCATAAACATGTAACTCTAAATAAAGTTACTCAAACATGCACAAACTGTAAGTTGATTTTCTACTAGATTTTTCATAGAATAGTAAGGGTTGGAAGGGACCTTAAAGATCATCTGGTTCCAACCCCCCTGCCATGAGCAGGTACATCTTCCACTAGACCAAGTTGCTCAGAGCTCCATCCAACCTGGCCTTGAACCCTGTCAGGGAGGGGGCAGCCACAGCTTCTCTGGGCAGCCTGGGCCAGTGTTTCACCACCCTCATGGTGAAGAATTTCTTCCAATATCTCATCTAAATCTGCCCTTTCAGTTTAGAGCCTTGTCCTATCACTACACACCCTTGCAAAAAGCCCATCTCCACCCTTCCTGTTGGCCCCTCCAGGCACTGGCAGCTGCTCTAAGGACACCCTGGAGCCTTCTCTTCTCCAGGCTTACCAGCCCCAACTCCCTCAGCCTGTCCTCGTACGAGAGGTGCTCCAGGCCTCTCATCATCTACATGGCTCTTTTCCCAATCTTTTCTTAAGAGTCTGGCTGCTCAGTACACACTGCGCTGGAAGGAGCCAAGTGGCATCTGGTGGGAATGACAGCCCAGGGGATTTGGGAACAGCAAAAAGATTCATTTTCTGCCTGGGAATATGGCTGAGTTTATGAGCTGTAGTAACTCATTGCCATACCCTGCCCTAACTCCTCTTAGCCCTTTGGGGAAAGGGAAAAAGATCAAAGCTGCACGGGGCATGGGACTGACGTGCCCTGCGGACACGGGTGTCGGGGTGGGCGGCCATCGGGGGAAGATGCTGCTGATCCCAGGGATGTGGAACCCTGGGGGAAGATGCCCACCAGTCCTGGGCAGTGCAGGGGATGAGGACCCCTTGGGGAAGATGCCGCCTGTCCCGGGCCGCGCAGGGGATGAGGACTCCTGGTGAAAACACCCGCCAGTCCCAGGGACGCAGACCCCCCAGGGGAAGATGCTGCCAGTAACGGGATGAGGATCCCTGGGGGAAGATGCTGCTGGTCCCGGGCATGCAGACCCCTGGGGAAGACTCCCGACAGTTTTGGGGATGCGGAGCCCCGGGGGAAGACCCCTGCTGGTCCCAGACAGTGCAGGGGATGCAGACGCCCAGGGGAAGATGCTGCCGGTCCCGGGGATGCGGACCCCTGGGGAAGATGCTGCCGGTACCGGAATGAGGACACCCAGGGGAAGATGCCCACCAGGCCTGGGGATGCAGACCCCTGGGGGGAAGACCCCCGCCTGTCCCGGACAGCGCAGGGGATGCAGACGCCCAGGGGAAGATGCCTGCCTGTCCTGGGCTGTGCAGGGCATGTGGACCCCTGGGGGAAGATGCTCTCCAGCGCCGGGGGCGGGTGCCGTGCTGCTGCTGGCAGGCAATGGGCTGGTGCCGCGGCGGCTGTGCGGCACCGGGACCTGCTGCTGGGCACCTGGCCCTGGCCAACCTGGTGGGAAGCGTGCCCACCGCAGCGCCCGGGGTCCTTACCTGGCTGAGCTTGGCGGATACATATATATTTTTTACTTTTTCTGGTGCGTTTCCTTGTCAGACACAATCATGGAAAAGGGCGAGATCGGCAGGATGGGGCGCTGCGACGCAGACAGTTCCTGTTCTGAGTCCAACTCGCTCATCCCTGCAAAGCCTGACGAGTACTTTGGTCACGCTTTGTGGGTTTCGTGATGCCTCGTTCAGAAATAAAACTGGTCTGCCCAAGAAACTGAGCTCTTGCTGTTTAAACCCACTGGAAAACCGTGGACGTGACTGTTTCCCTTCAGGCGGGTTGGTGCCAGACTCGTGTTAGGGAACTGGCCGGTGGTACAGGCGGAGCAGGGGGCTGAGCAGTGCTGGGATGGGATGCGTGCGCTTGTCTAAAACATGGCAAAAGTCTTCTAAAACATCGTTGTATTTATCCGTGCCTGGCATGCTCTGAGGCAGAGCGATGCAGGAAGGAGTGCTGCGCTGAGAACGCGTCCTTCTCATTTAGCTCCCGTTTTATTCGTAAGGTTTCATTACACCCGCTTCACCAGCTGAGTATTTTTTGTTGCATTGACACTGCAAATTAAGCCGAACCTGCGTTTTTCTGGGGTGTAAGAGCTCTGTTTCTCCAGGACGGGGCGCAGGCGGTGTTTATAGGTGTCAGCACACACGTATCAATACCCTCCTCACGCTGATCTTCATTCACTTGTATGAAGATGACTGACAAACTGGAGCAGGTAATGGCGAGAGCTCTGTGCCCGCGATGTGAGCTGTGTGAGGGGCTGTCACCGGACCCACAAGTGACATCCCCGGTACCCAAAGGAGCAGGGGGTACGGCTGCATCCCCGCATTTGGTTGCCGCGGTGGATCCCCAGTCCAACTGATGCCCTCGAGGAGTCCGAGGCGCTGAACATGAACCAAAATGCGTTCGTGTGGTGATCCCGTGAAGCTCTTTCTCCTGCAAAGACCCTGGCTGCAGCTTCTGCGCGGGGAACAGCGTGGCCATCTGTGCCGGTTTCAGCAGCCATACAGCTTCTTTCGTGGCAGCATCTATCTCCAGGGGAAGCTGCTAAGCAGGGCTTTTCAGTCCTCAGAGTCTGCAGCGGCGTGGTGCCTTTGGGCTCTCACTAATGGGGAATCAGCAACATCAACTCTGGGCAAGGCTCCTGCTCGCGCCGGGTCTCGCTGGCTCCTCAGCAGAGGTTTTTCTTGCATATTCTGGGTGACAAATCTGCACTGGCTCACTGACATGGGACGTGCGGCTCCTTACATCCATGTTCTCCACCCAGCTCTTGCTAGCCTACCCTGTGGTCTTTTCTCTACACCTCTCTACTCTTCCGGTGATTATCACATCTATCAAAACCGTCTCTCGGTGGGTGCTCGCCTTGCACTGGGGTTACTTGTAAAGGCACCAGATGCTGTCCAGCAGGCAGCTGTACCACCTCCATCTCAACAAGCTTCCCCCGAGGAAGTCAGGTGAAAGCAGACTTTTCTTAGAAGACGTCATTTTGACAACAGTGACCTCACGTGATGTTTTAGCAGAACTTCATTACAATAATAATTCATGTCTACTCGTAATTACTGTTGCTGATAAAGGGTCATTATAAAGGTGGGTAAAGCTGGCAGTGTGCTGAGCTTTGTCCAGGACGAAATAGAGAGTGGTGAAGCCTGAACCCCTACCCCACACACCAAGAGGGGCTGTGAGAGCATCCTGGGGGCATCTGGTCCAGCTCCCTGACCCACTGCAGCATCACACGTACCTTGGCCGCTCTTGACCAGTATTTTCAACTTATTTTCAGTAAGTTCCACTGACAGAGTTTAGATGGCTTCTCTGGTCAGGCTGTTGTAGTGTTTAACCGCTTGCAGTTCCTTCTTCTTCATATANTTCACCAGAACAGCCCTGCCTGAAGAACGGAGACATCTCTTTTTCTGCTCTCGGTGGCAGCATGTGCTGTGCTCCTACGAGCACCTTATTGATAGCCGAGGACTTGTCAAGGTTCCTCTGACGGCTGAAACAAACCTAATGTGATTCACAAGTCACTTATTTATATTACTTTCCTCCGAATTCTCTCATGTTTACATCTTCTTAAAACAAAAAAGCCACAAAAAAGCAGAGACAACACTCTGAGGATTCACTAGCGTTAAGAAGAATAATTGTCCATGTCTTGCCTACAACACTCCTCTAAATTGGTCTTGAACATCACTTGTTTCCCGTGTCACCGCATCATGCTGTCAATTCACGCTTTGCTTCTGGTTCTGTAAAATCTTCAGGCGCTTGGGGCTTTTCTTCCTGCAAAACTGCATCCTAGACAGTTTGTTGTTCACCATTTTAGTGCTTTTCCCCTTCCTTTTTATTTTGACCTTTAACGAGTCCATGATGAATTTTGCCTGACTGATTCCAGATCATTTTCCCCCCCCGCTAATTGAGACTACTTTGAATTTTAGCCTATCCTTGGAAGTGCTGATAGCTCTCCCAGGGTGCATTTTCTCATGTTTAATAAGAAAAAAAGTGCCTACTCCTGCATTCAAATTGCTTACTAAAGAAGTACGAAACAGTACTGCATCAAATTCTCGCAGACCTTGTTTGCTCAGCCTTACCACTTTTTAATTACTACCAAGTTTGATTGTAGCCAGTTGTTAACCTAGCTTACAGTCATTTTGTCTAGGCTCTGTTTCCACAGCTTGCTTACAATATGATCAGACAGGCCACTGCCCAAGTGTGTTCTAAGTCTGATCTCCCCACCTATTTTTCCCTTACTGACCAGGCTACTTACCCTCACAAAGGCCCCCGCTGGTTATTTTCAAGTGATTCACCGGCAAATTCATAGTGGCAGCCTCTTACCTCTCCAGTGACCACAAAGACCTTGTATTTACAAAAGTAACTTCCTTTTTGTTCATCACGACAGTGGCACCTCTCCTGCCTTCATAAGCACTTGGAGAGAAGCAGGGTTCAGAAGCGGATCAGGCCAATGCCCCTTGTAGTCTCGGGTAAAGCTGAAGAGGCTGCGCTGACCTGGCTACACCTAATAACTACACTTGATCCTGCTGCCATTCCAGCCTGCCTTCTCCCCTTCATTCCATAGCGTCTCGTCAGCGGTAATACTGCGTAACCTGTGGAGCATGTCTGAAAAACAGATTTTTTTTTTCCTTTGTTAAGTGGCCAACCTTGCACGTTGCAAACCTCATTTACTTATGTTACAATAATGGAGATGCATTAGTATAACTAAGACAGGGTAACTGAATATGAGCACATGGTTAAATGTATCTGGTTTGGACTTAAATTAGCCCATTTCTGTACCAACACAAGCAGTCTGTTTACTGCAAACGGAGCCAGGAAGGCATTAAGGGGCTTTTGCCTTCTCTCCTTCTAACTCTTCAGAACAAAGGTTCACTCACACACAAAAAATAAATATGCAAAAGTCAAAGATTTGATTTTAACATACAAGTCGATGTTTTCTTTTTAAATAAGCATTTTAAGAAGACCAGACACAAAAAGAAGTACTGGACCAGACGTACTGACTCGGGACCCGATGGCTGCTGGTTGGCTCACGCGCCACAGAATCACCTTGTGTGGCTGCATCCCTGCCTCCTGACATTCTAGCTCTGCTTTGTGAGCTGGTACATTCCTGGGGTTTCCCTCATGATCTGGAAACCTGGCCCCGAGCACTGGGCTTCTGCGGACAGCCTGTGACACAAGAAGTCGTGACACAAGAAGCTGTTGCAAGGTATTACGGCAAGAAGTTTAGTTTTCCAGTTTGTTTTTCCATTTCACAAAGTATCACAAACTGCACTTTTGTAAGTCTAACACTTATGAAGAAGTACACCTGAAAAGCTCGTGTCTTTAAAGAAAGCACTGTCCATAGAACCGACAAAATACAATTTTCCCTAGTAATTTCTTTAAACATTGAGTCACTAAAAGAAGCACACACACAAAACACATCCAGTTCACCATATTCTGCTGTATTCTGTACAACGTACTGTGTTCTACCCAGACCTCTGGAAAGCAAACAGTTTATTTATTCTTTTTCCTGATAAATGAGCCTTCTTATGGATATATTTATGCTCTCTTCCTATGCAGCCATTCTACATTACACTGCTAAGACGTGTTTTTTGTTGACATTACTTCATCACTATCTGAACTCATTTTAGCAAGAATTCTGATGACATGTGCTACAGTGTTTGATGGTTTATTTTAGCTGTTAATTTGTTGCTTCTCTACAAAAAAAAGGGGGGGAAAAATTCTACTGTAGCGGTAAACAGTATAAGGTTAGCGTTAATGTTCCACAAACACAATGATACAAAACAGCTAAAATATTCATAAATATGTACTGAATTCTAGTGTGGTACGTAGTTTACAAAATGCATGTAGAGCATCTAGCTAGCCATCAGAAAAGACATATATTTTTCATGTTTATTTTTACTAGCCTACTGCCACTCCCGAGTATTTCATTACAGATTCCAGAAAGCATTTAGGTATGAAGTATAATCTCATCCTGAATTGTTACTATAGCAGCAGTAAATGTGATAAAAAGTAAGTAAATGTAAATGCTGCAACAATTACATTCTTCCTTAAGCAGAAGAGTTACTAGCTAAACCTTACTTTCTTCCAAAACTGCTTTGGTTTTTTTTACCACATACCTAGAAAAACATAAAATAGTATTTTTATGTTGACTTTTTGCTGCACGCTTCAATTGTATCTCCTCTGTGTACACTGCAGGTTCCAGTTCTCCACTTGTTGATGCACATTGAAAGATTGACTGTCAGAATCTAACTGCATAACGGACATTTATTCAAGCAGTTTTCATCTTACACTATGCAAATCACACTATTGCCTTTCAGAGAACTGCTCAGCTCTCAGGTTTCATCAGAGGTGTTTGCTGGTTTTTAATTTCCCACAGTGACCAGAGCCCAGATTGCTTTTCACCTGCACACATGTTCAATTCGTAGCCTATGCATATTACGAAGTTTTAAACAGCAAGGAGGGGTAAGTACCAGATCCAAAAGCAAGAGGTCAGAAGACAGACATTGAAAAGATGGCGAGTCAATCATGTATAAACTGCTGACATAGGAAGTACATGAATAAACTGCATCTGTGTTCAGACCAGTACTAGTTGTTAGCTTTTTGACTGTATTGCAACCACAACAGCCTCTCTAAGGTGGAAGAACATAGATTCATTGTGGACTTAAAATCCATCTTGATGGAAAGTGGGGTCCAGCACATTTCACTACACTACACTGAATTTTATAATCCCTGCTTTAGTCTGGCCTTAGAGACAGAAATTCCTGTTGCATTCTCATGCTTAATACCCTGTCTTTTTGCAACCAGGTAAATATTCCATACACACAGTTAGTACTTACGTACTACCCTTCCTATGTATACTTCTGTATTACAGAGTTATAGCATGTAAAAACCTAGATTTGTTGTGCTGGCTAGTTACATAAAGTGCTTTTGGCTTTCTTACACAAAGTGGTAATTGTTTGGGCATCTTTGCTTTCAGTAGCTTACATCAGACAGTAAGTCTAACACTTGAAATACAGCACAGTATTACAAATGCAGAATGTCTTCATATCCTCAATCATACTAAATCTAGGCTGGTTTGTTTACTCACTTTGACCAAGCCACCTGTCAATTGCATTCTCGTATTTTTTTGGTTCCTTTAACCAGTCTTCATGCCACCTAAGGTTCGCAATAACATTTGAGTAATTCTGACCCAAACTTTGTTTCCAGCTCATAAACTGTCTTTTGTTATACTCCTGAACAGAAGAAGAAACCTTTGGGTAATTTACTACAGAGCGGAGTATTTTGTCCAAGGAATGCACAATTACTGGGAACTTTATGGCAACGTTTGTTAGCTCATCTGGATCTGCAGAAAGGTCTGGAACAAACAAAAAGTCAGTTAAGAGCCAATTTGCAGTTAAGTAAATTAATCAGTCAGTCAGGACATAGAAGCTGTAACATACCAAACAGTTGTGGAAGTACTGAACAGCCATCTGAGTACGCGATATATTTCCATTTGCCAGTTCGAAGCATGTACGTGGAAGAATTCACGTTGCATCCGTGGAACTCGCTCAACACCCACGGGGGCCGAGGCGCTCCGGGTGACACTTCGTTTTCAGCCTTTCCACGTAGCAGCGGTATAAGAGAATATCCACTGAGGTTCTGCGGGACAGGAATTCTTGCTATATCTAAGCAAAGATATACAGAGTCAGAACGCTACTGCAGTTATTGTGATTAAAAAAGCCTAATGTAATGCTACAGGTGTCTGAACATAAATGCTATTGCAATAATAAAACACGCATTCCTAACTACTCTTGTTGTAGAACACAGGAACCCAAAAACACGCAGGTAATAAAAAACATCCTTAAGGAACTTTTCAAGGAGAGGTGTCTACCATCTTGACTGGCATAGCAGTGCCAGCTATGTCTAAGTCAATCTTTGACAGATGTTAAACTCGATTGTGCTAGCCTCCAGTGACAGGTGGTGCTTTTTTATTTTTTAAATCATGTTTTTATACCCTTCTGCTCTAACCACCTCAGGCAAGAGGAAGAGATTGTGATAGCATGAAAGGACCCTAAAAGCTCCACATCCAACATGGTCTAACCACTCCTTTCTTTGACAATAACGGTTCTAAGCTCCTATGCAGCATTCTTGATCAGTGAATAACAAAACACTTCACAGACGGTGGCCATTATGGTTATCACCTATGCCTGGTGGGGAAACTGAGGAACCGAGCCACTTGTTTCTCTGGTAGATCTGGAGATAAATATGGTATCAGGGGTGGTATCGAAACAGTGCACAGATGGAGAACACTGGATGATTTGGGTTGTTGGCCTTGTTGGGACTTCTTGCTGCCTGAGGAGGACTTGCTCAGAACCATGTGTCAAACACCAAAGAGTTAACAAAAGGGAGCGGTTTGACTTGAACAACAAGGTTGGATCATCTTATTGGACAGAAGTACCAGGGGACGGCCCAACACTCAGATCAACTGTGTGACACCTGGGGTGAAGCGAACTAACACTTCACAGCCAGATGTTGCTTCAGTTAAAGATGAGAAGGCCCCTGCAAACATGTAGCAAGCTCCCTGCCCCCAGGGCACCCCAAAATGCTGAGTCCCGCTTCTGATGACACAAAATGCTATGCCAAGAGCCAACCAACACATAATAATTGACGTACTCCCACCCCACCAAGATCTTCCAAAGATTTTTCAAATGTATAAAACTGACACTTGAACACCCTCTTTTGGAGGAGGAGTCAAGCGAAAACCTTACCTGACGGACAGGTCAACAGGCCTGGACCTCTTTGACCCCCCAAGAAGGGATGCCCTTTTGGTAAGAGTCACGCCTCCAGCTTTGTCAGATGTATCCGCCGGAAAACAATATTAACTAAAGCACTGAACTATTAACGAGCTCAATTTTTGTAGACAGACAGTGCATTTATCAACAGCAATCCTGAATCTGTGATACTCGCCGCTTGCATAAATTACCTGTTGTTTCAACTTTGCACAACTGTCTCACCGAAAGTCCCTGGGAGGGCTCTGACAGGCAAATGTTGACTCTGACAAGCAGCTACACACCTAACCCCTTAGACATAAGCCATTGACCAAGTCTGGGATTTGGAGTGAATCAAGCCACACGTAGGCTCCTCTCTGAGAAGTTTAGGAAGCAAAGAGGTCCGCTCTGAACTTCCTGACTCAACGGGAGGGCTTTTCCCCCTTGCTGCTTATCAGACTCATTGAAATCCTTTAATGCGACAGATGACTTCACAGCCTACTAGACGGCCCCTAGACGCTGCAACTTGAATAATCTCCTCAGTATCACCTTACATCACAAGTGTCTCCAGCTCCCAAAGACCAGGTCAGTATTAAGAGGCTGCAAAGATCTCTCAGAGACATTCTGAAAAACATAGTTGAGAATCCCAAGGATGTTACCTAAACTTCAGCATGCCCTAAAAATGTGGTATGACAGTATCACTATTTTTAATCACCCTACTGAACACAGCATGCAAGTCATTCAAAATTCAACACCTTCCATTTCACAGAGCACTATGGCAGTATTTTATCTTCTGTTTTACGCTGAATGGTGATAGTGCTTATAGATTGCCTACAGGTGACTTTTCTTCATCAGCACGTATCTTCCATTTTCTCATCTGTTTCTACAGCATATATACCTGTCATTAATCTGTAAATCTTCCTCTAGTAAATAAAAAGGCCTTCCTCTTCAGTCATCCTAACCCAGTAATGCTATTAATTGCAGTAACTGCATTCACCACATGCAAAGAATGCTCCAGGCCGGCACCTTCAGTAGCTCCTGCTTTTCCAACAGAGATCTGAAGGTACTTCCATGCAGACCAACAAAGCCAGTGCTCTCTGGAGGAAGGGTTATACTACATCCTGGTCAAAAACGGAAGAGCTGTTACGCTCCTGGCTGAAATATCCCTATCACACTGATTCTGCTGGAATCAAAACATACCACACTTGCTACCAGGTGCGCCTAATCAAGTCAGTAAAGGAGGAATTGTTCAGTAAAGCATTTGGATGGGGTCTTTAAGAGAGATCACTGCCCTGAGAGGAAGCAAAGTGAAGGGATTACATTTATCATGAAAAAAAGACTTAAAATCTGTTTCCTCACTAGTCAGCAGTAGCACGCAGCCTGAAGCGGTAGTAAATGACAGAGATGGTTCTTCATGTTTTCACATTCATCTTCATGTATGTGTGCTTTTTGACATTCAGATTACAGGAAAGGGGAAGTGACAGAACTGAAGGAAAGGACTTGTAAACACAGAGTTCTGGGAAGAAAAAAAAGGAGGAAAAGAACAAGACGGAAGGGTATTAAACCACCTGACTAATTATGTTATTTGGGGAAAAGGCACAAAGAAGAAAAAAAAGAGATTTTTACCTCTACACACAATACCACAACTTCTGCAAGAACCATATATAACACAGACTGCTTTATATATATATATAAGAAATTTTATATCAAATTTGGAAGAGAAAACTACTCAGATTATATCCTATTTTCAAGGGGATAACTGCTTCAAAAGTTCTAAGAACATACAGGCAGATCAATATCTTTTGTTCTGGTTTTAGAAAACCAACTTCATATACAAAAGGATTTTTACTGGGTTTTGCTGACAGAACTACAGTTTTATCTACTGGCCCACATTGTCTCAGGTGATTGCAGTGTACATGACACTTCTTAAAGACAGCTTTGCAGACTGCCTTGAAAAGAACATTTTTCTGATCAGTAGCCTAAAAGATCCCAGATAAAGCCCAGAAATGGCTACTTCACCTAATGTTTAGTTCCAATGAGGTTCATCTGCAGCATGCTTTATCACAGGTAACTGTTCAAAAATTCACTCTCAAAAGTAATTTCCATCTCTGTGTAAGTATTTCGATGTCAGTCCTTTTTATTTGTTTCTCTGCCCCATAATGACTATTTCCAAATCCAAGCAGGTAAGAATGGATGCCCATTATCATACCTTACTGTGCTTGCCCGTATCAACTGTACATTTGCTATACAATGTCTTTACCATGTTTCTTCCACGTGACCCTTCATAAAGCATAGTCCTCTGATAAGCTAATGAAGCTGCTGTCAAATTTTTTTTCAAGTTTAATCTCATCTCTGGATGCATTTACACTGTAATTTCTATAGTGAACTGTTAGGTATGAAGGCTATTAAGAATTACGCATATCTAAAACACATCTGATTGATTTTTATCACCTTTTTTTAATAACAGGTAATCCTATATATAATCCTTCACTGTAATTGTGTTGGTGACAGATATAGTACTGAGAAACATCATCAGCTCCTTTATTTAATTTTTACATCCATATTTAGCATTTTGTATTAAGTCCGTACTTATGCTCCACAGATAAGTTATCTCCTGTTGCGTTACTACATTGCCTCACCAAGTGGAGATGTAATTCCAACTATAATACCGATGCATAATAATAATAGTAGTGGGAAAAAAAAAAATCATTTGAAATGACTTAACTCACCAAGCATAGTAGGATATATATCCACGAGAGATACCACATGTGGTACTTGCTGCTGTTCTTTTACACCTGGCCCCATAACTAAAAGAGGAACATGGGAACTTCCTTCATACATGCTCATTTTGTAGAACTGCCGGTGTTCCATTGCAAGTTCTCCATGATCTGCCGTAAATATAACAATTGTTCTTTTAAGAAGCCCAGTATCTGTCAGAGCTGAAATAATCTCACCTGCAACAAGAAAAAGATACTGAAAAGGATACTTTCAAAATATTCCTTCCAACTCCTGTACCTGTAAAGCAGCATGCAAACCCCAAGGAATCCTAGATGGAGGGCTGGAAACGCCTCTCTCTGCCACAGAAGAGGGACCAGAATAATGTAGACTCATCAATGAGTTGCAGGAGTCTGGTTCCAAATGAAGTGTCGAGAGCACTGAACAACAATCATAAACTGTTCAAAAGGCAAGGATGCACCAGAGGACAAGCTGCATTTTCGCTATTGTCACTTCTAGCATAACTAATAATAGTTCTTTCAACAGCAGTAACATAGGTCAGCAGAAGGCCTGCGACTACATTTAGCGTGGAAGACTTTTGACGCTGTCCACCTTACACATAATCAGTGGAATTCTCTCCTTCCTGTGCCTATATCCTCGCAGGAGACCCCTGGATATACATTTGTGCAGCGAAGACAGGGCCATGATCAGTGAAGTCCACAATGAAGAAAGCACTTACACATCTTTAACATCAAAACACTAAGATGATTCTTGCTTAAACAGACTAGTTAAAAACTTAAAATACATTATCAAATTAAACCCCACTGCAGATACTGTGCAATACCCTCATTCTCTAAAACTGTCAGGCTCCCATTGATCTCTTTTCTTTCATAAAATGTGGACGACTAATTCTGTGTCTTTTAAATTACTTTGTAATTCTAACATTGCTAAAAAGACCAGTTATTTATTAATGAATTCTATATTACAATGCAAGGAAATTCTTATTCTTTCATGGTCTCTTTTAAAATCAAGAAATAAAATACTGTAAATGAAGACCAATTTACATTTTAATTTTTAGGTATGTAGACCTTAATCCAAATTAATTAGATAGTCAGAATTCTTCATTTTTTTTTTCTTCTTCTTAGCTTTCAATAATGTGCTGCTAAGGCAGACTTCAAAGGTAACCTTACTGTTTAGTCTATGTGTAATAGCTGTCATCCAGTCTATACATTTGAAATCAATCTCCAGTGAAACTGCTTATGCCCTAAAATTTTTCTTTCCTTTCAGCTTTGCTTTGCTGGTCTGTCCCCTTCACAATTGTTTCCATTATTTCAGTTAGCACTTCATCAAAGAGTATTTAGTTCCCCTTGCACATGGGTCAAGCAGCGTTTTGCTCCATTTACTGGGCTTTTGCAGGGTCTCTCACTGATGGTTGTCAGTACTTTTCAGCATGCTCTGAATTCACCTTGCAATAGCCTTAAAAGCTATCCCGTTATTTATCATATAGATGGATTAAGCAACACCCATGTGACTTACTCCCAGATCTAAAGTGTGATTCTTTTTTTTCCAGAAGAACAGCCCTATCAGCATTTTAAAAAAATCAGGACAAGAAAACCCACTGCATAATGAAACATTACCTACCTAGCATGGCATCTGTCTCCGCACACATAGCATAATAAAATGCTCTAATATTTCTCACTTCCTGCTTTGTAAACTCTCCTGTGCAATTCTTCGTGTAAGATGAATAATAGTCTACTGGATGCATTTCTGAAAGAGAAGACCACTTGGGTATTTTAATAGCTTCATAAGTTACCTAAAAATAAGAGGAAATTAACATTATTTTAGCAACTGAATTGAACAATTTTCTTAAAAACCCGATTTAATTTAAAACTTTTTAGCATAAATTCATTTCTCAATTTGTGGTCCAGGAAACACCAGCTGCTTCTTTGTAACACGGTGCTGCTACCTCCTCCACACCTCCCCTCCGCGTCCACAGTTATCAAGCCACTTTAAGAGAGCCCTACAAAAATCAGTTAGAAACTAAGGCTAGGAGCCAGAAATATGTGCTTTGCCACCTGATACCTTTTTTTTAAGAGATACTGCTGAACAATTTTCTAGAACTGCACTCTAGTGTAAGTACAGAAGTATTGGCATAGTATCTCATTAACTACAGAATAACTACAAACCACATACATCAAAAAGATCAGGTGTTACGTGAGCCTACAGAATAACACAGAAATTTACTCAGTCTGGTCAAGTCTCCAGGGCAGTCGATGACTGTTAGAGATTGGTTATAAAGATTTATTATAGAATAGAATAAAATCATAGAACTAGAACGTAGATTCAGCTGTGTAAACACAGCTGTGTTAAGAAACCATACAATTGGTATGTTGCAATTGGGATAGAAATTAATTGTACGGATTGTATCAAACAATTTACAAAAGAAGCTGAGACGACCCTGAAACCAGCGAGGGAGAATTCTACGAAGACAGAAGAATAGAAAGAACTTAATAAATTATGTACTGAAAGGAACGGAACGGTTGCTTAGAAACTTATGAAGATTCTAGACTTGATGTCATCGGTTTAATAAATGTCTATAAACTGGTCTAGTGAGTTAAGCTTTGCCACACACTGAGGTGATGGCCCAACTCTGAGTTGTGAATAAAGCAATACCTAGTGTAACCCACTCGTGTGAGGATAAAATTTTTAACAATGACAAGTCTTGACATCTTGATAAAAATTATTCACTACATTAGTTCAATTTTCTAATACTTTCCCATTTGTTCCTACAGGTATCAATCTATTTAGTTAAAGAAGTATAAGATCAGTTTCAAACTAAAAAGCCGGCGCCAATCAGTTACAAATAATGCCAGATTTGTATAGTGAAACTGGCACGCTCACAGATACTGCGTGCTGCAGTACTAGCTCTAGAGCCTCAAAGTCAGACATTCACATTTTGGCCCAGGCAGTCACACTTCTAAGCATTCCCTTAAGCAAGTGCTGCGTTTAAGTGTTAATTACTTCTATATTGTAGGCTTAAAGCACAAATTACCACAAAGCATAGAAGATGTAATCTCAGTATGGAAAACTTGAGTTTATTAAATAAACCCACACCTGTTGCTCTCATTTACCTCTGAAAATCTTCTCTAATAATGCTGTGGCCTAGACTATGGCACAGCAACTCTGGCACCTGTGCAGCACGTTTCCCAGGCTGGCCCAAACTTGGGCAGCACTGGTTCCTGATAAAATGAGACATTTACCATCCAAGAAGCTCCATGCAGCACAAAAACAGCTGGACCAAAGTCATCTCTAGAAGCATTACTTCCCTGTTTATTGGTGCAGCAGTTTAAGTATCAACCCCTGCTGAACTCCGTTTGGTTTTTGCCCCATGCTGTGGCAAGGACAACTCAGAGCTGTCTGGTGAGCTACTAGCGTAGTGTCTGTCTTTCCAGCACATGGTAAATCTTTGACCACCAGTGCTGTTATGGCCATGCGTTCCCATACCCAGAAAGCTCCACCTCCCTCAACAGTCAACATTCTGAGTTACCTAGCAGATGTATTAAGTCATCTAAACAGTTGGTAAGACGGCAAGAGTTTAAGCGCCCATAACATAGGGATAAAACCTGGCTTTGTAATAGGCAAATGGACATACCAAACCCTAAGTTTTCTCAGGCCCTACAGAAAATAGGCTGCAAGAAGAAATCATGCAAGATAAAATAAAATCAGACAACTGCTTCAGTAATCTTCCTTTGGTTGAAGGTCCTTGGCTACACGAAGTCACATTTTAGACTCTTCAGAGGGTATTTATTAGTTGCTTAAGACATAACGGGGCAAAAAAGTGTTCCTCTCCACCCACGAATCATCATAAGACTGAACCCTTTTCTACAGGACTACAACCTCGTTTTAAGGATTCACAAAGTCATAATCCCTTTGTCTGTCTGTCGTAATTCATACCTAGGAACAAAGCCACATGCCCTGAAAAAGTGTCAGCTTGTGCAAAATACAGGGGACCATCGGCTTAGCAGCACAGGATTTCATAAACATACTGTGTTGATACTCCATTCTCTATTAGCTCCCCAGTAAACATATAATTTAAGTTCTTCACTTATGCACTCACACTTCTTCATGAGACTGATCTCTGTCGTTTTCAAAGACTGCTTCTTCCATAGCCAAAAATTCCAGAAGAATCAGACAACGGTCAATAAATGGTAACATGTGGTTCAAATAACTAAGTATGCAGTGGTGGAAAGGACCTCAGCAAATTATGAAGTTTAAGTACTCTAAATGGATTAAGGATTACAAAAAAAACTGTCAGAGATGTTATAACTCTCTCTGCCACTTGAAAAAGGGTACCCCCACTTCAAGACATGTCTAACCAAGCAACGAGCACCTACAAAGTTTTCCTTAATATCCAAGCTAAACCTTGCTTTTTGCAAATCAAGGTCGTTTCCCCATCCTCTTCCTCTCCCCACAAACTTCTCATCATTCCTAGAAGAACCTACATCCCTCGTCATTACAAAAATTTCACTTCTCTCAACCTTCATTTGTCTATCCTTTCTTCTAAGTCTTTATATTTATGTTGCACCCAGATAGATTTTGCAGCTCTCCAGTAGAAAAGGCCACGAGTCATATAAATTGCATATGTTTGTTTTTTTTTGAAGCAAGCATGAAGTCTTTTCAAACCTAATTCTCAAGTCTTCAGCTACAGAGAATCTTAATGCTGTGAAAGCTGTTGCAACCCATTTATGTTTTATGACAGACAATGGCACCTGAAGACCACATAAGACAGGGAAAAATTATTTACTACTTCTTTGAAATTGAGTGCTACCTGTTAGCTTTCCACATATGGACATAATGGGACTTCTATGCACTGTAAAAACATTCAAAAGCTACAGTAGCACGGAAAGAAGTTAACAGAAAAGATTTTGACTTCTGCTGTGTCTTACTACTACACATTCGAGGTTTGTATTGTAGGAAAACTCAATCTCTCGCTATAGAACTCAGACAGAATGATTACATATAGCTTTACTTACAAAAGCACAATACAGCATGTTATAAACCATGAACTTCAGACCATTACTGAACAAAATTACAGCTATGGCAATAATTTCATTTTTGTTTAATGTGTTTCTAGCCATTGAACCTCAAATTTCTTTGATTCAGTGACCACTGCTAACAAACCCTTTCCTACAACAAACTCCTCACTTCCATTTGCTTAGCTTTAAATCAGTAATGTAATATCTCATCCAAATATTTCTCACTGAAATATCACAACTGGGTCTCACTTGAAATAAAACATGGTTCATAAAAAGCAGTTATAAATAAATTTGTATTTAAATTTCATCTTCACATACCTTTTCCAGCCAATACGGAGATGTTAAAAATGTAGACGATCCAAAATTTTCTCCTGCATAAGGTGATGGATATGGGTGTGGTAAATTTAGTCCCAAGTAAAGAACAAATGGTTGAGTGAGGTTGATGGCTTCTTCCTTTATCCAATTTACTGCTTTATCAGTATTCCGCCAATCTGCTTCCATCACTCTCACATGCTTCCTGTCACCAGTGAGATTTACCATGGGTCTCCCTTCTTGCCGGAGCAGGAAGTCAACATCCCTAGTCCAGGCTTCCACACGGTTACTGAAAATATACACAAGATACATATTTTGTGGAAAATGCTTTCTTCACATTTCCTCCAAGTCAAAAGAGCTAAGAATCCCTGAAGAACTTCCCCTCTGTTTGTAGTTGCAGTCTTGTAATTTCTACATAAAACAGAGTTGTTATTCAATTAATCAATAGCTATTGTGCATCTATTTTATTCTGAAAGCTTTAGCCATTTTTTTCTGCTTCTGAATCTTCTTTCTTTTTTACTATGACTTCATGTCAGAAAGGTTCTTCCGACATCTGCAGAATAACATTTAGGAATAGCATTTCCATCTTGTTGACCCTGCTCCCTGTTCTGGCATGGATTCACATACTATTTATTTAATAAACAGGGCCTTCAATTTTTGTGATTTGAAAAAGTCCTACGGGAAATGACTTGGCTCGAGAGGGTGTCTTCAGAAGCAATGTTGTGGTTTTGGATTGTACTATCACAACATTTTTAAACACTTTCACTTACAACAAAAATATTTTTATATAGTTCATAAATCCTACCAGGAAAAGGGGAAAAAAGAGGAGAAGGGTGCAGGGAGAAAGCAAGAAGGGGTCGGGGGGGGAGCTGGAGAAGACTTCAGTGATAAATATTTTTAGACCAGACTTTCTAATGTCAAGTCAATTGTTGACTCTCTAAAACGTCGAAAAATTCGAGCTGAAGATACCCTTGTTTGTTTGCCAGAGTGAACAACACTACAACTGCCATAAACAAGGGTTGAAAGGAAACAGCCCATTTAAGACCTCAACTAATCTTCATTTTGTTCATGGTAATTTTGATATAATGAAAGAAATGTTAAAATAAAATATGAAACTGCTCAAGATTTGATCGCATACTTTCTTCAAAACACAGCATTATTATTACAGAGTATCTAACCAGTTTTGTCCCCACAGGAATTTTTTCAGTACACTTTTAACCTCCAGAAAAACAATTCAGAATTATCTGTAACAACAGGGTTTTATTTAATGTTTTAACTCCTTGTTTAGGCTCACACTTACAAGGTAAACAGGCTTGAACAAATTACTTAGAACAGCTAAATGGTCTATAGAGCAATCATGTTTCATAAACATTAAAAGGGAACGATGGTAAAGGGTTGCATGGCTGTGTGCGTGTGTTCATGTCAAATTGTGTCTAATGTCGTAATTCTGACTTCTACAGAACAATTTATTATGCAGGCCACAGGCCAATCTGACTATCCAATCAGAATGAGTATAAGATCAAGTTAAAAAACAAAAACAACCCCCTGAAAACTCATACCACCACCACCCCCCATCCCACTTCAGATCCTTCCCACATTCTGGATTAACAAAGGAGATGTTTTCTTGGACACATCCAAGAGAAAAACGAATCCTCAAGCAGAAGAGGAGAAAAAGATACACCAAAACAAGAACCTTCAAAAAGCCAGGTGGAGAGTTAAAAAAGGGGGCAATACCAGATTCAAATGTTGAATTTAAAAGGAAAGAGCAAGGACTTGACAGATAATTATTCAAAGGCTTTAGAAATTAATTCAAATTTGCAACACTTTCAATGAGAATGAAAGGGGATCGTATCTCCTTTGCTGGCAGATTGTACTCCAGCGATTGTAACAAACATACAATGGAAAAATGCAGATAAATAAAGGATGGGAATACAACAATGCAACACCGAAGATAAAGCTTAACAAACTACCATCATTATTAACCCAAGTGAAAGTAATTACACGACAGTCAGTAACTACATCTATTTAAAATTTTAACTGAAGAAACAAGAAAGCAGAGGCTTCATGTATTCAACAGTCCAGAGGCTGATGATCCGTCTCTTCCTCTCATGTGTATGTCAGTACATATTTCTCTGTATGCACTTCTGAGAAGCTCTCTTCCTCAAATCTCATTAATTCACAGCTTATCTATTAATCCACTCATAACTATCTTATGACTAAGTCACATTCAAATGGATACTTCGTATATTTCACGATGTATTTGTATTTTTAAGATGGGTAAACTTCCTTATTTACAGACATCATTTCAGTCAGCAATGTGCTATTTGCAATAGGTTAGGACAAAGCAGAACCAATTTACATCCCACAAACACTGCAGAAAAGTTAACAATTATTTTTTTATTAGGTAAATACAGAATTGGGGAGCAGTGGTGTTTTTGTCTTTTAAAGAAACAACACATGTGCTTAAGAAAAGTTTCTAAAGTGATAATACCGCCCGTTGCATTCTGTCAAATGTTTGTCAGTGTCAAAAGTCTTTGACAAAAGTGTTTCTGTGGAACAAGCTGATCTCCACTGAATCTACTACTCTTCTTGCATTAGCTATCTGTTCTATATCCCTTCACTAGTCTCCTTTTTAACAGAAATTAAAACAGCAGGACATTTTCATTATCTCCACAATGAACGGAAAACTTTGTTATAACTTTTCTACGCTATTTATAGATTAGTGAATTGGCTACTTAGGGTTTTTAAATGTCTACACAGATACCACGTTAGGAATGAGACGTACGTTTTTGTCTGACTGAGGAATTGTCTCTGAAGTTTTCATTTTTGAAATTGATGTCTGTGTAAACTGCCATTTAAAAATTCCTCTTGTGTAGGCACAGAAAAGTTGGCTAAGCACGTGTTTATTTTCATTTATTCTCACGTCCTACCCTCACTTACTCAAATAAGAGTAAGGGCTTGATCACGTTAGGTACGGATCTCATACTCTCACTGCAGGGAAAGTTAGAAAAAATGCATCAAAAAATTTGCACCAGATAAAAACATAAGATAAAAGATAATAATTAAAAACAGCAACACCACAGACTTTGCAGTACTTTTCTGCTGTCTCTGCAGCACGAAAACAACTCAGCCTCACGGGACTAAAAGCTATGCAAACATGGTGTGATTATACAGTTACATCATAATTTGTGTTTGTGAGACTCAACCCTATCACTAAAGTAGATGAATCTCTACAAGGCAGAAAGAGAAAAATCAAAGTACATGATTGTAACTCCACCAATACTGGTGCTGCTGCAGTTTTGCAAAACCCTGAATTGTCTTCATTTCTTTCTCATCTCTGGAGACTTGTAACAAAAATATTTGGAATGGTATCAACAGAACCATTCAAATGTGAGAGTACCAGACAAAGTAAGTACAAGATCAAGGTTAAAGCGATGGCACATATCAATAGCCAAAACATGAATGGTATCAGCAAAACAGGTCAATACTGAAGGAGGGGCCGTCGGTGTTAAGATCACCGTACAGATCACTCGTCAACAATATCCTGATAACAGGACGGCAACTAGATCATTGCATGCTCTGTGTCCCATTCCTCTTCCTGTTATTCCAACAGAAAAACAGAATACAGTAAGATAGCCACAATAAAGAAACAAAAAGGCTATTTGCCTAACGTTCCTGAAGACTGAAGCAAACAAGATTTCAAGGCAAAATATCACACCAGAGCAACTTTTTGCTCCCAAAGAGTGTAAAATGCCTATGCAAGATGCCATTTCATCATTGCCAATCAACAGGAAAATAGGAAAGACCTCATCAGATGACATCCCTTGTGCTATCACATGCCAGCAATCCTGTTCAGACTACTTGAATGCAAATCTTAGTACAGGTGAGTATCTTTGTCAGTATGAGATTGTGAGTTGGCAAGTTTACAAACTTACAAAGTTAAGCAACATAAAAATTAGGTTCCTCTTCTATACGGTCTCACATTAAGGTTCTCTTTGCATTAATTCCAGAATTTGAGAACTAAGGACTACCTGTTTGTTCAGCTTTGCACTCCGCACGTGACAGCCTTTGTACTGAAGCCAGAATTCACCTATGGTCTTCAGCTCAGGCAAGTAAAAGCAAGACTTCTGTGATCCAGACATCTATACGCAATCAACCTTCTTTTCAGTGCCACCTTTGTGGTCCAGTTATCATATGAACAGCCAGGAACTTCTGGAATTACTTAGAGCTGCTCTTCTTTAAACCTGGAGTGACTTTAATTTAGAGATAAACAGACTGCAATGCTATAAAACATTTCCTCTATCTCAGTGAAGGTCAGGGTGAGTGCATACTACATACTATTTAGACAACAGAATTTCCTCTAAACAACAACAATTAAGACTAAAAGTATAAGGGTCTGTATAATACTGCAGATAATTTTCATTTTTCACAGCAATTTTAATTTACTGAAAATTTGTTCTAGAAATGCTTAAGAATGATGCACCCACAGAATCCTTTCTGTCTTGCTTCATTACCTACAACAAAATCCGACGCTTTGCTTTCTCAAAGAATGGTCTGTCACTGGCACTTTACAGTATGCCGTTATGACTATGCTCTTCTGAAAGACGTGAATGCCTGAGGCAGCCACAAGAAACCATCTCTACACCGCAATAACACAAACATCTGTAAGCGTTCATCTTAATGTTCAGTTGTTTCTTGCCACAGAGGAAAATTTCCTAATATTCATACAAGGAAGCACAAGGAATCAGAATAATACTACAGCAGATGACTTTTTAGGGTGTTGTACAAGTAATCGTTTCTTACTTGAAAAAAAAAAAGTTTTAAGAATAATGCAGTCTTCAGGAAAAAAAAATTCAAACCAAAAGACCAGAGGTTGAACACCCATCTGTTCATAGTTAGATGCCAAGTTACTAAGAGGAGCTGCAGACAGAGACAAGAGAGAAGCATCAGTAGTACACAAATACATACACTGTCTGCTAAAGTAAGTAAATATCAAGTTTTTGCTAAGTCTGTGAATAACCTTTTACTTCCAGCGTAGAACTGGAATATGGAAAACAGGAAAAAAGCTTTCTTTTCTTTTTTGACAGCCTTAAACTGCAGAGGAAATTGTTCCTTTGGCCAGATTCTGAAGTGGATGCTACTTATAAAGAATTTTGTAGATAAAAAGCAGTGTGCACAAGCAACATACTATGAACGACTAATCTGATCTTTCAACTTCCGATTGCTCATTTTAGTGAGGGAAATGAGGAAATCTTAAGTAACCTGTTTAATACAAAACAAAAAGCTATTCTCTATTATTATGTCAACAACGGACACGACTATTGATCAGGGAGAGAGTTTTTATGAAGATGCACTACACAGAAGGAAGATACCAAATTTTGTCCCAGTTGTCCAGACGCATTATGCTTATTATTTTTTGAACATAATGCTGTTAGTCTCTAAATGTTTAAGTATTTTTCATAAATTGCTATAATTCTAGTCACATTTTAAAAAAAACAAAACGCTTTACAGCATAGGAAGTACAGCACAAGCCTGTGAAAACATATGGCTTTCAAAAAAAACCAAAACCACCTCGTGTTTTGTGATAGATTTAATATTCAAGTATTATCAAATGTGTTTCTTTGTTCCGCTTTTCCCACTGCTAGTATAATCAAGCCAGGAAGTCTCAAGGCAAGGTAAAAACGGTTTATGAATTTCACTTAGGGAGCAATACCAATGATCAAAAATGATCTTCCGTTCATGTTGGGCAAAACCACAGTCTTGATATTCACCTTCCAGCTACAGGTAAAAGCCAAACTGCATATGCATGGGATATGCTTGGTTCTGCGTAGAGTCACAGGAGAGACCTGTTAGGTTCCTAACACAATTTTGTTTAAATTAAAGCTACTACCACTTCAGTCAGAGACCAAAACCACTTGCCAGATCATTACATGATTCATACACTCCTGTTCATTACAAGAGAATGCATCTGATTACCTTATGGAATGATGTCCAGAAGTATAGTCCAATTTCCCATACTTCTGTGTGCGGTACCCATGCTTCTCCATGAGATCCATCCACGTTACGTAATCTGGATCTAGACCTTTGAAGTTATTCCAAGATTCTGTTACATGAGTGAAAAGGCCACTCCACATAGCTGGGGGGCGGAGGAAAAAAAAAAGCAGATATGGGTTTTGACAAGTGATACTTCCTGTCTAAATGTAAGTTCAATATAATTGAGAGGGGATCAATCTTCTCCTTATTTTAGAGGTAAAACGTCCACATTGTGATCCAATACAGCAGGGAAGACAAAGTGTTACTCTTCCAAATCTTTTTTCATCACCAACACAAATAACAACATCTGCCAAAATAATCCCCAGAATCACAGAAGGTGGTCTCATCTTTCCAGGCACTATGCAACCATTACATCAAGGCTTTCTGTAGATCAGGAAATATTGATTGAGAAAGAAAATGTCACGGTAGCACAGATTCTGATGAAACATTTATGTATTTAGAGGTGTTCCAGAGTATTCTCTCATCTTACTTCAGTTAGATTTTCATGTGAATTTAAAGTTAAGTATGTTAGCGGAGGGAATTAGAGTATATTATTTCTACAAATCCTATATGCCCTCAGTTTTATCCTTTTCAGGTAATCTACTTCACTATCAGATGTAGAAACAAAGCGAGATTATTGAAGAAGAGGCCAAGAAGTAAGAAAACCAAAGAAAGAGTTGCAAAGTAACTACATGGAAAGTTTTTATTAGCAAATTCCCATGCTTCTCTGCAACTTCTCGAGATTCGTTCACTTTTCCCAATGCTAATTTAGAGTCAAATTAGTCCTACAATGAAACTAGGCTGTTCTATAAGCAATAGACATACCCTGTAAACACAAATTGTGTGTCACCCCAACCCCATACCACTGCAATACCCCTACTTTCCGCACCCCACAGTCCTCCTTCCCACCATCTCTTGTAGTACCATCCCTGACACCTCCAGAACAGATGTACCCTCAGTTACTTGCAGGTCTCCAAGCTACTGGGTGGGTAAGAGATGTCGCGCTGCTTCAGAGCTACACTTGTGATGACTGACCAGTGGTCATGGTGATGTTGATGGACCACCTAAAATGCTAAAAGGAATTGACAAGTTGTTGAATTCATCATGCAGCCTCTTCCTCACTGGGAGCACCAGCTGCTATTTTCACAAAATTTCTTGAAATTAAATAACCGAACACGAGATTCTTTGTCTCAGCAACAAAGACTGGCTGAAAGACTTAAAAATCAAGAAAAATGTAAGACTGACAGCATGTTCACGTAATCTCACTCACTTAAAATGTGACCTTGAGAATCACAAAAGGGGACTAGTTACCAATAAGTGGAATACTAAACACTAACACTAAATTTGACAGCCTGTGCCTTCCGCAGTCAGGACAGGTTGTTTCTTCCAATGTATGCCTGAGAGAAAGTGAGATCTCCCTCTCATTTATGTCACCTCTGGAGAGTCTTTGCAACAACTGAAAAGGCTAGAAGTGTTTTAAGATGTAACCTTTGATTCAAGAATACAGCTTCCTTCTAACTACCCAGAAAATTCTGCAAGCATGAAATTGCACACAGGACAATGACTGCCGGAAGTAAAGAAAAATACGAAGTATTCAATTAAAGCTACTGAAGGGCACTTTATGAATTTATCGGAGTGTTTGCAATAAATGTAATTGGAAGGCAGTGCTAACAGCCACTGACTTTTTCAGCTGTTATTATTTAATACTTTTTCCTGAGAACAGGAAAGAGATTTATTAACTCTGTATTGGGAGGGGAGAGTAGTTCTGAATGCAGCTTCAGCACTGCAGCAGATAAACTTATATGATTTCTCCGCAAATCCTGAAGAATTTTAAAAAATGCTGAAGCTTCAGTGAAGTTTGAAAAAAAGATTTGGGAGCTCGCACATAGCTGGAAAAAGGAGAATAAAAAAAAAGAAAGCAAGAAGCATGAGAAACAGAAGAGATCAAACGTGAGATTACTGTATAAATTCAGACACACACTAAAAAACTTGGGTCATATTGAAAAACAAAACAAATCCCCCAAAATTCAATCTGTTGAAGTTTCCCATCACTACCACTCATTTAAATTAGACATGTGCAAGTATTTACCTGACGTTTTGCTTGGTCTTACCTGTGCGGGAAGGACAACAAATTGGAGAATTGGTATAGGCATTGAGGAATACAGTGCCGTATCTTTTCATAAAATCTACAAACGGCAAATCCACCGTTTGATTTCCTGGATAAAACGTCAAGCGTCCATCCTGCAATCAAACAGAGAAAAACAGTATGTAAACAGCCTTATCCCAAACCATTGGCTGCATTAGTTCATAGATTTGTCACCTTGAACTTGTATTACTTCAGTGTTGCCAATTCAGACATGGAAAATAAAGCATTGAGAAGCTTCCACTAGATCAATATAAAATCAATTACTCATGAAAAAATGTCATGTAAAAGATAACTGGACTTCTTCACATTAGAATTATTTCCTCTCTGCTGCTATATATATTCTAAGCTCCAATTCTTGCAGGAGTAGGGTCCTACCACGATACATTCAACAGGGATAGGTATGGTGAAAGATGAAAATGAGTGTCTCAATCCTGATTCAGGTGTGTGCACTGGTACATATTTCTGTGAAACCAGAACTGATCCCTCATCCTTTTCCTCTCTTTAAAGTTAGTTTATCCACACTGTATCTCTGCAAACTTATTTTAAACTGGAAAAGTGATCAGCAAGCTGAAGCAAGGCTATTCTCCCACTGAAACATTGCCTGCAAAGGTTCCCTCTTGATACTTCATTGATCCTTCATTATATCTATTTCTTTAGCTTTTGTTTTTAACCAATACGTTTAAAAAGACACCAAATTTCGTATCGGTACTTTTATCGTGCAAAATGATGATGATGTGAAACCAGGTTTCTTGTAGATTGCTCTCTTTCAGGTCACTGTCTTTTCCTGTCACTTGTATGTCTTTCCTTGGTTCAGTAACATGTCTCAACTCAGCCCCAGCCATAGTGGTCGGCTCTTTGGTGAAGAGGATGTCGACAGTGACTCTGCAGGGTTTTAACAGATCTCCCCATCACGAGACATTACTCAGCTATAGCCACCTGAGTAACCCTCCTCTAGATCTGTGACAAGCACAGACACCTTAAAGCATGAGTAGGTTAGAAGCTGTGTTTTGCACAGAATTTGGTTCACAAGAGCATGTAAGCAGGTAGACAAGGCCAGGTGAGTGCATCAAACTCCATTTACAAATTCACCAGCCACTTGGTCATTTGTTCCAAAGACAACGCAGAAATTAACACATTGGCCTCTATACTATAAATGCTGGCATGCAAATTCTTAACTGTAATCCATACTTAGGCAATGGATCATCCTACCAAGTTACTTCAAATTATTTTTGTTCAGGTATAAAAGTTCCTGTATGAGAAACCACAGCAAAACAGTTGGTACGTGACTGCTTGTAACCCTGCAGTAACTTATTTGTATCCACATATCACAGAATCCCAGCATGGCAGGGGTTGGCAGGGACCTCTGTGGGTCACCCAGTCCAACCCTCCTGCCAAAGCAGGGTCACCCAGAGCAGGCTGCACAGGATCTTGTCCAGGCGGGTCTTGAATATCTCCAGAGAAGGAGACTCCACAGCCTCCCTGGGCAGCCTGGGCCAGGGCTCCGTCACCCTCAGAGTG
>Ga0065711_1006517_pt1 | contig 27093 bp, 16 predicted proteins | sample Hoacrofraction12_FD_59098 | JGI IMG/M metagenome (GOLD analysis project Ga0065711, IMG submission 59098) | Hoatzin crop microbial communities from Cojedes, Venezuela - Epithelial fraction 12 v2 (version 2) | ecosystem: Host-associated > Birds > Digestive system > Esophagus > Crop | place... | reverse complement strand
AAAAAAAAAAAAAAAAAAAAAAATCTCAAACATACCGTAACACTCTAACTACATCCTCCAGGGGGAGAGAAGAAAATATGTCAGTTGAGATTTTTCTAACTATTTCTGATGTTTTCACCCAAAGATCCACTCTGCTCCAAGCCCCTTCCTTTCTGTAACATCCAATTCCTGTTTTGCCCAGAAAACAGAAATTCTAATGGATATTTTTATATCCAAGAGGCTGACAAAAAATTTTTAACAACAGAAGGCAGCACACAAGATGTGTGTTACATTCAGTGCGCTGTAACTGATGGGATGAATTTCAGAGGGCTTGAAAAAGACGACTTCTACCGGGAAAACAAGCACCTCTTATTGCTACTCATTACAAAGACGAAAGAAAAAAAGGTTGTTGCAGACAAATCCCAAATGAAAATCAAAATGACACAGCATACCCAATGAAATGGGATGATAATAGTGAAAATTTTAAGGCTCTTCCAGGAATTTTTTCTCATGCCTTTTACACAGTCCAGCAGTTTGATGCACCAATCAAATATGCCCTTTCTGCCATTACTGTAATATAAATAACATTTTCCTTCAATTCCAAAACATATTTCCATGAAAACAACAAAAGGAGAATGTACAGCACAAAGGCTAGTATTAAATATTTAACTTCCTACCTTAACAACCTTTCTTTTTTCCTGTTTCTTGCTTCTGCTTGAGGATAAATAGTAAGGCCAAGCCATGAGGCAAAGCTAGTATCAGTCCTTATATATTATTCATTCATTTCAGATGTACCAATTCCACCTCCCTCTCTAAAGCCAGATATGTCACTTCATAATAAAGTTCTTTCAGATCAGAAATCTAGAATTATTACCTTGTTAAGAAACAAGGACTCAGCAGTACATACTGTAAAATCCAAGTATAAGAGGACCTTTGAATCTGATTTTCATAAGGTAAATGAGAAATGAATACATTATTAATTTTAAACTGTCTTTATAGACAAAAAATGATTTTCATAGAATCACAGAATCATAGAATAGTTTAGGTTGGAACCTTTTAAGTTCATCCAGTCCAACCCCCTTGCAATCAGCAGAGCCATCTTCGACCAGATAAGGTTGCTCAGAGCCTCGTCCAACCTGACCTTGAACGTTTCCAGGGATGGGGCATTCACCACCTCCCTGGGCAACGTGGTCCAGTGTTCATCACTCTCATTGTAAAACGTTTCTTCCTTACATCCAGTCTAAATCTGCCCTCCTTTAGTTTAAAACCATTACCCTTTGTCTATTGCTACAGGCCCTGGTAACAAGCCTGTCCCCATCTTTCTTACAAGCTGCCTTTAAGTACCGAAAGGCTGCGCTAAGGTCTCCCCAGAGCCTTCTCTTCTCCAGGCTGAACAACCCCAACTCTCTCAGCTCCCCTGGACCCACTCCACAAGGTCCACGTCCATCCTGTGTTGAGGGCTCCAGAGCTGGACGCAGGACCCCAGGTGGGGTCTTACCAGAGCAGAGCAGAGGGGCAGAATCCCCTCGAGCTGCTGGCCACACTGCTGGGGATGCAGCCTGGGATACAATTTTTCTGATAACAAATTAACCATTATTAAACACTTCTTAGAAGTGCTTGTAATTCTTCTTAAAGAAAAAAAACCCACCTAATTTCTTTCCTTCCAATGGGTTACACAGGATATAAACCCTTGCTTCAAACACCTAAGTCAGCTCCTTGTCACACATAGTTACAACTGCAATAGATATCTGCAAATTACCACCTTCTGAAACAAGCCTCCTTTAGCTGCACACATTTATCAGGAAAAAAGAAATTAGTGACACTTTCAGCACCTCTACACAGAAAAGGTTGCTAGAGATTTACCGAAAACAATGCTGAAGATCACCCCTAGCAATATTACCAGTAAGCCTCGTTTTGCTCTTAAAATATTATGAACACTTCAACTTCGGTTCAGCAGGACTGCCTTTCAAATCACTACCTGACCTTCACAGGCTTCACCAGAATTACCTGACAACAGAATTCCAAAGTTGTTGCTTCTATTGGATGAAACTGAAAATGAAATACTTTAACACCTAATTTGAAAGTACATTCAAAAGAGAAACCTGAACAAAATCAGAATCATAGAATAACAGAACGGTTTGGGCTGGAAGGGACCTCACAGATCATTTCATTCCAACTCCCCTGCCATGGGCAGGGACCCCTTCCAGCAGACCAGGGTGCTCCAAGCCCCATCCAACCTGGCCTTGAACACTGCCAGGGAGGGGGCAGCCACAGCTTCTCTGGGCAGCCCATTCCAATGCCTCACAACTCAGAGTAAAGAATTTCTTCCTTATATCTAATCTAAAGCTACCCTCTTTTAGTTTAATGCCCTTACCCCTCATTCTATCACTCCATGCCCTTGCAAAAAGTCCTTCTCCAGCTCTCCCACAGGCTCCTTCAGGTACTGAAAGGCCACACTAAGGTCTCCCCACAGCCTTCTCTTCTCCAGGCTGAACAGCCCCAGCTCTCAGCCTTTCCTCACAGGAGAGGTACTCCAGCACGCGGATCATTTTTGTGGCCTCCTCTGAACCTGCTCCAACAGGTCCAGGTCTGCCCTGTGCTGAGGGCTCCAGAGCTGGATGCAGGACTCCCGGGGCGGGGGGGGGGTCTCACCAGAGCAGAGTAGAGGGGTAGAATCCCCTCCCTCAACCTGCTGGCCACGTTGCTGGGGATGCAGCCCAGGATGCGGTTGGCCTTCTGGGCTGTGAGTGCACACTGTTGGTGCACATTGAGCTTCTCATCAAGTAGCACCCCCAAGTCCTTTCTCCTCAGGGCTGCTCTCAATCCATTCTCTGCCCAGCCTGTATTTGTGCTTGGGATTGCCCCAACCCAGGTGCAGGACCTTACACTTGCCCTTGGTGAACTTCATGAGGTTTGCACAGGCCCACCTTTCAAGCCTGTCAAGGTCCATCTGGATGGCACCCCTTCCCTCCAGCGTGTCAACCATATCACACAGCCCAGTACTGTTGGCAAATTAGCTGAGGGTGCACTCAATCCCACTGTTCATGTCACCAAGAAAGATGTTAAACAGCACCAGTCCAAGTACTGACCACCGAGGAACACCACTCATCACTGGCCTCCACTCAGACATTGAGCCATTGACTGCAACTCTTTGAGTGCGACCATCTAGCCAATTCCTTATCTACCAAGTGGCCCATCCGTCAAACCCATATCTCTCCAATTTAGAGACAAGGATGCCGTGTGGGACAGTGTCAAATGCTTTGCCCAAGTCCAGGCAGATTACATCAGTTGCACTTCCCTTATCCACCAATGCAATATTCAAGTCATTTCGCTCCTGTAGAAGTCCCCTCTGTCAGTGTGGAAGCCTGTGAAACTCCCTCCCCTCACCACACAAGGTCAAGATTTTCGTATACTGAAGCTGTATGTTATGAGCATGGGCACAATATGGTTTAACCATCAAAGCCTGAAGGAAAACCTTTTGTTCCAGCTTGCTAGAGGCCTTCCACGTTGTCTGGTTATCTGTTACCGAGCAAGGCAGAATCCTTCCATCAGTAAAGCTACTTCAATCTGGCAAAATGACAAGCGTTCACTGAACTGCTTTTGTAATCAACTTCCCCTGCCTTCAAGGTTCATAGGTAGGCTGACTACACTCCTTCGCACCCAAAATGACCACCGCCTGTCTAAGTGCATTTAGTAGATGTCACATTATGTTACAGGAACATGTATCCCACGTTAGTTCATCAGATTTTATGCAAAATGACCCTGTTAGTGAAATCTGGACTCTTACATAGAAGTTTTGTCGCTAGAGGTAAAAAAAGGAAAAAAATTGTCATCAATACCTAACAGTATCTAACAATAGACTGATTAAAGCAGAATACAGGTTTTAATGCAGTATCATACTGGTTTGAACATCCAGAATAACTAACGAAAACTGCGGACAGTGACTTGTAATGCTAATATTACAATGTGTTATCACACCTTCTGACAAAAAAAAGCATTTACTAGCACACTTTCAGCAGAACAATGTTTAACATGGGGTTTTTTCCTGTAAGAGTTTGCCCTGTGTGCTTATATGCCATTTGTTTTGCTTTGCCAACTAAACATAGTTGGAGTTTAGTGTTTATACAGAGTACACTGGAATGTCAGGTGCTTTTTAATTGCTTTTGTAGCCAATTTCCTTGCCCCTCAAGGCTCATTAGTCAGTCATCTAATCATTCTATACAATAATGCATCCTCTGTGTTTCCTTCTTGAGTTCAGGAATGTACCTTCGTCTGGGTTTCCAACAGTGGTGTCCTTCAGCTGCAACCTTTATGAGGGTTTTTTGACTGGTTGCCAATGTTACCATCAGTTCCACATGGAGGTAGATTTCCCCAACATCTACTAATTCTGTTCTACCATATACTTAGCCATCTGGACAGTAAGGTAATATAAAAAGACTGCTGTTTCATGAAAAATCTGTATGGCTTTGCAAGTAATGGGTTTAGCTGCACCTGTCCACCACACCAATTTACAAAGATGCCTGAAAGAAATAATGGAACACTACTGTGCTCCCTTCCAGCTACAGAATCATACTCACAGTTAGGATGAAGTGCAAGGCAGTAATGTTTAAAGGAGACGAAAAAGCAAGGTGATTCCTTATGGAGTACCACTGAGCTGTGCATAACACTGTACCTGAACTTCACAGTAAGAGGAGTCAATACTGGGTCCAGTCCTATGTAGCATCTTCATTAATGATGTCGATGACGGGGCACAATGTGACCTCAGCAAGTCTGCTGACAACACAATACTGGGACGAGTGGCTGATGCATGAGAGGGTGGTGCTGCCATCCAGAGGAACCTGGACAGGCTGGAGAAATGGGCTGACAGAATTACAAAGACCCGCATCTGGGGAGGAACAACCCCAGCACCAATATATGCTGGGAGCCAACAGGCTGGAAAGCAGCTTTGCAGAGCATGTGCCGGGGGTCCCGGTGGACACCAGGCTGAACAGCCAGCAGTGTGCCCTTGCAGCAAAGAAGGCTCTGAGTATCCCAGGCTGCATGAGGAGGAGCATTGCCAGCAGGTCGAGGGAAATGATCCTTCTCATCTAGTCGGCACTGGTGAGGCTACACCTGGAGCGCTGGGTCTGATTCATGGCTCCCCAGTACAAGAGAGATATGACGCTACTGGTGAGAGCCCAACAAAGGGCTACTATATGATGATGAAGGTCCCAGAGCATTTCTCATATGAGGAAAGGCTGACAGAGCTGAGACTGCTTAGCCTAGAGAAGAGAAAGCTCAGGGAGAATCTCATCAATGGGTACAAAAAGCTGAAGGCAGTGTGAAAAGAAGATGGAGCCAGGCTCCCTTCAGTGGTGCCCAGTGACAGGACCAGAGGCAACGGGCACAAACTGAAACACAGGAGGTTGCCTCTCAACATCAGGAAACCCTCTTTCACTGTGAGGGTGACTGAGCACTGGCAAAGGTCACCCAGGGAGGTTGTGGAGTCTCCATCCGTGGAGATATCCAAAAGCCATCTGGACATGGCCCTGGGCAACCAGCTGTAGGTGGCCCTGCTCGAGCAGTGGGTTTGGGCCAGATGATCTCCAGAGCTCCTTTCCAACCCACACCATTCTGTGACTCATACGACAAGCACCAAGCAGAAAAGATGGAAGAAAAAATAGTAATTTGGTGCCTGAAATAAACAGTAAACATTCGTAAACTGGTAAGCCAGCAGGCAAATTCTGTTTTCAAAGTGGAGCTTAACCAGCTGACTGAGAACCCTTTGGAATCCAGTTTCCTAAGACACTGACAGCGCGTCACTAAATTAACACAGGAGTATAGAAATGCTTATTTATTTAGTATTTCAAACATCAACAAACATTTAGGTGGAATGACTATAAACATTCAATAGCTAAACACTGATTAACGACAACTGCTACTGTTTCCACAGGGACAGCTGTCTACCTGACAACACACTATCAAGAATATGTATTTCTTCTTTTTGGGGACTGAAGGGAGGGAAAGGAGAGAGAAATGAACTTTTCCTGACAAGAATTCTAACAGAACTGGGGCTTGAAAAGCACCCCATTGCTAGCTACTGGGAGCGACAAATCACCCACATCATGCTCTGCAATCCACTGCAGATAACTCCAGCTGCTTCACTCTGCTCTTTACTGCTACATACACAGCAAGCAACAAAATAAAACTCATTTAAGAGTTGTTTAAATGTTGGGGTTTTTTAATACCACAGCAGAAAAGAAACAACGACAACAGGAGCACTGCAAGTAGTCTACATGCAGATGTAGGATTTCCGAGAAACACGATTGTGGATAAAAAATGGGGTAGAACTCTCCTCACAATGGAGAAGTGGCTAGTTCGCAATGCTTTGGAACAATTATAATATAAAAGTTTCTTCATGCACCATATTACTTAATTGAGCTAAAGTAATTCTCTTGAGTTTTTATTTTTAAACCATGCTAGTGTGTTAATGAAACTTTCCAAGGAAACTTCAACTACGGACAGGTGAAACAAATTGCTGGTAAACCCTTCAAAACTTCACGCTGAAAGTCACCACGAAAGCAGTACTAAATGAGTATCAATACCACAGCGAAGAAAACTGATGATTCAAATTTAGGGCTATATTCAGTTTGTAAGAACATAATTTACACAGCATAAGACAGACTTGACTATTTTAGAAGCCCAAAATCCAGAATCTAAAGAGTTTATTGCAAAATCTCAAATTATCTCCTTCTCAGCACATAAAGTGCATACCTCAATTAAAAATAAAGAAATAAAAAGAAACATATCAGTCTTTTGTTTTAATTGCCCCCTAAAGATACTTTTGTGTATTTTTTGGTGCAATACCACAAGAACATATCAAATCTTGTTTCAGATCCTCGAGGTTACTCTCAAAGTGAAGATATTTTGAATATCCAACTCATCTCACAAGGTGCTCACACTACCGTCCGCAGTTCATTAAATGCAAATCTGACCACTCTGAGCACCATGTATGCAACATGCAAACCAGAACACCCCTTACTGCCAGACCCCGCGGGCACTCTGGCTCATTCCCAATTCAGCAACCTATCTGCTCAGCAAGGCAAAACACTGCTCTTCACTAATACACACTGCAGTTCCAGGTCAGTTTGCTGACTTTCAACGCTTTATATAACGGATCCCAAGTCACCCTTTCCACCATGACTTAGACCACACACACCCCAGCTAAATTTCACTGCAGCGGTCTGCTTGCTGGCTAAATCGTGTCACAGGAAAGCTTATGCAAAGCTGAACCTTCACAGAAGCAGCTGTCAGAAAAACTATCAACAACCAACCATCCTGCTAGAGCACAATGTAAAACCACTACTTCGTCCAGCCTTAGCTAATAATTAGTAAAAACAGGTAAACATCATCTACAGATGAAACAATAAGATCATTTTTTCTGCTTTTCACCATAGGGAGGGAATACAGTCCCAAACTGCAGTGATGAGGTCCATACAACTGCAGAGTTCACTTGTTTTAATTAAGCAAGTTACTATCAGAATCATAGAATCATAGGTTGGAAAAGACCTCTAAGATCATCAAGTCCAACCGTCACCATGTCCCAAAGTGGCACACCTACACATTTTTTGAACGCCTCCAGGGATGGTGACTCCATCACTGCCCTGGGCAGCCTGTTCCAATGCCTGACCAAGTTTTAATACTCTCCTTATATATGCCACACAGAATAATGCATTTCTTGTGATTTCTGGGATATTCACAACCCTGATGAGACCTATTCTGAATAAGAAAGCCATATAGTCTTCTCCACAGTTTCTATCCAATACATCAGAATTACATTAATAAAATATTCAAAAGCCTTTCATCTCTCATCCTTCTTTCACTGGTATTAAGAGTAAATCATTCCAATACCAACAGAAGCTAAAAATACTTCTGTATTTTTTTTATACACATAGAACATACCAACATGCCTAACAATTTGGGTGAAATAAGCCTGTCTCAGGATGGAGTATCTTTACATGTGGGCAACGGAGTGGCTCCTGCAGCCTCAGTGGACATTGTGTTCGTTACTGAACCAATCAACCTGCAAACTGCTAACCAGCTACAGCCAGGCCTCCGAACAGAGTACCTCTCTATGATGTCTCCAATGGATTGAGTCGAATGCAGGAGGCTTGTTGACTGCATTTTTCTGACACAAACAGACATCGGTTTTACGGCCCCAGCCAAAATCTCCAAAAGATTTGCTTCCAAGTTGCTAAACAAGATCACTATCCTTACAGCACCATTCCACCAGGGCATCCCAGTCTTGAACCTGTTTTTCTCCTAAAGGGAATCCCTCCAAGGGCGCACACTTCTTGTACACATCAGCCTTACAAACAACATTTTTTTTACCTGGGAAATCAAGACTTCTCCCTCCCCGACTTTTTTTTTTTTAAAAGAGGACTGACCCAAAAAAATTAATCCAAAAAGTAAGAGAAGCTTACTGAAGACAGTGAAGAGCCTAACATACACAACTTAGAACACTTAACAACACTGCCTAAGCCCTGAAAAAATCCAGGTATGCCAACAGCTATGTGAGAAATCATCCTTTCTTTCCCACTACAATTCCCTGAGTAGAGAAAACCATAAATGTCATGTGCTGCCCTTTATTAAAAAAAAAAAAAAAAATCAGCAGCTGCTTACAGACTTCCCTGCAGGTGTTTAACTATTTAAAATCAAATCTCACATTAAAAACAGTGCCTCATTTGCAGCTAGACCGAATGCATCTCAGATCTGTTCCCAGGATGAAGTAAACCAGTCAGCAAATCACCTTCTCCTACTTCACCCAAAATGAGTGGGGTCATTCTACTGAAGAACACCAAGAAAGTGTGGCAGAGCAGAAGCCTTGCAGTAGAACATAGCACATCAGTCTTTAGCAGGAGATTATTTTCTCCTACGCTATGTTGCTTGCTAGCAGGGCATCCTCAATAGCAGTCTGTCTTCAATTTAGAAAGAAAATGAAACATTTTTTACTTCTCTTGTGGTCTCCATCCCGTTTGGATGTCCAAATGTAACTGGACAATGTAAAAAGAAACACATTGCCTTTAAACAGTCAGAAATGGGAGCAGGAGTCAGAGTGAAAACATGAATTTGCGTTCTGGTAGGTAGCAAACAGCCCTGACCACGACTGCGGAAACTGTAACAACAGTGTTTCTCCCCAAACCCTTCGACACTCCAAACAACGCTTACAGTGACCCGAATTAAAGAGCTACCTGTTCCACATCTTTTATGAACCATGAACGGTAATTCCTGACCAAAGGACTACTCCAAACCTACTCTGGCAACGAGACAAGGAACAAAGTCCCCAGCCGCTGAGGCCCCTGCCTCTCAGCCCTCCGCCTGCTTGCCCAGCGTGTCCCATAGGACATTTGTATTACTGGTGATATTTACTTCACCTTTTCTTCTCTATTTATATGTCAAGAGTCACATCTTTGATGTCTTCTTTCAAGCAACCATTAACCCCGTGAGTTTCTTCTACCTTGCGGCCATTCCATGTGTTTTATGCAAGGAATGCAGGCATGTGGAATATGCTTATTGCAATGTACGTCAAGAACTCCCCGTGATGTGCAGCTCACAGGGACAGTGAGTCATGCTGCCTTGCCATCATGCAGTCTCAACACCTCCTGTATGAGAAAGAGTGGAGTGAAACTTTGCTTTTCTGAAGTATTTTTATAGTTTTCAGTTTGGAGTCTTCTCTTCAGGAATTCTATGAATTCCACTTGGAACAAATAAAGGCAGGTTAACACACGATAAATCTGCACCTGTGCTCAGGAAAAGTAGTCTTCATCTACCTAGAACCTGAAATTTCAGAATTTAAATCTCTCTTGCTTATTAATGCTTCTAAATAATTTGTGATTAAAATGAGATTTCATTCATGTCACAGCCTTCAGACCTTGTTTTCACTCGGTGCTCTTCTCTTTTGAGATCAAATCTGCTGAGTATGCAGTGAGCATCTGGACTTTCAGCGGAGGACAAAGCACACAGCAGCGGAGCAGAAGTTGCACAGCTGAACACACACCCCACCAAGGCGATGGGGTAGCTGCAACACTTTGGCAGAAGTTGCTATTTCCACAGTCAGGGGAAAAAAAAAAACCAAAACATACTGGACATGCAAAACCTGGAGAACAGGGAGGAAGCTACTTATTAGGAGAGAGAACATAGGGTTTCGGACAGATTTGGGTGAGATCATGAGACTGATATCAATTCTAGTGGGTTGCTTCCCCATTCCCAGTGCAACTGAGAGAGGGCTGTCACAGCACCAGATAGTAAAGAAAGATGAAGGAAGAACGCCGAGGTGACAATATGCCTGGTGTCCTGGAAAGCCTTGGTGAAGGACACTGTCAGGAATTAGGACGGATCAGTAACTGCCAAATTAAAAAGATCTTTAACTTCAAAGTTTTTGCAGAATTTTCTTGTTAAAACTGAACCGCAGTCAGAAGTTTCACTGCTACAATATCTTATAATCCCTGTGGTATTCTGGGAGCTCAACATTATTTCTGCATATACGAAATAACGTAGAGAAAACAGAGTAAGGAACTCTCTAGACTTTCATTTCAAGGCTGTCTCCCAAATCACCTTATATGGAAAATATATCATAGATTTTATAACGGCATAGCTCGCCACACTTTCAGCATCAACTTCTGAAGATACCGCAGCAGGGCTGCTTCTGCCAGGGAACCAGAAGTATGACATCTGTGAATGTTTCCTGTGGAGTTATTAATTCTACCTTCCAATGACACATTACCTTTACAATACCTCATTTTACTCCCATGAGGGGAATCACATTTTTCATTTCTCTCAGGAAGAGAAATGTATATTGAGATGCATTCTTCGTGTGGTTTATTTCAGCCTGTTCACTGATTACCACATTAGATGACTATTTCTCAAGCAGTTAGCTGTCCATTTTCATCGCAGCACCTGCCACGCGTCGCCCTGCGCTCCCACTGCACAGTCTTTTTGGCCTTCTGCCTGGCAAGCCTCCTAACAAACGCAGCCAAAGAAACATTCCGCTTTCAGGGAAGTTTTTCATACTGTTCTTACAGGCAAACTCACAGGCTGTATGTATTATATTTCAGCATGCAGAGCTCTGATTACACTAATAAACCCTACCTATGTGTTTCTTTAAATAGATAGTCTACTTAAAAATCTAGTTCTAGAAATGTTTTCAATTGGTTGGTAAAAAATACGAAATAAATTTAAATGTATTTGAGGACACGTGTTAGCTACAACCCTTGTTTTTTTCAAGGGTGTGGAAAATATCACAACAAAACTCTTTCTGGACAGGCTTTTATGAAGCCACCAAAGTCAAAATTGACAGACTTGATGTTATTAGATCTATTGCATATTGCAGAAAATTTGAAGTTGCATTAATTTTTTGTACTGCAGTTGACCACATCCATCTAGACTTGTACACACTTTCAACAAGTTTCAAATGTTCATTTTACAGTTTAGGTTTATATTAAATACTAAGTTTTGAGGAATGAGAGTGTATAATTATTGTAACAGCTGCCATTTTTCTGGAAATCTCAAGGCTTAACACCAGTTGTAAACTGTAGCCACCACCTGTACTTTCCCACCAGAACAAAGTACAAACAGACAACTGGAGTAATTCTAAATATGTGCAAGAACATGACAATTAATTCAAAGCAGTCTTTGACAGCTTTAATCGTTATTAATTGATCTGGAATAGGAAGTACTGTCAGAAGCTTTGGAAATCATTTTTTTACTAGTTTTCCCATTAACGTCTTCCACAAAGTTCAAATGCCCATATCTAGCAAAGTGCAAATTCTAGTCTAATGCAAGTAGTACTCCATGAAAGAAAATTATAAATAAAGTTTGAAAAGTTAAGATCACTGTTAATACCTAACTGATCAAAATTATTTTCATGATTTATTGTGTCACTTCCTCACTATCTTGACAGTAAGATCACATTTTCAAACATTTACATATGAAGTACATGGACAAAATGAACAACTGAGTCATTCATCTGCTCTCAGCTTACGTATGTCAACATACAGATTGAACGAGCAAGCTTTGCAAGCCACGTGTAAATGCTGACATTTGGTATTTTGATCCATATGCCTATATTATCATAAAAAAACAGCTCCCTTAATATACCCATTTGTAAAGCCTACATTTTCATAAATAAAATTCTGTATGCAATAAAACAGAATTTGCAGTAACAGTCTTTCAGGTTGACCGTGACTTTCAGTGAAATATAGTTTTTCAGAACTATTGTTAAGTACATTAAAGCATGATGGAGATTCCACCCATTTTTGCTAACAACCTGGTTTTCAGGAGTCCAAGATGCTATAGCACTGCCAGCTACATAAAGAAATTAGTTAAATATATGCCTTTTGAAAACCTGCAGAATATATTCAGGAGGCTGTTAATAAGAGTCAACTATTAGAAAGCACTTACATTGCCATGGAAGAAAACATGCCAAAACAATACATGATACTGCTTCGTATTTTTATATTCAGTGGTGGAAAAACTACTTTTGGCCTTTTATTTTCACTATCAAAAGAGAAGATAATAAATTTTCAAACTTTACACATGCAGACCTTCAAAGATCTACGTTTTCCCTTTTTTTCTCCCTACACTAAAATGAAAAGAGAATGATAATTTTCTAATTTCTTCCATTCAGCTCCAGGCAAGCAAATCAAATCCTGAATTTAATTATATTAGTATGTCACACAAAAAAGTTACTTAGAACTAATTTAAGTATGATATTTAACAGGATTTTAGGTGTTTATCAGCATGTCTAGAAATAGCATGAAGGGTGAAGGGCAAATGCAGTAAAACCACGCTTTGAAAATAGAATAGCTTTATTTCCAGAATGACAACCTCAGTAATGCTGTATGTGGTTTTTCTTACTCCAGAGGTAAGTATCTTTCTATCTGTTTTGCCCGCCTTGATTCTCATTTGCATGATCTGAAAATCACACAAACAGTCTGAGATGAGAAGAAACAAGGAATACGTCACAATAAATAGGCCTTCCATGTAAAACAAACTCTTTAAGATGACAGAGCTTGAAAAAAGGCTTGAAGAAAGAAAAAAAGTAAAACAAATTTCTGCTTGGAAAGGTAATTAAGAAGACTGAAGTGACAGCTGCAATATTCTATAACTGTGAGTTTACAAAAAAAGCACCCACGAGGCCAAAATCTACACTAGCTCCCTAACAGAAGCGTAAGTCAAAGGCCTTTTGCCTTCAGACAGGATTTCTTACTACTTCTTTCAACACTTAACACACTGAGGCACCAAGCGCTTCAGGTATCCAAAACTGAAAATTATGGGGTTTACCCTTCTGGTGTTGGTGGTGCTGGCTAAGACGGACAATGGTCAAAATTACCAGATTGAGACTGAAGTTTCATGTTAGGAGAAACAGAGCTATCTTCTTTGAGGTGCAGAACATCTCTCCTTAAAGAGACAGTACTGACAAACAGAGGGAGAAGACAAAACCAAGAACTTCAACGGGAGTTTTAATATCGTCTCTGTGCTACCGGTGGAACAGAACCTCAGGGAAGGACTCGGTCTGGACTACCTGGCAGTAGGCTGCAACTGCCTTCACGTGGGCTACAGGTTCCATCTGTTTATCCATACCTTATAAACCACCATCTGCCCACCGCCCTAGAAGCGCAATCTGGCAACTTCCCATGATGTTTAAGTCACCGTTCTAAAAACTGAGGTCAGCTCTATATGGTGAGTACTCCAGACTATGAGTTCTATATCCTTTCCTACTACATGGCATCGGTCCGCACTTTCAGAGGAGAAAGGAAAGGCTTCTCCACAATGTCACAATGGTAGTGATTTTCGAAATACAAGGAAGACGAGAAACAGCTCATCCGTTTTCATTTACCATGCATAAACAGCGACAAAATAATCTCCAAATTAGAGAGACAGATTTGATTAAACACATCAGAGTTCAAACTCACTCACTAGCATGGCAAACAGAAGGAAGTGCACCAGCATTTTCAAAATGCCTCTAAATGTAAGAAGGAAATCTATACAGAAGAGGTTCTACAGAGAAAAAAAATAAATTCCCGTTAGAAACCAAGGCGCTATACTATCTATAACACATCTCCATTTAGCAAAGCATTTTAAACAATGTTCTTCCGGCAGTCAGAGTAGTTACACACAGTGAAAGCTTGCGTGCACATGGATGCTGTGCCAGCCCAGGTCTAGAAAACAGAAAGGAAAAAAAAAATCCTTTTCAATAAAATATTTGAATTAAACACACCTGCATTAAGATACTGTTACAACACTTCTTACTTCCTCCCATATTCTTTAATTCACGGAAAATGATTGTTTAAAAACAAAAGGGCCATATGACAAGAACATACTGACATCTGCTGGCATTCTACAAACGCATTGCTCCACAGATTATGCTTCAATGCCCTCCACATTTTTTTCGTATCTAATGGGGATGCATAACAAATTAACATTGTCCACAGCCAAATATGACAAATTAAAATAGTATTTATACTTCCAAATGTTCAACTGCGCATGACATTCTGTGGCTACAAGTCTACACGAATATACTTCTCTTCTATATTTTATTGCTAAAGTATCACAGGAAATTATTTTCCCTTAATTTGTATAAAAATGCTCAGTGATAAGGCAGACAATTTACATTCAAATAATTATTTCCCTAATTTCTTCGCCAACAAAAGACTAGTATTTCCAATTTACTATCCAAAGATGTAACTATACCTGTCACTACTCAGGCAAGGCTCATAACGGTATGTATTGTTTCACAGCAACTGTTAGCACATTACAAGAAAAGATCTTATTTGTATTAGTGCCATAGCAAAAGGATACATTTAAAGACGACACACCAGTCATCTAGCAAAGCACATATTGAAACTGGTACCTAAACTAGCTGCAGAAGATCCATTACCTCTTATCATCCAACACAAGCAACACAGGTATTTTGATAACCAGAATCTAGTCCAGAAGACTTAACAGCTTTCAAATCTAGAGCACGCAAAAGTCAGAAATTCTAGTGAATGCATATCATTCCTAAAGCAGCTGTAACTCAACATCATTGTGAATATGGAATATTCTGCAAATCTTCAGGCACTTCTAAATTTATTATTTGAAAAGCGTACAATATATTCATTTAATGCTTGCTGTTGGAATCATAGCTAAACATTTCCTCCCTCGTGTGTGCTACAAAACAAAGTTATGGTTGATAATTTAAACACAAAATAGAAGGAATTCAAAATTATAGCTTATAGTGTCAGCAACTCAGATGTGTTGCACACAGACACTGAGGCATAAATTTAGTATTAGAAACAATGATATAAACCATTAAATATGAACAATTGCCATGCTGCGCTCAGTGGAAATCATAAATACCTTCCTTAATAATTCTGTATTTCCAAACCAACTATCAGCTGCAAGGTCAATTCCTTTTACCAGCTCATCAGCTACATGCATTTCACAGATGTGAAAGGATAAATGAAAACACCAAATTCACCTTCCCAATTCATTACTTATGTGTATTTTTAGTGAATGCACTAACCAGCATCTGTATTTCTTAGGCTAGACATACCACAATAAGTGACAGTAGTTTTTAAACATGAAAAAATATACAGCTCTCTCCCTTGCAAATGTTTAACTAAAAACCTTACAGCCTGTTCGAAAACTAGATAAATGCGTAGTTCTGACAAGAAGAAGCAGCACCACCAGCTCGTCTGGCTCACAGTTGTCTCGGCCATAAAGCAATGCTTCACATAACCTACTCGGAGGAAGACGACAGTACACACTAACTTCCTAAGCAAAACAACCACAAGCGATGTAAAAATCAAGCGCTCCCTGATCGCTTCCCAAGAGCTCGCCAGGGAATGGCGCTGACTACCACTGACACGCAGAGCGGCCCAACAGCACAGCTGTAAGCGTTTAGGCACCACACGCAGCATCAGCACAAGAGCAAGTAATTCGTAAGCAATTTCACACGAACCCAACTCACATACTCTGGAGTAGACACTGGCCAAAGCACATGCTCAGTTAACGGAAGAAACGCACAGGTCATCTCGTGACAGCAGTCACGCTTCTCTTGTCATCAGCCTGTCCATCTGTCACAGGTGCGCACGCTTCCACAGCCCCAAGAGGAGGCATTTCTCACTCTTTCAGCATCGTGCCAGGAAGGACCACCCATACTGAAATGTCAAGCTGCAATAGTACTGCGCTGCAACATTCATCTGGAATTCCCTTTCAATTTCCTCATTTGAGACAGTTTTATTAAATTATTTAAATTTCTAATATATTAAACATCAGTAGAGCAAATTATTAAAAAGGGAAAAAAAAAAGAAAAGAAAGCGGAATATGGTATTACCCTAAAATCCTCCTACTCTTTAAAGTGTGATTCCCTATTCTTAAAAGCCACAGATGACAACAGCCAGCCTTTAAGCAGAGCGAGAGAAAAAGCACATCCTTTGGAGATCCCCAAAGCCAGTCTCTGTCTACAGGATCACTGTTTTCGCCCACTGACCCAGCACATGCTACCACCACAGTCACTGCACAAATGCCAGGCCCGAGGCACAAAACAAACACACAATTAGACCAGCTTTCTCTTAGCAACTCAGAGGACTCCAAGTGCAACGATCCTCAATGGTTCAAGCTCCACTGTGAACTACTCTGAAGTGTACTGGTAAAACCAACCAGGGAGGTAACAAGAGGAGGCCAAATGACACAAGATTAAACACCACCAACAGTGTTCCTCCTCCCTGTTGCGATCAGTACTATTTCCTACTGATTTAAATGAGAGAAGGTCTGTAACTCTTTAGAGTTACTTTGATGACCTTCAGAGAAGACAAAACTTAAGACCAAACTATGCAGCATCTTAAAGAGCAAAATAAACAGCAAATGCAGTATGAGGTGTTAGTACAACATAAGTCAGCAAGTCGTAAGCCAGCAGCCTTCCGGTACCTGAAGAGGCCTGCAAGGGAGCTGCAGAGGGACTTTTGACAAGGGCATGGAGTGATAGGACAAGAGGTAATGGCTTCAAGCTAAAAAAGGGTAGATTTACATTAGATGTAAGAAAGAAATGTTTCACTATGAGGGTGGTGAGGCCCTGGCCCAGGCTGCCCAGAGAAGCTGGGGCTGCCCCTTCCCTGGCAGGGTTCAAGGCCAACCTGGACGGGGCTCTGAGCACCCTGGGCTAGTGGAAGGGGTCCCTGGCCAGGGCAAGGGGGTGGAACAAGGTGATCTGTAAGGTCCCTTCCAGCCCAATCGGTTCTATGATTCTATGATTTTTTTTTATGGCAATGCAGAACACACATTAGCTACAGATATGCTTCTTAAAAGACAACAACACTACAATCCACTAATATGACAGCTGCAGTGCTCGATTTAAACACATTTACAGGACAAAAGAAGCAAATGTACCACCTAAAATTTATGTCAACTAATAACGATGTATCCATTTCTGCAATTAAAAAAGCATTCATTTATAGGCAAAGTGTAACCCCTAACAGCAAAGCACAGACAACTACAGGTATTAAATACTTTGATTTTGGCAAACAAAGTTAGAAATAAGTAGAAAGGAAGAGTTTATCACCTCTCTTTCAGTTTCTACTTGCATGTATTATTTTCTTGTGAACAATATGATCCTGTACCATGAAAGTTCATAACAAAATTATTTTGAGGACTAAAGTAATCAATATTTCAGTCTAATTTGTATTTGAACAAACTCTTGAGCAACTCTGAAGATATTCTCATGTGAGAAAACTTTTTTTAAAAAAAGTAGATTTTTCCACATTAGAAATCAGTGTTCAACCTTTGTGCTTCTCATACAATCAGTGACAAAATACTTAATGGCTTCAGCACGGAAACAACTTTCACTACTGTAAAGTTTACTATCTATTAGAATATACTTACCTTAGAAATTTGGATTGACATTTCAGTCTACTACTTTGTAGTGCAAATACGGAAAGCAGAAAAAAGTCTGTTACCTTTAACATCACAGGAAACCTCCTGGTTCTCCTCTATTTTGCCTGCTTGCACAGCTTTAACATGAAGAAGCATTATATTGACTGTTAGACATATTTATTAAGAATTGCATCTGTTTTAAGATGCTTATAAAGCAACACTGATATTCATGCCCCATGACTATTTCATTCAACCACACAAAAATCCCCAAACACAAAACTGACATGCATCCACAGCAGCAGCATAACTGAACGTAGTAAGAGAGCTCTTAGCGTAAGGATATAACACTTAAAAGTGAAAAAGCAACGAATATCTGATTTTTAAAGAAACTGGAACAACACTGTGGGCTCCTGTAACAAAAAAGATGGACATCTCTTATTATACTAAGAGATTTTTACAACTCACTTATGTCTAATTATTTGTTTTTATTTTATTGTATGATTTTATTATCTTGCCCTGTATAACCTATTATTGCTAAGCTACATGCTTCATATAAAATTTATGAGGAAATTGTATCTTCCTAAATTTGATCACTTTAATGAAAAGAAGTAATTTAAAACAATTTTAAAACACAAACAATTAAAGACAGGGATTTACCTAGTACTCAGAGATGGCATCATGACCTCACCATCCTTATCAGCTGTCTCCAAAAGACCCCTACAATCCTGCAGAACTCTTTGTACCACAGTACCAGAAGTTTCTTGTGACAAACATTTGCATACATCAAAACAGCACCTTCATATTTAGAATACATTAAGATATTCAGTTTCCTACATAGACAAGATTGTACATAATGAGATTTCAAGCAATTCTCCAGTCCTTTTTAAAATCCACTCACGTTCTAATAAAAATCCGTATTTTAAGAAAGGTGGTTCTCTGGCTACAATGAAACAGAAGTTTGAGATCCTTCAGGGGCAAGAATATAGCCGTGAGGGCTGAGTCAATGGAAACGGGAAAACCTTAGGCTAACCACATGGAAAGGAAAACAAGACGCTTTATCACCAAAAGTTGATTACATACTTTGCTGCAGTGAAATGGCAATTGCTGAAAACAAAACTACGCTCAAAGTGATTAAAAGGGCCAGTCTACTTGACTGCATCATTCTGTCCATGTGAACCAGTACATCCCAACAGGTACTGATTAATCAGGTGGTTTAGCGGCTATGACAGTTACCAGAGCGAGGATAAAGATCGTATCGGCACCATAATCGACTGTCCCAGCTTTGGCCGGGCCAGAGCCAATTCTCCTCCCAGTAGCTGCTGTGTTCTGGATTGAGTATGAGAAGAATGTTGGTAATACACTGACAGCTTCAGTTGTTGCTATGAAATCAAGGACTCTTTCCAGTTTCTCGTGGTCAGCTGACGAGCAGGTGTGCAGGAGCTGGGAGGGAGCACAGCCTGGCAGATCGCCAGGCTGGCCAATGGAAATGTTCCCTACCATCGATGGCATGCCCAGTTTATGAATGGGGGTTGCCTGGGGGGCAGGAATCTTGCTGCTGTTCTTTTTACCATGAGTTCGAATCCCCTCTTGTTCAGGAATTCAAACTTTTCTGGGAGTTCGGTCTTTTTGGGGAGTTTTAAGAAATTTGCAAAAATCTGCAAGTTTGAGGTTCTGCGATCACTGCTTGGGGAGTGACTACAAATTGGTCATCAGTGGTGAGAAAACTGTATTGTAGCTAGTTAGTTTTGCATATTCATTACTATTATTAATAGTAGTAGTAATAGTATCATTATCTTTATCATCTTATTAAACTGCCTTTATCTCAACCCCCAACTTTCCCCTTCTGTGCATTTCTCCTCCCCATCCCACTGGGGAAGAAAGGGAGGGGTGAGCAAGCGGCTGTCTGATCCTAGTTGCCAGCTGCTGGGTTAAACCACCACACCAACTGATTTGAAGGCATTTTACAGTGGGAGGAGCACAAGATGGCTTCAGTATCGAAGAACACAAGATTTTAGAATAAGGCTTACACCAAGCAAAAGGATCTATTTGTGTCTTGTACCCACGTGCTCTGTGCACTAGGCTACTAGGTAAGCCCCTCACCTGCTCCATCTGACAACTGGGCTTTATGGCTGATTTTTCCCAGAATGGCAGAAGATCCTTAATAATCACTTACAGCCAGAGAAGCAGTACTGAATCAAAATGAAAGCAACATTCTAAAACAGAAACAACAAAATAAAACATAAATCAAAAACTCCTGGTTTGGTATCAGGGACCAGAAAACAGTAACAATGAAATAATCTGTTGTTAAGTTGGGGAACATTCACAATGAAGTAAGTGTGTAAAACATGCAATATGAACAATTTTGGTATTTGGCAAGAGTTCAATACTCGTAACGACCAGGGGAAACCAAATCGCTCTCCTGTGGAGGCAGCTACAGACTACCCTATTATCACGATGGCAACAGAGAAGAGGTCATCATGAAGTGACAGAACCATTTGAGGAGTGTCCTAAATTAAGGAGTGGGAAAAGGGGGTCTAATCCCACGGAAAGATCAGGAGGATAGCTCAATCCATTAATCTCCCTGCTGGGTCACTCTATGTGGCTCAATTCAAACTGCACTCTGGGACTTCCTTAGCATTTATATTGTTGAAGACTTCAAATGGGTATCGCCATGTGGTAGACGATACTTTAGGTAGCTCATCTTCGACGTTGAAGGAAAGGACGTTTAAGTAACCACTCACATACAGAGTGGACTGTCCGTAGTGAAGTGAGGATTTTTTTTTTTCAATGCTAGAGCTTCACTGCAGAGTTTCATTGTAACACAAGCTAGTATTTCATCAGATTATTTCCTGTGACACTGATCAAAGGCGGCCACCCAGTAGCAGGACTCGAAACTGATGCTTCAAGATCCTTTCCCACCAAAGAAGCAAGCCTGTAAGCTCTGTGGTGAAGGAATGCATAGACTATGCTGCATCCCAAGGCAAAGTGTTACAGAACTACACAAATTTGAAGATGGAGTATTATTCTGAAACCAGTGTTTAATACTACATTCATTATTTTCATATAAGGACTGTTTACAGGATCTTCCTTTACTATCAAATTCATTTGCTCAACAAAATATCTGCATAATATTGAAAATCCTTAATTTAGGAAAAATTGCTAAGAGTTTTATCCTAAGTATTTAGTTTGCTACCTACAATGATTATTATGCCATATGTTTAATTAGCTTCCAAGAAAGAAATCTACATGTTTGGGCTACTACTATACGAAAAAAACAATATTTGTGAGAAAAGTGGATTATTTTGCCAGGGTAGACAAAGATATCAACATTGGCTCTGACAAAGACTATTAAGCCTTTTTCCTGGATGTGTGCCATTCAACACTGTCTATTTCTCTCTTCCCAAACTATAAAATGTCAGTCTTCTACAACATATGGTGGAAAAAAAATCAGACATCTAAGACCTATTTAACTAAATGACAAATTTAAAAGATAAAAGCAGAAACTCAGGAACTGGCTATCCAGAGGAAGAGTAATGCCTATTTATCAGACAAACTATTCTTGTGAAAGACTACTGTCTTTATGCAGTGGACATATAAAAGATACGTTTTTTCAAGACAACATGACAATAACACAACATTTTATTTTGAAATCCAGTACTCTCGCTCTGTTCGAGGTTGTCAAAAGCTTAACACTCATTTTGCTGCCGAAATAAGAAACTCCACAACAGACGGTCAGTTTTTGTAAGACAACAGTGTTACTACATAGGTAACTTTTTTCTGTGTGTGTTTTCTCCTGTATAAGCTTCAGGTGTTTGAAAGATACAAAAGCCATAAAACGCCCAAAAGACAGACTACAGAGCAGCCTAGGTTCAAGGTAACCAACTGCAACTGCATTGGGCTTTTCCCCCAGGGCAGTACGTATAAACTTCCTACTGCATTATCTCATGTGATGATGGTGTTTATTGTATCACAGTAACACTTCTGTCCTGTTATTGTTAACTCCAGTACAGCTGTCCAACACAAGTGGACTTTCTTCCACCTGAACACAGGTGCTCCTCCACCTTCTCTACAACTGCTTTAACTATTAGAATACTTTGGTCTGAAATAGTACACTTCCTCAATTAAACCTTCTCCTAAATTACCTACCCACATTTTCACATACACCTTCGAAACTGTGCATTTAGAGTTGAAATCTTATACATCAACTTTGCATCTCCTGAATTTCTCAGGAAAAAATATGTATTTTCAGGCTGGCTTCCTATCGTTCTGATCACACAATATTTGCTCACATCCAGTACAGAGCCTGAACCCAAAGACAGTAAAATCTCTAGAAAACCTTTGGATCCAGCAATCAGATGAGCAAGATCCTATGAGTGTCCTCCCCAAGAAAATTAAGTCAGCATGTATTCATACTCTATTAGAATCTAAGAAATTCAAGAGAGAAGTGATTAATAAATGCCCAAAAGTAAAGCCAAAGTTTGAATCACAACTAGCACCGTGACAGACTCAAGATGAATGAACTACAAAACACAGCAGAAACCTGAGATTCACTAACTTCAGCCCTCGCTGCTATTCGGTTAACGACACGAACCTTAAGAAATAGCAATTGCTTGAAACACATTCTAGACTGTTTCCTTGTAATTCCTGTTTTTGGAACTCATAACCTCTCATTTCTGTATCCTCAACTTTCTTGCTCAGGGGCTGTACACTGCAGGGCTGAAACCAAGTGTGTCACAAACCGAGAAAATCTGTGTATTTTTATAGTGTTTGTAACGCTGGTCACAATCAGCCACATCTGGCCCTACAGTCATCATTATGCCATTTATCTTCAAAGTTATTTACTTTTGCATGCTTGCCCTTTAACACACTCCAAGACTTTCAGCTCACCCTGCTGTAACAATATTCCCTTACGCCTTTCTATCTGAAGCAGAGTGGCAATTATTTTAATGGATATGAGTTTGCTCGGTCATTTTTATGAAATCTCCCTGAATGACTGCAGCCAGTCTCCTGCTGACAGACACTCCCCGTTCGTGGCATAGTGTTTCCCAGCTCACGCAGCTATCTTAATTTTAAGGTGCTGAATTGCATAGGTAGGCACTAAGACATCTGTCAATCCAGACTTGTGTATTTACCTCGCTCCTTTCAGGACATTAGCTGCAGTAACATCTTGCTGTTCGGAAATATGAGATTTTAGAACCGCATCCGAAGCTGCAAAATGTTCTGGGGTTTTTAAATGGCTTTAAGAAAACTGTCACAGAGCTTCACATTTGTGTACCTGTCTTAAATTACAGACACTTCAAGTAACTTCTAAATTCCTGAAAGACACGTACTTGCAAAATACCTAACTGTTCCTTTCCCCTTGAAAAGAGTCAGATAGTCGGTATCTCCTAATACACCTCAGAAACGATCACGAATTTCTGAATACTCATTAAAAAGAGCCTTCTGGAAAGGCTCTCTCCAAAGTACAAAATCTGGAGCAGAACAGTAGAGACGTTAAACTACACCTACTTGGCAAAAATTAGTGTTTCAAAGTACGACAAGCATACTTTTGGCATTTGATGCTGTGCAATAGCTAATCGTAATCCATACTGTGAATCTTCGTGCTCTTCAGAATGTTACACGTGCTTCGGTACTGTTGTTATATGCCACTGTAAATCCCAGCCTCCCAAAAGTGTTTTCCTGTGCTAGATAAAATTTCTTTTCTGTTTACATTGATTTTTTCAGTGCATTAACTTAAAGGACACAGATAAAATTATCTTATTTGCAGTAAATTGTAATTTTTGGCATATTGACTTTTAATAAAATAATAGAGTTATGAAGGGAAAGTGTAATACTGATCAAGAACTTCATAAACAGTTTCCTGTTTATAGAAGCATACATTCAGAATAGGTGATAAAAACAGTATCTACTAATACAACATTCAAGAATACACAACAAAGTTTCAGAGATGGCATTATAATTTCAAGAAGGATTTGCACTGCAAAATAAATAAGGGCACTGAAAAATTCAATTATTTAATTAAAAGAATTAAACTACTCATAAAAAAGAAGTGCAACAAAGCAAAGAATTAAAAATGAAGAGCAACAATAAAACATAAGACTATTCTCATTAACAACTTGGGAAAAGATCCTCAGAGATGGGAGCTTTCTGCTCTCAGGAAATCTTACAGCTCAAATTCGGCAGAATCAAGTCAACAGAAGTTCTGCCACAGATTTAAACGATTTCACAATGGAGACCACAAACAGTCAGGCCACCTAATATTCTCTTTGCTACTGTTTTAAGCCTTGCCCATTCACTTGTTTCCTAACCCTTCAGCTTTATTCACACGCTACTTTTACAAAGGCGTGTGAGACAACAGCATGCCTAGTCTACCACATGAGATGGGAAGAAGTCAAGAACCAAGAAACGAGCAGAGAGTTCCCACAGATGCACAACATAAACACAGTTAAAAGGAAAACATTTTTAGGCAGCTGTATTTCTCTTAAGCTGTAATACTAGATATCAGTCTTACTTATGGAAGATTTGTCTTTTTCAGACCAACACACCTTTCAGACACCTGTATGCTTAAGGTAGCCATGCCTTTCACAACTGTCAATAATATTTCTGCTTGTGGCCAGCACTACGATTACTATCTTTACTGTATATAATGCTTATGATTAGATTTTAAAATCAGATAATGCCATTTCAAGCCTATAGCACAATAAATCAGTGATGATGAATTATTTAACTCAGCCACTGGTCTCTTCTGTCCTGTATTTCCAACTAGCTCAGCCTCCCCCAGTGCAAGTGAGTACTGAACAGCTCTACTGCTCTTAAATAAAGTTTACCTGCCCGAGACCAAGGATACTATTTCCATTAAATTCTTCAAAAAAACTAGGCAAAAACCTGGTAAAGCCAGCACGTATGTAGGGCTGGCAGAGAAGAAGTAGGTCCCCTGGAAAGCAATAAAAAACACTGGAAGAGAGACTGACTGGGCATACCAGACAGAGAGACAGCTTGGAGGCAATGAGATAGGATTCTTCAGAACATAATTAAATAAGAGCATATACTAGGAAGAAAAAAAAATGAGATGAAGGAAAAAATAGCAAAAACAGGAAGAAAAGTAAGAGGAGCAGGGGAATAGAAGTGCACAAATGTCCATGAGAGCTGACGCAGGTATGAGCTGATCCTGCCCTGGGCAGACCACCTGACTACACGAGTGGCTGAGTACCCTTCGGCCTTGCAGTTCCATGTTGGACTTCAAAGGGGCTCTGTGTAGGAGTGCAGCCTGGGAAGACACGAGAAACTTCAAAACCCACCAGTATCGGCAGCCCTGGCCTAAGGACATACCGTGCTCCCTCCTTTGCAGCAAGGCAGCGGTGCATGGCAGTGAGGGATTACAGACGCGCAGAGTGCACAGGCATCACCATAATCATTCACAATGCTGAGAACTGGACCTTGCAATCCTACCTGTGTACTCCTATTCTATACTGGAAATGTATCACATTACGCACCCAAGAATTAACAATCCTGCTCTCTTCCTCGACACTTGACTCCTGCCAGTACTTCTATCATTTAACGATACCCTTTCACGCAAGCCAGAAAAGCATCCTCGTCACCTCAAGGACAGCAAGTACTTCAATTACAAGAACTATAAAAATCATCAACGTACTGTGAATTATATTCACGATGTTTGTCAGCTGTATTACTGATGCTCAGTTAAGTACGAACTAAAAAAAGAAATACAGCCTTGACACCGTAAACACAGACTTCGTTTCAGGAAATACCTAGTCCTTTGTCTAATGTATTTATTAGAAGAATAAACTGCAAGTGCAACTTACGTAGGCTTCAAAGGCTTGGCTACCCAAGACAGATTGTAGATTTGGGCTATAATCAGAAACGCTACACAAAAGTAGGTTCCCAAAACTCAGTAACTCAGAATCATTCAAGTAAAAGACAATTAAAATAAATTCAAAATACCACAGTTTAAGCTATTCCAAATTGTTACTATAATCGAAATAACTGGAGCATGTGACACCAAATACTTTCCCAAAACTAAACGATCTATTGAGATGGGCATTAAAAATTCACACACGCAGCCCCCACCCTTCCCAACATATATTTTGTCAAGCAGCTGTGACTATTTGGTCTCTAATAAACCATCATTTTATTACAAGGACTAACTCCATTTTAGACTGCAATACATCCACAATCATCAACCTCCACCACCGAGTGACAAAATCCTGTTTCCGCTTTTACAGCAATGACAACTAGCACCACATACAACTGTTTCACACTTCTTAATGACACACGAAACCTGCAGTATCTTTCCTCTCTTAGGTACCATCAAGTCTAGAGCAAGAAGGGAAGCAAGGGACTTGATGTTCTTGGGACACCATCTTCTGCGTCTGTTGTATTTTACAATCCAATTCGTCTTGAATAAGCTAAATTTTATTTAAAGTGAAATAACAGTCATCACCAAACAACTTGAGAATCTAACATACTATGCCACATTTGCATTTCAGAGAGCAGACAAACAAAAGCTGCAGATTTGGACAAGCTCTTTCACACTTCACTGACGTGAATCACTCCAGACTCAAACTTCAGACCGCGTTCGTTTCACCATCTGTGTGAACCGCGTTAAGTTGGCAGCACGGTCCCCAACAGCCACGTTACAAATTTTGGAAACGCAGAACGCGGGCCTCTGTAAAACCATGTCCGTGCCGAGAGCGGCAGTCCCACCCGGCGCTGCCTGCCCGTTTCAAACGTACCCGGCGCTGCTTCACCGGCCGCGAGCACGCACACGGGCAACGCCGGCACTTTTTTCCCTGACGGACGCGTACAGGAGAAAATGGTACAGAGAATCGCTGATGAGAGAAGTGAATACCAGTGACTTACAGGCAAGTAGTTTCCCCGCAGCTCAGTATCTGCCCTCTCTTAACCAGTAACTCATCGGAAACCCGACTGGCCATTTTTCTCCTTCTTCTTTCTTTTCCGAGAGCCGCCTCCGGTGCCCGCGCTGTCGCCGCAGCACCCTCCTCGGGCGTTTCGCGGGAGCAAAGCCCAGCTGGTGCGGGGACGCCCGGCCCCGCCGCCCGCAGCCAGGCGCTCCAGCCGCCTCCGCCAGCCCCGCGCCCTCACCGCAGCCCCTGCTCCCCGAGAGCCCCCCCCGGCCGCGGACCCGCAACCTTCCGCCCGCGGAAACTTTGCGGCCGGGCGGAGCAGAGCGGTGCCGGGCCGGTG